>Ga0070733_10000235_pt1 | contig 48820 bp, 61 predicted proteins | sample Coa_R1_9_FD_66450 | JGI IMG/M metagenome (GOLD analysis project Ga0070733, IMG submission 66450) | Surface soil microbial communities from Centralia Pennsylvania, which are recovering from an underground coalmine fire - Coalmine... | ecosystem: Environmental > Terrestrial > Soil > Unclassified ... | reverse complement strand
TTGAGCTGCGTTGTAATCCCAAGGGCGGCGCAGTGGTACACCCCAGCCGCGATACATCAATGAGGGATCATCAAGGGCGCCAGCCGCGGGTAGGTGGGCTTCAACGACCGCCAATCGTCGCACCGCGACCTGAATCTCGGGATTGCTGACAAGCGCCATCTGCTCGACCTCGTCGAGCGTGAAGGTCGGACCGGATGCGGTCGAATGCGGATGCTGCGGCAACAACGCATCTGTCGCAGGAAAAGGGTCCTCGGCTGCAGCGTTCAGTGCGCATGCGCACACGAAGAACAGTGCGTATAGAACTCTCATAATTTTCTCCGTCAGTAGTAAAGACACTTCGGGCTTATGCCCAAACAGACGCGGGCGGACGGAGATCTGCCTAGATTCTCAGGACTGTGGTATCAGGTAGGTATTCGCTTGGCGGATGGTGGGGAATGCTTTTGTCAAACCATTCCGGGCACTCTGGCGATCTTGGAACGGGGAGGGCTGCAACGATTTGTAATACCGTATTAGGCTGACGGTTGTTTGTCACAACCATTGTCGTGCCAGATCGAACTTCCGTCTTGCAGCAAGAGTGCGATTGCGGCATGTTCGCCGAACCGCACATCTGGGCCATATGCTTGCAGCATTCGTGCTCTTGGTATGTCATCGCTCTGCCTGGGATCATGCACGCCAACAAGGGCGCAGCAGTCCAGCAGATCATCAGAAGAACGACGGCGATGGCGGCGAGACGTCGCATAGTGTGAGTCTAGGCCGACCGTGTCTCCGCCGCAAGTGATCCTGATCACACTATAGCGTGACTGCTGTCTCCTGAGTCGCCGCCGCAAGCGAGCCACAAGTCTTCTTCGAGGCAAGCTGAACCTCACGACATGCAAAATTCCGAGAGTTTGTCGCATTGTCCTGAGCGCGTTTATGCCGATCTGGCCAAGCCACAGCAAGAATTTGCGAAGTTCTCGTTCAACCTCACTGTGGAGGTGCACCTTTCGGGATTTTTGGCTCGGCTCTTAAGCTCTGTCGCTCCTTTGGCTGCCAAAAGCAGCCTAAATAGCAGGAGAGGCGCAAAGCAGGTCAGTGTGGTAGCGCTCCGAACTTTCGCTCATCATGCTCATGGTTCCTTACTGGTACCTCCGGCAGGAGAGCTCGGCTGCTTGCTCGTTGACGCGATCGGTTGTGTCTTTTCTGATGACTCATGCAGGTGCTTCGTCAGGCACCTCGTGATAAATTCCTGGAACCATCCCTGTCCCGCGCGCCCCGCGATCCCACGTGCGGCGTTGATGAAAACCAAGCCCGCTCCCCGATCCGCAGCAGGATAGTAGGCGTTGGAAAGAGCTCCGGAGCACAGATCGCCGAGAAGGTACCAGTAGTTCGGCATCGTTTCACCGCTATCGTTGCGAGCGACAAAGGCGTAGCTCAAGGCATGGTAGAAGCGGGATTTCTTCGTGCCGGTTCCCTGGTAGGGGTACCGCGGATCCTGCTGAAGGAGAGAGGCGAAAACATAGTGACTCAACAAATCCCTGGGGCGTCTATTAGCGAACAGCGCGCCCCAATGTTTGCCGTACCCTGGGGCGCCTTGTCCGCAGCCGGAATGCGCGTTGGTCCGAAAATTTTAAAGGAAGCTTGTTTCCAAAAGGTCCTTGACTCTGGACTACACTCCAGATTGTATCCTTGGATCATGTCGAGCATTCAGAACGGCGTGCAACCAAACTTTCAGATCGGCGAACTCGCAAAGCGCGCTGCTCTGAGCATCGATGCCATCCGGTTTTATGAGCGTCGCAAACTCCTACCGCCGGCGTTCCGCAGCGCAGGCCGATTTCGCCTTTATACGACGGACGATATCGAACGCCTGCGATTTGTGCAGCGAATGCAGCGCCTGGGATTTTCTCTTGAAGAAATCAAGCAGTTGTTGGCGATTCGTGCAGACAAAGCACATGCCTGCGTAGGGGTACGACGATTCCTGAACACTAAATTAGACGGCGTTAGGACGAAAATCAGAGAACTTCAAGAACTTGAAACCGAACTTCAGGTCGATCTGGGAAAGTGTAATCGCGCCTTGAAACAGCAGCGCGGGAAAACGTGCCCCTGTCCCGTGCTCGAAGAAATAGAACGGACGAACAACAAATGAAGATCGAAGTGCTGTATTTCGAGGGTTGTCCAAACCATGTACCGACAATCGAAATGCTGCGAGAGACCCTACACTCAATAGGCTACGAGGACGAGATTCATGAGGTTGAAGTCCGCACTCAGGCCGAAGCCGAGGCGATTAGATTTGTCGGTTCTCCCAGCATTCGCATTAATGGTTCCGACATCGAACCGTGGGCGCGTACCGCAAAGAGTTTTGGCCTGAGTTGTCGCACTTACATCAGTGGCTCGCACCGAGGCGGAGTTCCATCGCGCGAACTGATTCGTCGCGCAGTCATGGAGGAAGTTTGTGAAGGCAGTTGAGAGAGCTGTCCCCGCAGCTGCGATGCTCGCGGCATTCTCGGCGTTGGCGTGCTGTTTGCCCTTTGGACTCGTGGGCGCTGTGGGGCTAGCAGGCATTAGTGTCTGGATCGCACCGCTACGTCCCTGGCTGCTTGGCGCTGCCGTTTTACTGCTCGTCTTTGGGTTTTGGCAGATCTATCGCCGAGGCAAGCAGTGCAGCACCCAGCGTAGCCCCGTCAGCGTGGCGCTGTTCTGGCTCGCAGTGGCTGTAGTGGTCCTGGTGACCATATTCCCTCAACTTATTGCTGACTGGCTTGCAGGATAAAAACCGATGATGCGAAGACGGACGCTCTGGTTATTCTTTGCAATTGGGATTGTGACGATCGGCTTTTACCTCTGGGGATCGAGCTCCACTCCGCCTGGCCAGCCGCCACTCGTCTCGCTGAGTGAAGCCAATGTTTCGCAGTTTCGGCAAAGCTTCAACGCTGCGATTTCGAACACGCGCATTGTGCTGCTTTTGTCCCCAACTTGACCAAAGTGTCTGCAGGGGGCCTCTGCAGTCGAACGCATTCTGAAGCAGCCTCACTCTGAACCCGTGCCAGTCTTTGTGGTTTGGGAACCGATGCTTCCGACCGACTGGTATCGTCCCACTCGGCCAACGCTCAAACGGGTCTCTGATCCACATGCGGTGCAATTTTGGGACAAGAATCATTTGATTGCCGCTCAAGTGAAGCAGCAGTTGCAACACTTTCACAAAAGCGATCCAAGCTGCTGCGAAGATGGAGGACACCTGTGGGATATGGCTGCCGTGTATCCGCCGGGCGTCAACTGGGGTGAGGCCGCGCCGCTGTTTGACGATGGTCCCGTGTATCGGATTGCGCCCTCCCTCGAACAGCGGGTTTCAGCTTTGCACGCTCAGAGCATCGGCGACCAGGCCCTAAGTTCTCGTGAAAGACAAAGGGGCGAAAAACGCCTGAAAGGAGATCGATAGTGGCGTTACGTCAAGTTGCCGGCCCGGTTTCCACCTCGCGAGTAACTCCGGCCACTCCCCAATATGAATATGAACCTGACTTGGGAAACGGGGCCAGGTAAGCCTCGTTCAGTTTCTCAATTACGACCCACCCTCGCGAATCAGGGACGGAATATGTCGGGTTACGTGACAACACCCTTCAAACGCTAGTTTGAACAGAGGCTCGCTTCGTTCTTGCCATCGGCGAACTTGAGGATCGGGGAGAGTCCGTGTTCAAACGAAGATCAATTCGCCTTCAGGCTTCAAAACACGACGAATCCCTCGAATCGCTTCGACCACCCCAGGAATCGTGCACATCGTGAATGTGCTCACGACCGTGTCAACACTGGCGTCGCCGACCGGGATGCTTTCTCCTGGCAAACTCACAAACTCTACGTTTAGTTCAGTGTGGCGACGTTGCTCCTCAGCCCGGCGAACCATGCCAGGGTTCGGTTCAAGCGCATATAGTTTGTATACTTTCGTCGAATCGTAGAGAGGCAAGTTCACGCCAGCTCCAACCCCAATTTCAAGCACTTGGCCGTGCGCCATAGGGATAATGCGCCGCCGAATTTCCGCAATCGGCTTCGGATTTCCTAGCACTTGTACAAGATGGGGATAGATGCGATCTCTGTAAAAGGCCATGCCCACCTCCTGTATCGCGTAACGCGCGGGCGCGGTCCCAACTTTTCTGATACCCGGGATTAGATTAAGCCCGGTACGCCCACGACGGGTTTATGATTGATAGAGATTATCAACGCAGGGACTTGCTCAGTATGGATATACAGAATCACTGGGAAAAGATCTACATCGAGAAAGCCCCGAATACAGTCAGCTGGTTTCGCCCGCATCTTGAGACCTCGCTTGATCTAATCGGACGACTGGCGCCTGGCCGGCAAGTGTCGATCATTGATGTTGGTGGTGGCGAGTCCACGTTGGTTGATGACCTTCTCGCGCGCGCATATCAGAACATCACGGTCCTCGACATCTCGCAGACTGCTATTGAGGCGAACAAGCAGCGCCTGGGCAAGGCGTCTGATCTCGTGCACTGGCTCACCGCCGACATCACGAAGATCGACCTTGAGCCGTCGGCATACGATGTATGGCACGACCGTGCAGTCTTTCACTTCCTAACCTCGGAGGCAGACCGTGTCGCGTACGTTCGCCAAGTAGCTCGCGGGGTTCGTCATGGGGGCCACGTAATCGTCAGTACCTTCGGACCGGAAGGACCTACAAAATGCAGCGGGCTTAACGTTGTCCGCTATGATGCCGCGTCGCTGCACAGAGAATTTGGCGTTCACTTCCGCCTGCTCGGAAGCTCGAGGGAATTGCATGAAACCCCATTTGGGACGGTTCAGCAGTTCCTCTATTGTTACTGCAGACTTGAATAGTCCTCGCGGCTGATAGTTTCGGATGGTGCTCCAACGATGGCGAGAGCGACGGACTCGAACCCGCGGTCAATCTCAGCTTTCAGGAATTCCACGTAAAGGCCCAAATCGGGACAGCCATCGGTGGACAACTTTTCTTGCACTGGGGTGTTTGTTTGGTTAGGTTTCGGCCATTCTGACGATGAAGATGTGTTTGTAACGAAGCCAATGCCTATCTCGTCGTTGCCCTGCGCGATTTGTCACAGGCCTGTCGATTTGAAGAACTGCAAAACCGACGAGAATGGCCAAGCTGTCCATGGTGAGTGCTTGGCCGCCAAACTCTCTCAGTCCAAGTCGCCTTCAAAGGGGTCTCCACTCGTGCGGTGAACAGCGAATAGACCACGCGTCGATGCAACGACATATTCCGAGATAGGAGCACACCGTTTAGGAGCCCGAGGAACCGAGTGCAGTTTAAGCAAGGATCCTCGCGGCGGAGGTACTTGTTCTCCGCCGCGATCTGTGCGGTTCTTGATTTGTTGCATTCATCACGAGTACCAATGCACGTGCTTACCTTACCGTGCAGCCACCCCTTGAGCGCCTGCGGGCACTCCAGGCGCCGAGTTCACTGGTATCAGGTTGCCATTGCTTTCGACACGAAAGCCCTCGACCACGCTTTTTGTCGCCTCTCTGACGTAGAGAAAGCGGCTGTCATCGCTTAATGCCATGTCGATGGGCGCGGTCCCAGTGCCAGTATTGGCGGCAACCGCATCGAGCAGGGTCAACGAGCCATCTTGCGACACCAGATAGCTCGAGATGTTGCCGCTTCCGGTGTTCGTCGTGAAGGCATAACGCCGGTTCTTTGTGACTACTACCCAGCAGTTCGCCTTCTGACCGTCCGAAAGTGTACCTGTGATGAGTATAAGGTGACCGTTGTCACCGACGGCATATGAGGACAAGGCGCTTGGTTCCGCTTCCGAAACGATGGCGAAATCGCGATCAGCAAAAGCAAAGCCGAAGGGTGTTCCTCCGCTTGAATTCGTCACGGTTCGATCCTGGGCAAAGCCTTCGTCGTCGACCGTCCACGTGTCAATTTGATTGGTGTTCTTCTCGGTCACCATCAAAACGTCGCCATCGGGTGTGAACGACACCTGGGCGGGAGCGGATCCGTCGCCTCCAGCCAAGGGCCGCCCGGAACCTGCGAGATGGACGAGATGTCCGCAGGGGTTGACGAGGAATCCCTGGATATTGGGAGTACCGCCCGCGTTCAGCACATACAACAAGCTGCCCTTCACCGCGAGACTCACCGGCATCGTGCCGCCCGATAGCACGCGATCCATCAATTGAAGACTCAAGCCACTCACTCGAAATACCGAGACATCGTTGCTGCCTGCATTCACCGCGAACAACAGCTGATGCATCGACCCAAGCACAAGAGAACCCTGAGAGCCAAGTGGGTCCCCTCCGGTGCCTGCGCCCATACCGCCAGTCAAAAAACTACCGGAAAGGGTCAGGGCACCATCATCTGCCCGCGCGTAGACCAGCACAGAATTTGCATGTTGATTCGTCAGCACATACACGGCTCCTGAATCGCCCTGCGCCGCCGCTGTTGGCGTTATGCTCACAAGGGCAGCAGCTGTCAGGAGTGAAAACGCACACCACGCGATGAGGGCTTTAGCTTCTTTCATTGTCTTGGAACCTCCGTTCAAGGTGGGATAGATGGGGAAAAATGAAATGTCGAGGGGCAGCTGAGTGCTGCGCCTCCGGCCTGCACCTTCTCCATACTCAATGTCGTCCAACCCCCACGAATCCCCCTTGCCCGGCGCGAATTTTCTCGGAGCAGTGTCCGGCGTGAAAATCGCCTAACAAATTGATCGATCCGTTGTTTTACCATCGTAAGCCGTTCCATTTTTAATCAAGATTTGGAGGTTGCGTGAAACTCGGAGTCATGCCGCTCGTGATCTTCTTTCTTTATCTTTTGGCCGGCGTTGCTTCCGCTCAATCGTTGGTAAAGCAGTCGGTCTATGTCGGAGGGATGGGAGGTATAGCAACCCTCTCCGGGGACGGCAGCGCGATCGTTACTGCGTCTTCGGCATCGACGTCGTTGCTTGATCCGAAGAATGGCGGGGCAGCAGCGATATTCGCAGGAATTCATGTTTTCGACTACGTCAGCTTGCAGACCGATTACGGGTGGAATCGCAACGACATTGCGCTGGTGTCAACGTCTGAGGGGCCCAACTCGGGTAATTTTTTTCGCGAACCAGAATCGATCACACAGCAAGCATTCCTGGCGAATGTGCTCATCTATTTTCGAAGGCGAAGCAGCCGCATCCGGCCATACGTTTCCGAGGGAGGGGGAGCGGTCCTGCTTGATACTCGTTTCTCCGGGAGGGCAATCGTCGAGGGCAGCCCGGTCCTTCCTCCGGCGACTTCCCATCACTGGTCCATCGCGCTGCGGACTCTCGTCGGTATCGATCTGCGGATTCGCGGACCCTGGTATTTGCGCTACACCTTTGGCGAGACGATTACGCGCAACATGATCGGGGATCAGGTTGCGCCCGCGCAACACCGGATTCCCAAGAATTTTCAAAATCTCTTCGGAGTCTATTTCCGTTTCTAGCCGTTCATCGCTGCGCTTTTCCCGCTTTATGAAACGCGACGTACGGGCAATTACCCCAGTAAATTGGCGGCCGTTCCACATGTTCGGCGAGTACTCGCGCATGGCAGAGATTGCAGCAATTGAGGCGTTGCGCGGCTTCGCCCGAGGTTGCGCGCTGCCACAGGTCCTCGAAGAAGCACAAGCCGTACCCCTGCGTTCGAGTCTCGCCCAGGGCGCGCAATGGGCCGGATTCTTCTTGACGCCGCATCAGCGCGGAATAAATTCTGGACTTCAGTCGCGAAGGCGCCCGGTCCCCTTCGTCTTGGTCGAGCTGTTCCGCCAGACGCTCGAACAAGTCATCGTCTTGTCGCCGATTGTCGCTCATGCCACCTCTTTTTAAACTGATTTCGTGCTCGCGCCAGAAGCCGCTCAATCGCCTTCTCGGTTCTTCCCGTTTCGTCGGCGATTTCACGGAGGCTTCGTTTTTCCCAATACCTCCAAAGGAGAATCAGGGCGTAGCTTTCCGGCAGATCTGTCAGAATCTCCCGAGCCATTTGCCTAGCTTGTCCGGTTGCAATGGCATTTTCCAAATCGTCAGAACTGGCCGGATCCTCGCGCGCGGCCTCGTCCTCGTCCTCGATCTGCACTTCTCTCAGTCGACTGCGGTAGTGATCCTCGACCTTATGCCTCGCAATCCCAAGCATCCAACTCCTTAGCGAGGCATCGCCTCTGAACTTATCCAGACTTTGCCATGCAGCCAGGAAAATCTCTTGCACGAGATCCTCCACCAGATCGACGCGGGGAACCAATCTGCGCCGCACGTAACGATAGACGTGGTCGGTGTAGCGAGCCACGAACTCGGCGGTTGCCTTGCGGTCGTGGCGGAGTATCTCGGCGACGAGGTCCTGATCAGAGAGTTCTTGCGCGCCCACGGATGGAGACTTAATCTCGAGTGGTCCTGGCTGTTCCTGGCCCATCGAAATGATAGTCGGAGTTGCGCTGAATGTCCCCCTGACGAAAGGAACGCCATGGTGATGGGATGGATCTGGAGAGTTTCAGCGTTTATGAGGGCCGCGATCGGCAGGTTGTACGTTGCGTTTCCACAGAGATGCGCCCGTCCCCCTAGGAATTATCTTCGACACCAGCAGCATGTCCGGAAAACCGAGCGAATCTCGACGATGAGTTCTCCCCGATCGGCTTTGCCGATCGCCTCGAAGTCCTTGGGGGCATTACGGCTGCCGCTGATGCAAATCCGGCGGGGGCTAAATTTCGTCGTGTCCTTGCCTTCAAAATAATCGGTCTCCGCGCATAGACTATTTGGGGATTTGCTTTTGCCCACCCCGTCTGTCGCCAGGCCCCTTTCAGGCTCTGCTCAACGTGCCTCAGAATCCGAAATCACTTTGTCCAGGAAGCCGTGCAAGCGCTCGCTGAATCCCGTGGGAACCTCGAAGACCCGCTCGTCCCCAGTGATCACCAGCATCTTCCGCGTGCTGTCGTACACTGCCGTGCACCGGTGGCACCGGCGCAAATGTTTCTCGATCTTCTGACGCATCTCCGGCGAGGCATCTCCGTCCAGGTATTCCGAGAGATTTGCGACTATCGTTTTGCAGCTAACCATGGGTTCATTCCTTTCCAGCGATCCCAAATCGATCCCTTGGGCTTTGCGAACAGCGGCGTCAGCGATTCTCGCATCATGAGTCGAGCCCGGTGCAGCCTGGTCTTTACCGCCGACTGGCCGATTCCGAGAACTTCCGCGGTCTCGGCGACATCCAAGTGCTGTACGTCTCGAAGAACGAAGACTTCTCGATAAATGTCAGGCAACTCGCCCAGCGCTTTCCAGATTGCATTCCGTACTTCAGCTTGCTCCACGATGTCGCTCGGCAGTTCGCGCCAGTCTGCAAACTGTCGCGGCCGGAATGTCTTCTCTTCTGCCAGGTCGGCATCTGAGCCTTCGATAGATTCGTAAAGGTGCTGACGGCGTTTGCGCCTGTGCATCTTGGCTTCGTTTTCGACCACGCGCATCGCCCACTGCTTGAACCTCTCTACGTCGTCCAATTGCGAAAGACGAGAAAAGATGTTGAGCATAGCCTGTTGTACCGCTTCCTCGGCATCCTCGCGATTGCGCAGGATCGAATACGAAAGAACGAAAGCCCCGCGCTCGTACGGCCGGATGAGGTCATGAAACAGTTCGCGTTCTCCAGCCAGGATTCGCCGGATGAGCATCGGCTCTGTCGTCTTTTCTTGTCCGACCTTCTCTTCCATTGGCAAGATCATGCAGCCCTATGAATCATGATGCCTGAGAGCAAGAACGGTTACTGGCATTGATGTCAAAGGATTTGTTCAGCGGAATCTCGCCTATGACCATTGCCAGGAAGGTAGACTCCAGCCGCATCGCATGCCGGACTCCCCTCGAATCCCGCCCACCTAGTTGATAGCCAACCCAATACTCCGCCAAATGCGGCGTGGGCAAGGGTCACCGTAACCGGGAATCCTTTCGAAAATTCCAATCCAAGAAATCCTACTCCGAGAGCAGCAACTACCGGACTGAGCATAAAGCCAACGCCGAGAAGCACGCCGTAGATAGCTCCGACCCAGCGCCGACAGGTTCCGAAGACAAGCACGTAAATGAGCCCGAAGCTGGCCCCATTCCAGAAGTGATAGGCCCAGCCTGCGACATCGGACTTCACCGTCGGTCCTGTGGCGAACTGATCTAGCAAGAGGACGCCCACAAGGCGCGGGAGATTTCCCGGCATGAAGCCAAGCCAGAATCCGGGCAGTCGAATTGCCTCCAGGGCAACGGTCGCGACGGCGCCTGCCGCCAGCCCGACAACCGCCAGGTGAGCAAGTGGATCATTACGACGATAAAGCAATCCCAACAAGATCGCGATTACTGCAATCGATGGCAGCAGCGCGAACTTCGCGAGTACATCCATCGAACTCCGTCCCGATTCTGCCAGAGGGAAGATAAGAGGTGAAATCGACGCGGCTCCGAGAAGGATGAGAATTGTCATTACTCGTTTCATGAAAGTCCTCCAGAGGGAGGAACCGATGGTTCCTCCCTTCCATGAAGATTTGGTTACTGGGCGACCATGTGCGTGAGCATGTCCAGCTTCTGATCGAGCATCCCAGCCGTCTGATCGATGCTCGCATTGTTGAACGGCTTCAAGACGACTGATGGCTTGTCGTAGCTCAGGTAGGTCTTGTTGTCAGAGCCTTGGTAGATGTAGACGCGTAGCGGCAGATAGAGTCCGGCAGCAGGATCTTTTTCGAAGACTTGCTTACCGACATTGGGATTGCCCACGAGAAACAGGGTTCCCTTCATTTCAAGCCCCGTCATCTTCAGCATGTTGCCTTGATCGACAGTGCTCATCACCATCATGCCGCCTTTACTGACGGCCATCTTGAAGGCCTCGACCGTTTGATCGTAGGACTTGCTACTGGGGATGCTCACACGGGCTTCCTGCCCGAAAGCCGTAGTGGCGGCGAATGCTGCAAACAGGGCAGCTAGCAATGTCATGTAGCGTAAACGTCCAAACTTCTTCATTTTGATTCTCCTCGTGATGGAATGAATTCCATGCACTGCAACCGTATCCACCGTGCATCATCTGGGCTTGCGATTCGGTTGAATGCACTCATCACGAACGATTCGCCAATCGGCCTCGCGTTACATGCGACAACTTTTAGGCAGAATTGCAGCGAGGTTGTAACGTTTATTGAACTCATGAATCGTGGAATAGAAGGGGCACAATGCCATTCGCAGTTTTAGACTTTACGGGAATCGGATGCAGCCACACTTAGCACATTCTTCGGATCGCTTCCTGGCGATGGGTTTGGCGGCGGTGAGCACCGCAGCAATGTTCTATGTCGGCCTGTATCAAAGTCGTGCGGTAAGACACCTGTGGTGCCCTGTCTTCAAGAAGGGTTGCGAAGCGGTTGCCGATGCGGCGTTCGCCAAGCCTTTTGGTATTCCAGATGGGTATATCGCAGTCGCACTCTACGTGGCGATGCTCTTGCTTCTTCTAGGCCCTGTAGAGAAGCTTTGGGTTTGGGTTCCGCTGCTGGTGTTGGCGTCACTGGCCACGCTGGCGAATTTCCTGGGTGTTCGCGATATGGCAAACCTCGGGAGTTTCTGCTTCTATTGCATGCTCACGACTGCTCTCTCCCCGGTTCTGCTGTGGACAATCTGGCGGCTGAGATGATGAAAGGAATGCTATGAAACGCAAAGTCACCGTGTTCAGCCAACCTGGCTGAATGTTCTGCACAAAGGTGAAGGAGTATCTTTCACGAGAGCACGTTGCCTTCGAGGACCGCGACATCACCCTGGATCCATCGGCGATCTCAGAGCTGCAGAAGCTTGGCTTCATGACGACGCCAGTCACGGTCATCGGAGAAAAGGTAATCGTTGGATTCGATCAACGGAAACTCAATGAAGCTCTGAATCTGGAGAAGTCTGGAACGTGATTGTGACAACTGGCGGGCAAGTCGACGACGCTTTGGTGGCACCACCTCTGATGAATCAGCCCCTTCTTAAACTAGTTCTGTAAGTGGCCTTTTAGCCTTGGGAGCATACGGACGATGAGCAATACCACAGTTTCGATCCAGAATCCGGTTGTGAATGGTATTCGAAAGAAAGATGCCGATTACGTCTTCTACGAGCTCACCCGCAGCATATGCCCCAGTTGCAAGAAGGTAATCGACGCCAAAATCCTGCTCCGAGATAACAAAGTGTTCATGGCCAAGCGCTGTCCCGACTGTGGCCCCTTTGAAGCTCTGGTTTACGGAGACGCCGAAGCCTACACGAGTTTCAGCAAGTTCAACAAGCCGGGAACGATTCCCCTTGCTTACGGTTCGGAAATCAAAGAAGGTTGTCCCCATGATTGCGGTCTCTGTCCAGACCATCAGCAACATACTTGCCTCGGCATCATCGAGGTCAACAGCGCCTGCAACATGGCTTGCCCGCTGTGCTTCTCCGAAGCCGGCCCCGGTTTCAGCTTGACTCTGGAAGAAGTGGAGGCGATGCTCGACGATTTTGTGCGCACCGAGGGCAGCCCGGAAGTCGTCCAGTTCTCGGGAGGTGAGCCAACTATCCATCCCCAGATCATCGACTTCGTGGAGGCGGCGAAAACCCGCAGGATTCCGTTCGTCATGATCAATACTAACGGCAAGCGTATTGCACACGACGATCGTTTCTTGGAGCAACTGAACCAAGCGCGTCCATCGATCTACTTCCAATTCGACGGCTTCGATGCCGAAACCTACCGCATCATCCGCGGCGAACCCGGCATTCTTGAAGAGAAGCTCTGTGCGCTAGATCGCCTTGGTTCCATTGGGCTCAGCGTGACCCTGGTTCCTGCGATCGAGCGCGGCGTGAACGAGCACGAAATCGGCAAGATCATTGATCTTGCTATCCGGCATCCCGCCGTACGCGGAATCAATTTTCAACCCGCGTTTCATGCAGGCCGTCATATGCAGCACGATCCTTTGCGGCGCATAACGATCCCGGATGTCTTGAAGTTGATCGAGCAGCAAAGCGCCGGCAAATTCATGATCAGCGACTTCATTCCTGTTCCTTGCTGTTTCCCAACGTGCAATTCAGTTGCCTATGCATTCATCGACGCTGAAAAAGTCACGCCCTTATCCAGAATCGTCAACGTCTATGACTATCTCGACTACATTACCAATCGTGTTCTGCCCGACTTCAGCATGGAGGTCAAGAGAGCCCTGGAAGGCTTGTGGTCATCGTCCTCTGTCGCCGGCTCACAGAAATCAGCTGAGCAATTCGCTGTGTCGTGCCAGGCCTGCGGAATTCCCGAAAGCTTTACTATCGGGGACATCGCAAAGAACGTCTTGATGATCATGTTGCAGGACTTCATGGACCCATGGACTTTCAATCAAAAGAATCTCATGAAGTGCTGCAAGGAATTTCTGTTGCCCGGAGGCAAGCAGATTCCGTTCTGTGCCTACAATACGGTCGGCTATCGTGAACAGGCTCGTGCTCAACTGCAAGCGATGGAACCCGAGCGAAAACGCGCGAAGTCGGAAGGCCGCAAATTCGAGCCGCGACCTATTGAGTTCAGTGTGACTCAGCCTCGCGATCCTTCGTCGTCGCTCGTTGGCATAGATCCCAGGCGGTGATTCATGCATCACTTCGACCGCCCAATTCGTGTTGATGGTGAGCAACAGCAGGTAAAGCAGTGCTGTGCCAGCCTGTACGAAAGCGACTTGGCCCGTTTTCTGCTGGGCGACTCTTTCCACCCTGGCGGCTTGCAATTGACGGGACAACTCGGGCGCATGCTTGGCCTGAACCCGGCAAGCCGTGTTTTGGACGTAGCATCCGGCAAAGGAACAACCGCCGTGTACTTGGCTAAGGAATTCGGATGCACGATTGTTGGCGTTGACTACGGCTTCCAGAATGTTGAGGCCGCTCGATCACTCGCCAAGAGCGAGCATGTTGAATCACGAGTGCAATTTGAACGCAGCGACGCCGAATCCCTTCCTTTTTCGGAAGCGTCTTTCGATGCAGTGATCTGCGAGTGTGCTTTCTGCACGTTCCCCGATAAGGTTGCCGCCGCGAAAGAATTCTTCCGTGTCCTTCGTCGAGGAGGACAAGTGGGCATCAGCGACCTCACCCGACTGGAAGTTCTGCCGATGGAATTGAATGGGCTCCTCGCCTGGATTTCTTGCATTGGTGACGCTCAGCCGATCGATGGTTATGCCGCATTCCTTCGACGCGCCGGCTTTTCGGTGGGCAGCATCGAAGAGCGGAATGATGCGCTAGCGGAAATGACGAATCAGATTCGTCTTAAATTGCTAGGCGCGGAGATCATGACTGGACTGAATAAATTGCAATTGCCCGGTCTTGATCTAGGAGCGGCGAAGCGAATAGTGAACGGTGCGATGACCGCGGTCAAGCAAGGCCAACTGGGGTATGTCCTCATTTGTGCCACGAAGCCGAACTGACGCCGGAAATGCCGAGAGTGTTGTTTGCAGTTGTATACGGGAGGTTTTATGGCGACGTTCCTAAATGTGGGGAGAACGGATCGGGCGTTGCGGGTCGTACTCGGGATCGGTATTGGAATTGCGGGAATCCTCGTCACTAGCCACCCATACCTCGGGTGGGCGCTCGGAATCGCCGGAGCCTCGGTAATTCTCAGCGGCACCTGTGGTATCTGACTAACGTATCGCGTGCTCGGGCTGAGCACAAAAAGAGATAACAAGTAACTGAGACGCTTCGGGGAATGAGGCGAACGTCGTACCCCGGCGGATGTGGCCCTTGGGCAGAAAAGGGTGCGCGTCGGCGAGTTGGCGGGGGCGACGGGACTCCAAACCGCGGCTTCCTGCGTATTCAACGCGAGGATCTGCCAGGCTATCTCGCGGTCAGCCACGACAAGCGCTGAAATGGATTTCGCCCCCGGGGGTCGCATGGCTTCGAGGGCGATGCCGGCCATTCGGAGTCCAGAAGCCCCCCGTCGGCGCGACCACTGTGATGATTGGGTCGAGAAAACGCCTGGCCGTTTGCGATGAGCATAGGAGAGATCTCGCTGGAAAGGGGTGGGTTCGACAGCATCGATTGGCAGGACGGCCAGCAAGACCGGATGACCGGCGAGCGGCTCCTTATACGACCCCACAACGCAGCCGCAGAGGAGCCGCTCTAGGTTTTCTTACCTGTGTTGAGGAGTGCGCTCTTGACGGTGTACTTGCCTTCAACCTCGAAAGTTATGTCTAGCTGTGCGCCCATTGTCAGTGATACCGGCCCACCATCAATGCCGGTTAGCGTGTTCTCAATCCGAATTTCCCGAAAAAGATCCTCAGCTGCAACTACTGCAATCTCCACTTTTTCTGGCTGGTTGGCAACCATGGGCTTCACAATCTTACTCACCACAGCGGGAATCGTTTTCCAAGGTCTATTCCTTTGCCATACCAGTTTGGATATTGCTGAAAACGGCGTTGCTCCTTGCGCGCGCTGAGCTCGCTCATTTCGTGCAGCAACGCGGTGAATTTACCGTAGTCTTTTTCTTCTTGAATACTAGTACACAGGCGATTCATGTGTTAGCGTTCGTCTGAAGTCATGTTGTGTTTGTTGGAACAGTCGGATTAGCTTACTGATTACAAGGGTACACCCGAACTCTTCAGAACCCGTGAATAATCGGGAGGGGCACTGCCGAAGCCCACGTGCCGATCGCAACTGCAGCGACAGCTGCTGCCTGAATCGTCTCTTCGAGAGCCTTTTCCGCGCCTAAGGATTTCGTCACGCACTCTTCTTTTTTTGCGGGTCAGTGAGCTGCCGGCTTACATTTCCATCCTGTCAGTTCCGCAGTAGGGACATGTCAGCGTCCCCTCTTCATATCTGGTCATTCTACCGCTCTTGATTTGGGAGGGTCGCGAAGCCGTGCGCGGGACGCCCTGCGGCTGTTGCTGATCTCGCCCGTGCCGTTGCCGAACTTCGAACACCCATCACCTGGGCTCTTCGACGATTTCCTAAGCAAGCAGACTGGCGTATCATTTGGGGCCATGGCCAGACCTATCGCTCCGCCAGCCAGGAAACGTGGACGCGGAAATCCCAACTGGGGTCAGCTCCCGCTGCGTCTTCCTGTTCTTCCGACTGAGTTCGAGATGGAGGTCGAACGCCTGGGACTGACCAAGCCGGAATACGTTTCGTCGGCTGCGCTGAAGCGCTGGTGCGAGCGCAACCGCAATCGGTTTTATGTTCCCGAATGGTTACTCGCAGCGTGGCAAATGGAGGTCGAATCGATCTTCAGCGGCGTCGCGTAAACACAACAGATTAACGCTCACGATACCCGTGATAGTGGATACCTTTCAACGTAATTCGCGAACTGCCCTGGCGTACGCATCAGTGGCGTTTTGCAACTCGGTGTTAAGGTGGTACGGATCTTGAGCGCCGGCCTTCTTGAGGGCCTCCAGAACCTCTTGCACTTTCTTCTCGGCAACTCTTACTTCCTCAATGGTTGACATGACTCTACCCTTTACCTCCGCCGTCACACGCTTCTGGGATAAACCGGGGTTTTTCGCATCCTACAACAGCCAAAAGTTTGGCCTGCGGCCAGGGAGTCTGTCAATCCAAAATCTCGGCAGCAGGCGAGCAGCCAACGAATCTTGGAAATTCCATGATCTCGGCTACGGCTAGTGGGTAAGCAACAGGTGACGAACCGCCAACAGCTTCTGCGCAGCATCTCTTCATTGCATCGCAGGAGGCACTATACACTTTGCATTTCGGTCCACTGTCACATCCCGTTCCGAGCAATTGTGGCTCAGGGTCCTACCCCAGTTCAAAGAAGGCTGGTGAGGTCTGGTCTCGGAATTACTGTATCCCGGGCAGCCCTGTGACTAACCGAAGGGCTTTCCTCCTTTCGTGTGGTTACGAGTGCCATTACGTCGGAGACTGGACCCACTCTGGAGGAGCTTGTAGCCTGACAATCGTGAAGCCCCCCGTCGCGTGTGTATTGTTGGCAGCCATCGGCCTCGTGCTGCTGACGAAGCTGATCTTCGATCGTATCGAAGCTCGCCTGGCTTATCGCCGAAGGCTTAGGCTCTTGCCAGACCCTCAAGCCGGAGAGCAGCGAACGGACCGGCTTAGGCGACCCGTGTCCGGCGGCGAACGCAGCCCCGAAAACCACGATTCGTGACTCAAGCCCCACCTTCGGATGCCGTCGAAGCTTGCGCTGTGCCGCCACTTACGCGGCGGCAGAGAGCGGTTGAATGTGTCCGAGTTGAGTCAACAATGTGTATTGATCGTAATAGCAGCCGCCCGACACAATTTTTCCCTCTTTGTCAAAATGGCAGATCTCGCAGAAGGCAAGAGACATCTTGCGTCCGGTCGGACCGAGTGAACCCAGCGCGCCGTCGTTGGTGCCCTCCGCGGTAAACCGAGCGATAACGGTACTGCCCGCGTCAATGTATTCCGGGTTCGTGATCCGGTCATCCGAGAAGGCCTTTGCCCAGCTCTCGGTCCAGTCTCTGAACTGATCGCGGGTGTTCAGAGTCAGCGCGCGAGCATGATCAACATAGGTGAGCCCCTCGTAGGTATGGCGAACCACGCCCGGAAAATCGCGTCTGTTCCAGCTCTCGTGTGCCGCGCGGGGCGTTTTCACGTTCTTCGCACTCATAGTCGGTGTCTCCATTTCTCAATGGGCAGAAGATCGGGCGGACGGACGTTCGCGCCCGCCCGGTATGCAATGGCTTGGTTCAAGCCGCCTGTCTTGCGGTCACTCTGTGCGCGGTCGAGGTTCGGACATCAAAAGTCCGAACCACCGGTGCAGTTTCAAGCATCTGCTGGACGATCTTTTGCACTGTGTCGAACTGTTCGTGCTCGTACCGTTGGGCATCTTCGGGTGTGTTCCAAAAACTGAGCGCGAGGATGCGATTTGGTTCGTTTTCCGAGACCATCACGATCTCGTCGACGAATCCGGCCTGTTTCCGCAGAATGGGCAGCACCTTGTCATCAATCATGCCGCAGAGTTCACGTGCCTTTCCGGATTTGCTGGTGATTTCAACCACTCGGGTATACATGGGAAGCGCTCCTTTCGATGGCTAAAAGGGTTGAAAGGAACGTCGCGCGGAGTGCGCGGCGACCAACTGTCTTTCGGGATACCACGACCCTACGCCGATTCCCCAAAACCTGTCAATCGTCCCGCCGATTCGGCGGACCCGGCTTTCCTCTGATCATTTCCTGAGACACCCTGGCCCTCGTCATTTCGAGGCCCCGGAAGCGTTGTGACTCATCGGACGGACCATGAGGGGGATCTGTGCTTGGGCAAGTGACGCGGACCAGCGCTCACACCGGAGAAACGGAAGGGCCAGACCTCAAGGCCAGACTTAATATGAAGACAAAGCAGGCGCCACCCGAGAAGTCAACCCGCAGAGATCCGACGCGCGTAGCGACTGGTTCTGTATGGATCTGTCAACTGGAGAAGCCGGCTACTTGCGATGCTATGATCGGGAACAATAATGGTGCGGTAATAGCCCGCGGGTGGTGGGGCAACCTACTCGCTATTTTTTCCTCGCCGAAAGGGACGAGGGAACGCAAGCGCCTCAGCACATCTGTTTGGCGAGGTATCATGATGTCATCCGCACTATCTTCGCAGTCTCCTCAGCCTCATTCGAACCCGTCTTTTGAATCCGAAGGCCGCCGGTTGCTTTATTACTGCGTCGGCTTCTGCTTAGTCCTGTTCGCATTCCTGGCTGCATGGTCTAGGCTCAGACAGCAGCTCCTTGTTTCCAGTTACATGCCACACCTCTATTGCTACTTGGGAAGCCGCGGACTGGTTTGGAGTCACGTCACTACAGATTCTCTGATTGGCATTTCCTATCTAGCTATCTCCATCACGCTCGCGCACATCGTCTACCGCGGCCGCCGCGAAATACCCTTTCACTGGATGTTTTTGGCCTTCGGCTTATTCATCGTCGCCTGCGGGCTCACGCACTTTATGGAGGTTGTGACGGTCTGGGACCCGGTCTACGTCCTGTCGGCTGTCGTCAAGGGTTTCACTGCAGTGGCATCGGTTGCGACTGCGGTCACCTTGCCATTTATCGTGCCGCAGATTCTCTTGATGGTCCACAAAGCAAGGGAGTCTGACCGATACCTGAGATTCCTGGAGTCGGGACTGTCCGAGAAAGAGGCGGCCCAGGGAGAGTTGCGGAAGATCAATGAACTGCTAGAGGCGCGCGTTCAGCAACGTACATTGGAGCTCGGTAAAGCGAACGAAGAATTGAAGGTCTCCGAGAAGCAATACCGGCTCTTGTTTGAAGGCAATCCCATGCCCATGTGGGTGTTCGATCGGGACAACTTGAGGTTTCTTGCGGTAAATCAAGCCGCCATCCGGCACTACGGCTACTCTCGCGACGAATTCCTATCGATGACGATCGCCGACATCAGGCCGGATGAAGATGTTCCCAGGTTAGTAAGCTCGGTGGCGAGGAGAGTGCCAGGGCTAAGCGATGCCGAACTTTGGCGGCACCAGAAGAAGGATGGAACGATCATCCAAGTTGAAATCACCAGCCATCCGATCGTTATGGATGGGCTAGACGCCGAACTGATTCTTTCCCACGATGTCACCGAACACAGGAAGAATCAGGAGAGTCTTCGGCAGTCGGAGGAGAGATTTGCGACGGCCTTCCGCTCCAGTCCCCTGGCGATCACAATCAGCACCGAGAAGGAAGGGCGGTATGTCGACGCCAATGACGCCTTCACGAAGATGATGGGTTATCGACGAGAAGAAATCGTTGGCAAAACGGCACACGAATTAGGGATTTGGGTTGACCCTGAAGATCGTCGCCAAATGGTGCAGCAGGTCGATCAGACGGAACGCAAGGAAGCTTTGGAGACTCGTTTCCGCACAAAGTCGGGCGAGCAACGCTGGGTGCAGATCTCCGCAGGGCGGATCTTCCTGGGCGGAAACCCATGTTTCCTCGCCAACACACTCGATGTAACTGAGCCACGTCGTCTGGAAGAGCAATTCCGCCAGGCGCAGAAGATGGAAGCCGTCGGACGACTGGCAGGCGGAGTGGCCCACGACTTCAACAATCTGTTGTCGGTGATTATCGGCTACAGCGAAATTGCCCAGGGGGTGGCACCCTCGGATACTCCCATTCGCAAACACCTGGATCAGATCAAGCTAGCTGCGGAACGGGCAGCTGCTCTCACCCAGCAACTGCTTGCCTTCAGCCGGCAGCAGGTATTGCAGCCTAAAGTTCTCAACTTGAACGCGGTCGTACATAGCGTCAGTAAGATGCTGCTCAGGGTGATTGGCGAGGATGTCACGCTCAACCTAGCCCCAGGAGAGCCGCTCGGCAGCATAAAGGCGGATTTGGGTCAGATCGAGCAGGTCCTCATGAACCTGGCGGTGAATGCCCGGGATGCCATGCCGGAAGGCGGAAAGATCGTGATCGAAACCGCAAACGTCGAGTTGGACGAGACGTACGCCCGACAACATCCTAGCGTCAAGCCCGGCTCATATGTGATGCTGTCCTTCAGCGACACGGGCTGCGGAATGGATGCGAAGACCATGGCACAGATCTTTGAGCCGTTCTTCACGACTAAGGAACCCGGGAAAGGCACTGGCTTGGGACTTTCTACAGTCTATGGAATTGTGAAACAGAGCGGCGGTTACGTCTGGGCTTACAGTGAGCCGACGCGGGGCACAACCTTCAAGATCTACTTCCCCCGGGTCGATGGTCCTGCGGAGAAGCTCACCGCTCCAAGATCCGACCTGGTATTTGATCGAGGAACAGAAACCGTTCTGTTGGTGGAAGATGAGGGAGCGGTGAGGACACTGATCGCTGAATTACTCCGGGGTGCTGGTTATACCGTGCTGGAGGCGAATGGACCTAAAGCGGCGATCGAAATAGCGGAAGGGCACCGCAATTCTATCCATTTGGTGTTGACGGACGTGATCATGCCTGGCATGAGCGGAGGTGACCTGATCGTGCATCTGCGCACCCTTCAGCCGAATCTGGCGATTCTGTTCATGTCGGGATACGCGAGCGATCTCATCAGTCGGGCCGGTGTGACAGAACCTGAGAGATCCTTGCTGCACAAGCCCTTTACGAGGAAGTCTCTGCTGACCAAAGTCCGGGCGATTCTGGACGACGATAAGATCGAATCCTGACGCGCGGTCAAATCTTAACGTTAGTCATAACCGGGGACGCCTTGAAGGGAACATGGCGGGTTTGCTGCGCTCACGCGCCGCTCCCGGAGCGATGACGCAAAGGGCGGACCAACGCCGCGCTATTTTCTTGCCGCGAGGCTTCGCCCATCTCATTTTCCTCATCGCTTGACCCGGTGCGAAGCAGGGTCCAATATGAGCCAATACACGCTCTTTGTAGGAAGTGGGTAGTGGGGAGGAACTCATTGGTTGAGGGGCGGACCGATCACATTTTTGGGTTGGACTAGGTTTAGGCTTTCCCAAAACTTTTCTGCTTGCAGTTGGTTTATACGGACGGAGGGCGTCATCCGGTAGTTGTGTCTCTCACGGTTAGCAAGACTCTATGGAGGGATAGGATCATGACAAGCGATACACTCCCTTCCGAACGGTTGCGAATGAGTTTTGTTGCGCGCTACGGTACTGCTCTCTTGGCAACCGGCGCTGCTTTGCTGGCGGGTCGGGTTCTGGGCCCTCTCATCGGGGACTACCTGCCGTACATCGTCGTCTTCCCGGTCATTGCACTCTCCGCGTGGTATTGCGGTCTTGGACCATCGGCTGTGGCAACCGTTCTGGCGCTAGTGGGGCTGAAGTATTGGTTCATGTCTCCCTTTCACACGCTGGGTGTGGTGACTGTGAGGCAAGCGCTCGGCATGCTCGCTTTTCTAGTGGCTTCCGGAGCGATTGTGGCGCTGGGAGAGGTGCGTCTTCGCGAGAACCGGGTACTCCGTCAGGCACAAGGAGACCTGGAAGATCGAGTGCAGCAACGCACAATCGAACTCGACCACGCCAATCAGGGGCTGCGCGACCTTACCGCACGTCTGATGCAATTGCAGGATGATGAGAGGCGGAGAATCGCTCGCGAACTGCACGACAGCGTCGGTCAGATGCTGGCGGCCCTGTCGATTGAATTTGACGAGTGTGGGGGCCGAGGTAGACCGGCTCAGGCAGGCTGCTGCGACGATCGCCGACAGCAACACTCTGGTCGCGGGAATAAACAAGGAAGTCCGGACAATTTCCTATCTACTGCATCCTCCGCTCCTGGATGAAGCCGGTCTTGCGTCTGCACTCCGGTGGTACGTCGAGGGTTTTTCGCAGCGCAGCAAGATCGTGGTCGATCTCGATATTCGCGAGGACTTCGCGCGGCTCCCGCGCGACTTGGAAACAGTCATCTTTCGGATTGTTCAGGAATGCCTCACCAACATTCACCGCCACTCCGGCAGTCCGACCGCGAGAATTCGCGTTTCTCAGCTTGACGGCGAGGTTTGCTTGCAGGTGGAGGATCACGGAGCGGCATGGCAAGCGAAAAACTGGAGGAAGTGGTATCGACCGGCACGCCGGGAGTCGGCATCAGAGGAATGCGGGAAAGGTTGCGGCAACTCAGTGGAACGCTCGAAATCAATTCCAACGGGAGAGGCACCGTAGTGGAGGCCCGCGTACCAATCTCAACTGCTGTGACGGTCGCTGCTTGAATCGTCTTTCTCTGGCGGCTTTCTAACCCTGCAGCTGAGGATTTGGTCTGGCACTCTTCTTCTTTTTTCCTGGTCCCTGAACCGGCGGCTCGCATTTCCACTCTGTCGCCTCCGCAATAGGGACGGGTTAGAGTCCCCTCTTCGTAGTCGTCCTGAAAGAGGACTTTTGAAAACCCTTTGTGGCAGTCGTGACAAATGGACCCGTATTGAGGCATTGGACACCTCATCCACTCAGCTTTGCCCTTAGGAACGACAGGCGCAGCCTGGGGGCACGGCTCTGGCGGACGTCGAAAAGCGTGTAACATAGGTCGAATGCCGAATCGAACCCAACCGAACCAGCAAGAGGCCGCACCTCTCGGATTGGCCGCGCCGGTCAACGCCAAGGAACTGGACTTCGCAATCCAACTGTTTCAGGCCGGACTGCGGATGAAGATACCGGTGAGCGTCTCGGAAACACGCGGCCTGGATTTTGGCGACAACGCCGCAGCTCAGACGCTGATCGATGCCATGCCCGAGCAACTGCGCATGCGATTCGTTGCCCAGGAGGGCCGGATCATTCCGCGCGACCCGGAACTCCGGCGGGCAGCATTCCTGGTTCTGAAGCACTACGAGCGGCACCCGTTGCGGCAAGCGATCTACATCCGAACCATGGCGTTTCACTTGCTCGCGTATTCGTCCAACCGGAATCTTTGGGAAAAATGGCAGAAGCCAGTTCGAGAGCGACGAGAGGTCCAGCTTCACCCGGCTATGATTGAAGCCGCCGCTAGCGTACCGACAACTGGACATGGGCAGTTTGAGCCGGAGGAGTTCTTTTGCGCGGTTGAGCGGATAGATAAACAGAAGCATGCGAAGGCAGGTTAGCTGTCGTTCGCGCGGACAGAGATTGAAAGAGACGGACTCGAGTCATTCCTGTGGTGCCGCTTTCACGTGACCTTCTTCGCAATTATGGTTCGGTGCCGTGTCCAGAAGTCAGGGTCTCGTACCATCTTTCAGGCCGAGCCGGGACAGTTGCGAGTCGTCGAGTTCCATCGTTTCAGCGAAGGCGATATATGTCTCGGGAGTGTTTCTTTCTTTTGAAACGGCGCTTTCATCAAAGCCCTGTACCGCCGAACGAAGGGCCTTCAGCAGATGATCGCGCGACTCGAACTCTGCGCTTCCGGAAGTGTAGTCTCCACCTTCCCCACCGTAGGCAACAAGACGATAAACGGATCGCTGATTGGAGCGGATGTGCTGTACAACGATTCTGAGCGAACGCGTCTTAGGTGACGACATATTCGGGATCAACACCTCTGCTGTGAATGCAGACCCAACGGAACAAAAACGACCAAGCGGCGATTCCGCCTAGCCAAAACCCCAATTGCGACGCTTCGGCGTTATCGAAGGGATGCCGCTCCCATCCCACCCCAAAGGAGCAAATAGTTGCCAGTTGACCCCAGCCGCAATCGGGGCCGAGGCTCAAGAGTCTCCCGGGACAGTCTCGGGCTCTGTGATTCGCATCACGCGCTATGGTGATTCAGATCACAAATAAGAGGCCCCTTGCATTTGGTCGGCACTAGGCAAGAGGTATCGACAAGCGAGCACGACTCTCTTCGAAATTCAACTAATCCCTGTTCCTCCGCGGCTTTCGAGAGCTGCCGAACGGCAATGACCGGTAGCCAGTCGCCGACAAATTCAATTTGACATAGTAAATTGCAATATGCAAATGTATAAATGCAATGCCTGAGCTGAGCCAATTCAAAGCTGAGTTCTTTAAAGCACTGGCTCATCCCCTACGAATCAGGATCCTCGACGAGTTGCGCCGCGGCGAGGTTGGCGTGAACGAACTTTGTGCCCGCCTGGATGTGGAACAGAGCACGTTGTCGCAGCAGCTGGCCGTTCTAAGGAGCCGAAGCATTGTCGTTGGCAGGAAAGACGGACAGAGTGTTTTTTATTCGGTTCGCGACCCGGAAGTTTTCAAGCTGCTGGATGTCGCCAAGAGAATTTTCAACAATCACCTGATCGATGTAAAAGATCTGCTCTCGCAGCTCACTGTCCCTTCTGCCGGCAGAGACTAGGCGTTTTTTTGTGAACATGTATTCAAATATTGTCATATTAAGTACTTCAGTTCTATTCGCTAGCGATCTACGATTGGCTCATGGGCGGACGCCAAGTCTCATTGCCCCGCCCGTTTTCGAGGCCGTGCTTCCACTAAAAGCCGGACCGGGTGTGGCGCTTGCGGCGTCTCTGTTCAGTCGGCGGTCTTCCCAACTCCGCCGTTCCCAGGTTCCCACAGCAACTGTGGCAGTCCCGGATACTCCTCCCTTTCTCAGGCGCCCTATTCCATTTGCGCCGAACAGTCTTGAACTAGACGTCGCAGGGAAGACCACGCTGAACCGAGCGGCTACTTGGCTGCGCCAGCACGGCGAAGCGCGAATTCTGATCGTCGGTTCGTGTGATTCGGGAGGCTCGGAAACCTGCACCCATGCATTGGCCGAAGCGCGCGCGGTTGTCGTCCAGAAGTTCCTGGGAAGCGCAGGAATCCACTCCGATCAAATCGTTGGAGTCAAAGGTTGGGACAGTCTTGATCAAAGCTGCGTAACCTCGGATGGTGAATGCCAGAAAGCCAATCGCAGTGCCCGGATATTCGTAGCTAGTTCTGTTGCACGCTGAAGGAGAAACAGTCCCATGCGCGGTTCGATCACGCGGGTTTCGAGGAAAGACGGTTCCGGTTGCATTTTGGCTGAAGACGGGAAGGAGATCTGCTTTGAGCGGTCGGAGGCAAGCAAGGGAGTGGAAGAACTCAGAGCAGGTTCCAGGGTTGAGTTTGAACTCCAGTATGGGTTTGAGCAGCCATGCGCAGTCAACGTCAGGCGACTCGATCGCGATGCTGAGCCGAGCTCAGGGACCGTCAAGTAACTCGCAAATGGCAGACTCCAATTGATGTCCCAAGAAGGCACTCAAGAGACGATCGGGGTGACAGCGCGAAGATTGGTGATCTGGGGAGAGGAGTTTTCCAGGAAGAGGTGGTATTCGGCCGCCGAGAAGCGAGAAGGTTCTGATTGAGGTGGAGCGAGGAGCAGCCGTTCACGGGCCTTGTCACGGGGATGAGGATCGCGGATAGGAGTACAAGATGCCGATCGAAGCACAATCGCCGACGAGATCAGGGCACTTGGCGCCCGTTAATTCCTTTCTGCTGTGCACAGTCCTCGCCAGGCAGACGCGGCGCCTGGGAAGACTGCTGCCGGATCGGCGCATTGCGGAATTGATCGCCATCGCCATGAAAAACTGCGCGGACTACGAACTCGCGCTTGACCTTGGCCCCGGAGTTCCCGAAGTCGTGCGTGCGGAGGCGATGCAGATAGGCCGGCTCACGAGACGTCCGGAACCGCCCACTGCTTTAAGTCCCGCGACGACGGAAGGGAGTCGGCATACAGATGTCATTTCGGTCCTTGCACAAAGTGCGGCAGAAGGGGAGCCCGCAGGCGAAGCATCGCTTCTTGACAAAAGTCCGACTGGCTCTCTCATTTCGGTATACGGCAGCCTCAATCGTCCTGATTTTCGCCGGGATTTATCTAGCCTTCAAAGGAAGCCTTAGATGAGCAATTCTAATGGTGTGGATCTGAATCGTGTTCGGCAACTCGAGCGATGGTGGAGAACTTGTGCACGCTCGCAAATCGGCATCGCGAGAATCACAATTACGTCGTAGCCCACGCTCTCTACGGCCGTGCTTTGTTGGTGGCGCAAGAGATCCACGCTCCTGAAAACGATGGGAGCGCTCTTGTCACCCGGATCCAGAAAGACCAGCAAGCTGTTTTCGAAATGCTGCGTTCTGGCGAAAGTAATCAGGAAAATCCTCCATTGGAGAAAGCGAAGGAGGTTGGCCGATAGAGTTCGTCCTCGGCCAAGTATCGAGTTACTTCCGGCCTTTGCTCCTACAGTACTGCTATGAACGCTCCCCAACCTCATATAGGAGACTCTCTTTCCCGTCGAACTCCTGAACCGGATAGCCCCGCGCCGGAGTCACCGAAAGTGGAAAAGCAACTATGAACAACTGGCTGCCAAAATCCGTCGTCTGCCTCAAGTCATACACGAAACGAATGTTCGTGGGGGACGTTCTCGCCGGTATCACCGTAGGACTGGTTGCCCTTCCGCTGGCCATGGCCTTCGCCATCGCATCGGGCGTGCCACCTCAAACCGGTCTGTACTGCGCCATTGTCGCGGGTTTTACGATCTCCGCGCTGGGAGGATCTTCCACCCAGATTGGGGGACCAACCGGCGCATTCGTCGTCGTCGTTTATGGCATTGTCGCAAAACATGGCGTAGATGGATTGTTCATGTGTACTCTGATAGCCGGAATCCTCCTGCTGATTCTGGGCGCGACCGGGTTAGGCACAGCGGTAAAGTTCATACCGCGTCCCGTCGTCGTAGGGTTCACGAATGGCATTGCAGTCATCATTGCCAGCACACAAATCAAAGACTTCTTTGGCCTCAAAATCGAAAAGGTACCCGGGGAATTCCTCTCACGAATACTGACCCTGGCGCATAACTTCTACACACTCTCACCGATCGAAACTACACTGGCAGTTGGGTCGCTCGTCGTGATCATTCTTTTCATGATTCTTGTGAAGAGAATCCCCGGATACATTGTGGCGCTGTTCGTCGGTACCGCGGCTGTAGTCCTGTTCAAACTGCCAGTCCAGACCATTGGCACTCGCTTTGGCGGCATCCCCTCGGGACTTCCCAGGCTCACGATCCCGCACTTTCGAGTGGAACTGGTGCGGCCGCTCATCTCCCCGGCCATCACGGTCGCTATGCTCGGCGCGATTGAGTCGCTGATGTCTGCGGTGGTTTCCGATCGCATGAGCGGCGACAAGCACAACCCGAACGTCGAACTGGTAGGCCAGGGAGTGGCCAACATTCTCTCACCGCTTTTCGGTGGACTGCCGGCGACGGGAGCCATTGCTCGAACGGCCACGAACATCCGTTCTGGGGCGAAGACCCCGGTGGCGGGAATGGTCCACGCACTCACGCTTCTCGCGATCATCGTCTTCGCGGCACCGCTTGCCCGGTTTATTCCGCTGTCCGTCCTCGCGGCGATCCTGCTGGTGGTGTCCTACAACATGGGGGAATGGCGCGAGATTCCAGAGCTCCTGAAGCAATCGAAGTTCGAAATCGCCGCCTGGCTGGTGACGTTTCTGCTCACCGTCTTTGCCGACCTGACTGTGGCCGTGGAAGCGGGTATGATCCTGGCTGCGCTGGTGTTCATTCGGAAGGTAACGCAAACCACCACGGTTTCAGAGGTGACGGCGGAGTACATTCGCGAGGGGCACGTTCACATCTTGCAACACAAGGAGATTCCCCCCTATGTCACGATTTTCCGAATCCATGGGCCATTCCTGTTCGGCTCCACCGACAAGATCGACGTCATCGTGGACCGTCTCTCAAACCTGCCGCCTATCATTATTCTGAGGCTGCGGAATATGACTGCGATCGATTCCACCGGCTTGCAGGCGCTTGAGAATCTGGCCGATCGCATCCACGAGGCCGGGAAACAACTCATTCTTTGTGGCGCCAGAGAACAGCCGACGTTCCGAATCCATGAAGCCGAATTCCACGAGCACGTAGGCGCGGAGAATATTTGTCGCAGCCTGGCTGAAGCCCTGGAACGTGCCCGAGAGTTGTATCCCGAGTCGGAGAGGCAACCTCTGGCAGGGGCTGCATGGGGCAGGAGAAGCACGGATCTACCGCCGGCCGCGGCCGTCGCCGGCTCGGCCGAGTCGCAGCTCGAAAAAGGTGATATGAACCGATGAAACCTTTGTCGTACAGAACATGGCTCGCGGTGACAGGTTACGCTAAATTACTCATGAGTAATAACTGGCCATCATCATAATAAGAGATCTGTGAACATGCCTCTCCTGGGCAGAGTTTTTGAGCTTACCCTTGCGACGTATCTGGTCGGCGCCTTCGCCTCCATCGCGGTCTGGCGGCGGCCGGCCCTCGCACGCCGCGTCTGTTGTTCGGCTGGCTTGACCGGCGCCATCCTCGGAGGATTCAGTGCCATCCTGGCTATTCTTCGAGACAAACCCGTCGTTTGGTGGGTGCCCTCCGGAATCCCGCTCTTTACCTATAGTTTCTCCTACGATGCTTTGGCGGGATTTTTCAATCTGGCGCTAGCCGTCCTCGCTGCTGCAGTGTCGATCTATTCATTCGGCTATCTAAAGGAGTTCGAGGGCAAGCGGAACATTGCCTTGTTCGGATTCCTTTTCCAGCTTTTGCTGCTCAGCTTGACCGTAATCTTCACGGCAGCCAACGCGTTTCTCTTCCTGATCTCGTGGGAGGTGGGTGCGCTGGCCTCTTACGGCCTCGTCACTTTCTACCACGAAGACCAAGAAACCAGGAAAGCAGGTTTGTTGTACATCATCATGGCGCATATTGACGCTGGCTGCCTGCTCCTGGGTTTCGCACTGTTGATCAACGCCAGCGGCAGTGCCGAATTCTCGAGCTTCCATGCGATTGCGGCCCACCTTAGTACCCGCCAACAGACTGCCGCGTTTGTGCTGTTTTTCCTCGGATTCGGTATTAAAGCCGGGATCATCCCTTTTCACATCTGGCTGCCCGCCGCCCATCCCGTGGCCCCGAGCAACATATCCGCTCTGCTTTCCGGCATCGTAATCAAAACCGGCATTTACGGCATGGTTCGCATCTTTGTGGACTCGCTCGGCGGCGTGCCTTCCTGGGCTGGTCTCTTGGTCTTGGTGGTTGGCGTAATTTCCGCCGTGTTGGGCGTCTTGTACGCCTTGATGGAGCACGATCTCAAACGGCTTCTGGCTTATCACAGCATAGAGAACATCGGCATTATTCTCATGGGTCTAGGCGCGGCGTTGATCTTCCGTGTGGCCGGGCATCCGCAACTCGCGGCAGTTTCACTGATCGCAGCTCTGTTCCATACGCTGAACCACGCCATCTTCAAGAGCCTGCTGTTCCTTGGGGCAGGCTCGGTGCAGCATTCGACGGGAACGCGCAACATGGAGAGGTTGGGCGGGCTGATCCGGCCCATGCCAATCACTGCGTTGTGTTTCCTGATCGGCGCCGTCGCTATCTCCGGCCTTCCACCCTTGAATGGATTTGTCAGTGAGTGGCTAACGTATCAGAGTTTGCTTGCAGGTTACGGAGCAACCGGTGGTTTGACAAGAATCTTATTTCCCCTCGCCGGTTCCATGCTCGCCCTGACCGGGGCTTTGGCGGCAGCCTGTTTTGTGAAGGCCTTCGGGATCACGTTTCTCGCTCTTCCACGTGGCGCCGAGTCCCAACACGCGCACGAAGCGCCGCGAACGATGCTGATCGGAATGAGCTGCCTGACCCTGGCTTGTGCAGGACTGGGACTTGGAGCCACGTGGTTTCTGCCGGCGTTCAACACAATAACGGAGCAACTGCTCGGACAACGAGTGGGATCGAGTCTCATCTCGGCCGGCGGAGTGGTCTTGTCAGCGGGCACGCCTCGTAGCGGCACTGTGTCCACGGCGATTATCGCGATTGGTCTCCTCGTTGTGATGGTTCCGGCTGCTCTCTTAGTGACCATGGGGACAAAGCGGTTTGGGCGCAGTCGAGGTCCGGTATGGGACTGTGGCTTGCCTGAGCTCTCCGCGGAGAACGAATATACTGCGACAGCGTTCTCCAAGGCGTTGCGAATGATTTTCTCAGTCTTGTATAAGCCGCGCCGCGAGATTCAGGCCGTCTTCGATGTCTCGCCTTACTACCCCAAGGAAATCCGCTTCGAGAGCGAGATTGAGCCCACGTTCGAAAAACGGTTGTACGCTCCGCTGCAGGAATTCATCTTCCGGATTTCTGCAAGAATGAAGACGATTCAAGCGGGAAGCATTCACGCCTATCTCGCCTACATTTTCGTGGTCCTGCTGTTGCTTTTGTTGTTTGGAGTGCACAAGTGACCCGGGTCCTCATCAATTCGGCGCTGCAGCTCGTACTGGCGTTGCTGGTTGCACCGTTGCTCGGCGGCGTGATCAAGACTCTGAAGGCAAGACTCCAGACGCGCCGCGGCCCCGGCATCCTTCAGTCCTACCGCGACGTTTTCAAGTTGCTGCGAAAAGGCATGGTGGTGCCGGAGACCGCTTCCTGGATATTCTCAGCGGCTCCCTACATCGTGTTTGGAACAGCCACGCTGGTGGCGCTGATGATTCCAATGACCACGACCCACGCCCCTTTGAGCCTGTTCGGCGGAGTGTTGGCGGTCGTCTACCTCTTGGCATTGGGGCGCTTTTTTCTCGCTCTTGGCGGACTCGACACGGGCAGCTCGTTCGGAGGCCTGGGCAGCAGCCGGGAAATGACGATCTCCGCGATTGCCGAACCGGCGATGATGCTGGCGATCTTTACTGTAGCTCTCGGCGCAAACTCCACCAACCTTAGCGAAATGGCCGGGGCTGCGGTAAGCCAAAGTTGGAGGTTCCTGGCGCCTTCGCAAATGCTGGCCTTTGCCGCACTGTTTATCGTGCTGATCGCCGAGACCGGCCGTATTCCAGTGGACAATCCCGCCACTCATCTGGAATTGACCATGATTCATGAAGCCATGGTCCTCGAGTATTCCGGTCCCTATCTGGCATTGATTGAATGGGGTTCCTCCATCAAGCAGCTTGTGCTGATGACACTGCTCGTCAACACTTTTTTTCCCTACGGTTTGAGTTCGGATTGGTCGGCCCAGGCGGTCAGCCTGGGATTAGCCGTCTATCTTGCCAAGTTGCTTCTGTTGGGTGGTCTTGTGGTTCTGGTTGAAACCACGAACGCGAAGTTGCGATTGTTTCGCGTGCCAGAATTACTGATGGTTGCTTTTATTCTGGGCGCGCTGGCCCTGATTTCCACGTTTCTGTTCTGAGACCGAAAATGCACTTTATCGCAGACGCGGAGTTCGGAAACCGAATCATCACTCTGATGGCGGCGCTGGTCCTGGTGCTGCAGATCGCGGCCGTGGGACAGCGCTGGATTGTCTCGAGCATCCGGATCTTCGCGGTGCAATCGTTTCTTCTGGGAGCGATCGCGGCGGTCATTGCCTACTTCAACCAGGCGAGCCACATCTACGTTGTTGCTTTGCTTGCAATCTTCTTGAAGGCGGGGCTGCTTCCGCGGTTGCTGGAGCGACTCGTGGAAAGAATCGAGATCCGGCGGGAGATCGAACCGCTGATCAACGTCCCGCTCTCGATTCTGATTGCGGGCGGCCTGACCCTGCTGGGATATGTCGTCGCGGAATCTTTTTACCGTCCGGAAGAAGGATCGACCCGCGCCGCCCTCGGCCACAACACGCTTGCAGTCGCGATCGCGTTGTTCTTGATTGGCTTCTTCGCCATGGTGAACCGCCGCAAGGCATTGACCCAGGTTCTGGGATTGCTTTCGCTCGAAAACGGTCTTTTCCTCGCTGCGATTTCTCTGACATATGGCATGCCCTTGATCGTTGAGGTCGGTATCTTTTTTGATGTCCTGGTCGCGGTGATGGTGCTCGGCATTCTGGTCTTCCGCATCCGCGAAACGTTCGATTCGATGGACGTCAGCAAACTGCGGAAGTTGCGCGAGTAAACGAAGCGATGATTCTGCTCTGGCTCCTTATCGTTCCTTTCGCTGCCGGTCCACTGGCCTTCGTTCTAAGAAAGAGGCCCAAGGTGGAGGTCGTCAATCTGGCAGCCTTCGGGATTGAGCTTTGCCTGGCCGCCGCTCTGGCCGCCCAGGTGCTTCGGAACGGCCCGGTCTCCCTGTGGCAGGGCTTCTTTTACGCGGACGCGCTCAGCGCACTGGTCGTTCTTCTGTCGGCTTTTGTCGCTCTGGCCTGCTCCATCTACGGTGTGGGCTATTTTCGACACGATGAAACCAGCGGAGTGCTTCAAGAAGCGGAGAAGGTCGGAGGCCGTCTCTCGATCGACAAATTGCGCGAGTACTACACGCTCACGCCGCTCATGATCTTCTCCATGGTCCTCGTCGCTCTCGCCAACAATCTCGGGATCCTCTGGGTGGCGGTTGAGGGGACCACTTTGGCGTCTGTGTTTCTGGTGATGTTTTACGGACGGGATACCTCTCTGGAAGCGGCATGGAAGTACGCTATGATCGGAAGCGTTGGCCTTTCCCTTGCTTTGTTCGGAACCATTCTCACTTACTATTCCGCCCATCGAGTCCTGGGAGTCGATACACTAACGGGTCTGAACTGGTCTGTTCTCGTCGGCAACGCCGCCCAATTCGATCAGCCCACGATGCGACTGGCCTTTATCCTGATTCTTTTGGGGTATGGCACCAAGGCGGGCATGGCGCCGATGCACACCTGGAAGCCGGATGCTTACAGTGAAGCTCCTATCCCGGCCGCCGCCATGCTCGCCACTGGCGTGCTCAACTGCGCGCTCTATGGATTGGTACGCTTCTACATTCTGAGTTCGAAGTGTCTCGGCCCGGCCTTCGCGTCCCATCTGCTGATCCTGTTCGGGCTGCTCTCGATGGCAGTGGCCGTTCCGTTCATCCTGGTGCAAAAGAACTTTCGCCGCCTGTTGGCCTACTCGAGCATTGACCACAGTGGAACTATGTTGCTGGCGCTCGGCTTCGGCGGTCCTTTGGGCAGTCTGGGCATGCTTCTGCACATGACCTTTCATTCCGTGATCAAGCCCCTGCTCTTCTTCTGTGCAGGCAACGTTCAACAACGCTTGAAGACGGATTTGTTCAGCCAGGCAAAGGGCGGCTTGATTCACGCCATGCCATTCACCGGCGCCGCATTCCTCATGGTGACTCTGGCGGTGACCGGCTCACCTCCGTTCAGCTTCTTCCAGAGCGAGTTCACGATTCTACGGGCGGGCTTCGGCGGGGGGTATTCTGTGCTGGCGGTGTTCTTCGTCGCTTTCCTAGTCCTGATTTTTTCCGGGTTCCTCGTGCATATTGCCAATTTGGTTCTCGGTGAAGCTCACGCTCTCCCTCCTGCCGAGAACTGTGCCTGGAAAAAGTACTCGGTGGCAGGCCTCGGAGCCGTCGTCGTTATTATGGGCTTTTGGATGCCCACAACCTTGTTCGTCCTGATACAGCGAGCCGCAGGCATTGTGTTGGGTGGAGGACGATGACTCAATCTAGGTCACCGCTGTTCGAGACACTCCGAGAACGGTTCGGTTCTCAGATCCAATCCATGCGACCGGAGCGCGACGATGAAACCTACATCCTTCTAAACGGCCCGGATGTGCGACCGATAGCGGACTACCTTCGCGGTGAGTTCGGAGCGCGGGTGGTGACGGTCTTCGCCGAGGACCGGTGTTCTCGAGAGGGTGTTTTTTTCAACTACTACGTCTTCGAGCAAAAAGGCAGTTCGCAATATTTGATTCTGCGCTGCCCCGTGCGAGCCGACCGTCCCGAATTTCCGTCGCTCGCTGCCCAACTGCCGTCGGTGAACTGGCAGGAGCGTGAAATTCAGGACTGGTTTGGACTAAAGGCTGTGGGTCACCCCAATCCCCGTCGTGTCGCTTTGCATGACAATTGGCCGGACGTTCATCCGCTGCTCAAGGATTTTCCGATCGATACCACGCTAGCCCCCTTCGAGGGAGAACGCCATATCTACCGGCCAGCTTTAGGCGAAGGCGTTTTTCAGGTACCGGTCGGACCGGTCCACGCAGGAATCATCGAGCCCGGGCATTTCAATTTTGCGGTCGCGGGCGAACCGATCCTTTATCTGCAGCTTCGAATGTTCTACACCCATAAAGGTACCGAAAAGCTGTTTGAGAAGATGCCCATGCAAAAGGCCGTTTTCCTGGCGGAGAGCGTTTCCGGAGACTCGAGCTTCTCCCACGGCGTGGCTTTCTGCCAGGCTCTGGAACGCGCGGCGAGAGTTGAGGTTCCTTTGTGCGCTCTGGTCATGCGCACGATCCTCCTGGAATTAGAGCGAATCGCAAATCATGTCGGCGACATCGGCGCGATTGCCACTGACGTTGGCTTCGTGGTGGCGAATGCCCATGCCAGCCGTTTGAAGGAAACGCTCTTCCAAGTGAACGAGGAGATGACCGGCAATCGCCTCTTGCGCGGCATGATCTGTCCGGGTGGTGTGCGCAGAGGCTGGGACGAGAGAACCCTGAACTGGCTTCGCCGGGCAGTGGTTGGCTTTGGATACGAGTTTGAGGAGTTGATTGAGCTTCTAGACTCCTCCGAGTCCATGCGCGACCGACTGGAACAAACCGGTGTTCTCCGTCCGGAGAAGGCGAGGGACTTGGGCATTGTGGGCGTGGGTGGACGGGCATCCGGGATCGATTTGGATGTGCGGCGAGACCATCCGTACGCCGCCTACTCCCGCTACTCGTTTCGTGTTCCTGTATACGAAGCCGGAGACGTCTTACACCGGATGCAAGTCCGCATCGATGAGGTACGCGAGTCCCTCGGAATCATTCGGCAGGCGCTGGCCGACCAGCATCAGGGAGCATTCCGGATACCCCTTCCGACCATACCTTCAGATAGTTGTGCGTTGAGCGCAGTCGAGGGGTGGCGGGGGGAGATCATCCATTGGATCCGCACCGGCTTAGACGGCCATCTTGAACGCTGCAAAATCAAGGACCCTTCGCTGAACAATTGGCCGGCGCTGGTCGAGGTAGTTCAGGGAAACATCATTGCGGATTTCCCCGTCATCAACAAAAGCTTCAATCTATCTTATTCAGGAACGGACCGGTAGAGATGTTCAAGATCCTCCAAAAGACGATTAGCACCGGCATCGTGACGGCGAACTATCCTGCCGAGAAACCCAGAATCTCGGGAAATTTCCGCGGCCGGCCGGTCTTCGATTTTGAAAAGTGGATGGACGCACGAGCCGCTGCCGAGGTGTGTCCTACCGGAGCGATCTCCGTGTCCGATCAAGGCGACTCCCGCAGGGTCGCGGTGGATTATGGTCTGTGTGTCTTTTGCGGTTTGTGCGCGGAAGCATCCTCCGATCAAGCGGTATGGATGACGCAAGAATTCGAGCTCGCCACTACGGCCCGCGACCGGCTCGTCCTGACCGGGGAGTACGAGTTGAACGCGGATCGCACGCATCGGAAGTTGCGGAAAGTCAATCGTCAACTCGTCAATACCCGTGGAGACGTGGAGAGTCTTGGGCAAAAGGCGCGAGAGACCATCCAGAAAGTCCTGCGACGATCCTTGGCTATCCGGGAAGTAGATGCGGGGTCCTGCAATGGTTGCGAAGTGGAGATTGTCGCCTTGAATAACCCGATCCACGATATTGAGCGATTCGGAATTCATTTCGTCGCTTCTCCACGCCATGCCGACTTGCTTTTGGTGACCGGCCCTGTCAGCCGGAACATGGAACTGGCTCTGCTGAAGACTTATCGTGCAATGGCGGAACCCAAGGTGGTAGTAGCGGTTGGCGCTTGCGGTATCAGCGGCGGCATCTTTGGCGAGAACTACGCATCGCTCGGTGGGGTCGATAAGGTTCTCCCTGTGGATGTCTACGTTCCGGGATGTCCTCCCCGCCCGCAAGCTCTTCTGCACGGTATCTTGCTTGCGGTCGGCCGTCTCGCGGAAAAGCTCCACAGCGCTGGATGACGCAAGCAGATCGGCTTGGAAGTTCAAAACATGACCTGGCTACCCAAGTCGGTGGTCTGCCTTAGGTATTACGACCGTTCCCGCTTTCGCTCCGATGCATTGGCGGCCTTCCTGCTCTCTTTACAGATATTTCCATTCGCCATCGCCATTGCAGTAGTTATCGGAGTACCTCCGCTTTATGGGATTTCCTGCGCGGCCGCAGGGGGTCTCCTGACTTCGATATTCGGAGATTCAAAGATTCGAGTCACAGCTTCAAACGTGATCTTCGTCGCAGTCGCGTCGAGCGTCGTGGCCCGTGAAGGAATCCTGGGTCTGTCTTTTTCCACCCTGTTAGCCGGTATTCTCTTGATGTTCTTCGGCGCCATCCGGCTCGGGGCAGCTATCCAAGGCCTGCCGCGCCTTGTCGTGCTTGGTTGGACAACCGGGATTGCCGTGTTGGTTGTCAGCCAAGAGCTTCCGGATCTTCTTGGCCTCAGCTCGCAGAGGCTCGGCGATCATATTATTCAGCGAGCTTTCGCGTTCTTACGAAATCCGGTGATCGAGCCCCATGCAACCCTTCTGGCAGTTGCAGCGTTGATCCTGGTGGCGGGGTGCAGTAGAACATGGAGACATGCTCCCGCAGGCTTGATCGTCATTGCGCTGGGAGCACTACTGGTCAGGTTTGCGCATTTCCCGGTGCAGACCGTCGGAGCACTCCACGGATTTGGTCCAATGTTCCCCCTGCCTCTAGCTGGAGTTCTCAAATTCAATTCGTCCGGCAGAATTATAGCCCCAGCGTTCGCGATTGCGATGCTGGTAGCGATTGAGTCGCTCCAAGCAATAGGCCTAGCAACCGGTCTCACGGGCGAACGCCACAATCCTGATGGTGAGCTCGTTGTCCAAGGAGGCGCAAATCTCGCTTCCGCTCTCGTCGGCGGGCTGCCTGTTTCTGGAGTCTCTTCCCATACGTTTGAAAACGGTCGCCTTGGAGCACAAACTCCCGTGGCCGGCATCCTGCAAGCGGTTTTCCTCGTGATGTTCCTGCTTCTCATGGCCCCTCTTGTTCGATTTATTCCGCTTGCGATGATTTCTGCCCTCATTCTGTCAAGCTTCTTAGTCATGACAACCTGGCAAGAAATTCCTCGGTTACTGAAGGGCCCCCGCTTTGAAGCGGTCGCGTGGGCAGCAATCTCTCTTTTGACGATCTTCGCTGACCTACCCGCAGCCATTGCCGTCGGCACGCTCATCGGGATGTTTCTCTACATCAGGAAAAGGCCAGCGATACTAAGCAAAGCCGCTGCGGGCAGGTCGCCTAAACTAACAGGCCACTGAAAAACGAGTCGATACCGGCGTGATCTGCCTTCCCCAACTCGCCTCCGGATTCCATTTGTTGGTTGGTACGGCGGGTTTCGGGCGCCAGAGTGCGTGGAAGACGCACTCGGCTTGGGGAGTTCTGGCCGGCCTTACCTGTTGAGAACACTGTCGACTGGCGTCCCTGCCGTTGGTCTGGGGTATCATTTCGGGTCTGAGAGACGACGATGCCCAAGAGAACGATGCCGTTAAATCCGGAATTGGCAGCGGAAGCTAAGAGCTTTGTTGCGTTGGCGTTCCGCAACGGTCCTATCGAAGGTGTTCACGCGGGAAAAGAGTGCCCCACTTGCGCTGGAAATTCCGAATACTCACACATAACGCAAGTTGAGATGAAGAACATCATGAAGCAGGCGGTGGACACGGTCTACAAGTTGCTCTGGCTGAAGCAGAACGACCCTGAAAAGTACGAGGCGACGATTGAGTTTGGGAACCGATATTCGCGGTTTTGGGATCAGCCCAAAGCGGACGTTGGCTAGTTCGGAAGGCCCCGCTGTCCTATCCGTAGAGAATCGTTCCGCGCATCCGCGGGTACTTCTTCTGAACCACCTCCTTGAACCGTTGCGCAGTGATTCAAAAATCAGCCAGCAGATCGAACCTCGTCTCATGCGAATTGTCACACTCCCGTAATCGCCCGCGAGTAGAATTCATGGCGGCGAGACTTTGACGCAAAGCAGGTGTGTTTGGTGAATGTCGCCATGAGTATGACGGTAGTTCGGTGCCCGTACTGTATATCGGGTGACGAGTTTAGGCCGATGGCAGCGCTTTCGGACGGGCGTTTCGTTTGTCGCCAATGCGGTCATTTGGCTATCCCTAGCGACAAGAGCTTCGAATGTGCTTGCCGGAAGTGCTTCGAGATGCGGACCATCGGCGCCCGACGCTGCGGGTAGAACCTAAGGGATGTTCCTTCGTTGGCCAAAAGAAATAGGCCGCGAGTTTCCTGTTGCCAGTCGGTCACGCAGCCCAAACAACTCAGAAAGTTGTCGCGTTCATGATAAGCGATGGCGGCCAAAATGAATGTGAAAATTGCCCCCTTCACCGAGCATGTAATCGTTCTTATTGCGATCCTACTGCTGATCCGGGGAGATCAGCCGTGATCTGGTCCTTCAGCCGATAAGACGCAAACCCAGCGATCCTTGCGTCGTTCGTCGGCGCTCTTCCACAAGCGGATTGTGAAGGAGTAGCTTGTGATTCGCGATTAATTCCGACTTGAAATAGGCCACCTTCCAGCGCACCTCTGGGCGACTTGGGAATTTCGCGCGGTGTATCCATTTCTGCTCCGTTTTCGTCTCGTGAATGGAGACTGAATACAGGATCTCCGGGGAGGATGGGAGCTATGGAAACGATGCGCTCAAAAGGCAATCTTCAGAACCTAATACCGATCGCCGTCGTCGTCGTCGGCGGGTGCGAGCCATGCGCCGAAAAGATGGTGGCGCAGGCGCTGGCGCAAGGGAGTTCGTGGCAGGATGTCGATGAAACGCTGCGCATCCTGGCCGATATGCAGAAACGGCAGTGCGTCAACAGCTCATTCAGCACGAGGCCGGAGTGAACGAGATCGCGGCAGCCGCCAGCCAGGCGACGGGAATCCGCGGCGCGGGCTTCGTTACCACTCCAAATCAGCGAATCATCGTGCAATCAGAAGGTCAGGCAGTGACCAGCGCCGAGTTGGCGAGGACGGTTGTCCTGCAACACGAGGCGGCCAATCTTACGCTGGGCGACTTGGCGCGCGTAACGGAAGGTCCCGCTCCCCGTTTAGGCGCCGCCTCCGTGATGGCCCAGCCTGCGGTCATGCTGATGATCTCGGCACAGTATGGGGCCAACACCATTGAAGTCACTCGCAATCTCGATTCTGCCTTGGCCGAATTACGGCCTGCGCTCGAAAAAGAGGACATTCACCTGGACTCTCGTATTTTTCGTCCGGCGCGATTCATCGACACCGCGCTGCACAACCTGCGCACGTCATTGATCATCGGTGGAATTCTGGTGATGGTTGTATTGTTCCTCTTTCTGTTCAATTTCCGCACTGCCGCGATCTCCTGCGCCGCGATTCCGCTTTCGTTGCTCGCTGCAACCATCATCATCGAGCGCCTGGGATATTCGCTGAACACGATGACCCTGGGTGGCCTCGCCATCGCTATTGGCGAGGTCGTGGACGATGCAGTGATCGATGTCGAGAACATCTACCGCCGGCTGCGGGAAAACCGCGCGATGCCTCAGCCCCGCTCCATTTTTTCCGTTGTGCTGGATGCTTCGATCGAGGTCCGCAGCGCCGTGGTTTACGCCACGTTCGCGGTGATTCTGGTTTTCTTCCCAGTGCTGATGATGAGCGGAGTGGCCGGGAAAATCTTCTCTCCGCTCGGTGTCACCTATATCTGGGCGATTCTCGCCTCGCTCGTAGTCGCGCTGACTGTGACGCCTGCTTTATCCATGATCTTGTTGCCTCGCGGCGAATTGCATACGGAAGATCCGCCCCTCGTGCGTTGGCTCAAACGCCGGTACGAGCAGCTGCTTACTCAAGTCGAGAAATATCCCAAAGCGGTCACCGGCGGTGTTGTAACGCTTGTATTCGCCGCCATCTTGGCGATTCCGTTTCTCGGCGGCGAGTTTCTCCCCAGCCTGCGCGAAGGGCATTTCATTGTGCACATGACCGCTATGCCCGGCACGTCCCTGGACGAGTCCATACGCCTGGGGGACCGAGTGACGGCGGCCCTGGCGCAGATACCCTACGTCCGCGAAGTCGCCCAACGCGCCGGCAGAGCTGAAGCATCCGACGACTTTTCCGGCACGCATAGCAGCGAGATCGAAGTGGATCTCAAAAATCTCACCGGGTCGCAGACCGACAAGGCTTTGGCGGACATTCGGCAAACTCTGACGAAATTTCCCGGTCCGGCATACTCCGTGAATACATTCCTGACCGAACGCGTGGACGAAATCCTTTCGGGATACACGGGCGCGGTCGTGGTCAATATCTTTGGCCCGAATCTGGACCAACTCGATCAACAGGCCAGACGCGTGGCCGGCGTACTGGGGAAAATTCCCGGAGCGCGTGACCTAACGATTCAGTCACCGCCGGGGATGCCGCAAATCACAGTGCACCTTCGGCCTGTCGACGTGGCGCGCTGGGGATTCGATCCAGTTCAGGTGCTCGACGTGATCCGTACGGCCTTCGACGAAGACGTCGTGGGCCAGGTTTATCAAGGCAATCGAGTCTTTCCCGTGACGATAATTCTCGATCCGGCAGACCGTGAATCCGTATCACCCATTGCATCTCTGCCGATTCGCAGTCCGCAAGGAAATTACGTTCCCCTGCGCCAGATTGCCGATGTGTACGAGGGTTCTGGCCGTTACGCAATCTCGCACATCGGAGCCCGGCGAGTGCAGTCAGTGACCTGCAATGTCGCTGGGGGCAATGTCGCCGGTTTCGTGAATAGTGCCCAGCAGCGTATCTCGCGCCTGGCGCTTCCCGCTGGGGTTTACGTGGAATTCGCCGGCACGGCGCAGGAACAAGCCCGCTCCGAACGCGATCTTCTAGTTCACGCCATCATTGCGGGAATCGGCATTGTACTTCTGCTTTCCATCGTGATGCAGAATTATCGCAATCTGCTGCTGGTGCTCGCGAATCTGCCGTTTGCACTGGTGGGCGGCGTGCTGATTGCGCTGACCACAGGCGGGACTTTGTCCCTTGGCTCCCTCGTGGGGTTTGTAACGTTGTTCGGAATCACTTTACGGAATTCGATCATGCTGATCTCCCATTATGAGCATCTAGTCCAGCTAGAGGGAGAGCAATGGAACTGGCACACGGCATTGCGCGGCGCTTCCGAACGGCTCGCGCCCATCACCATGACTGCATTGGTTACAGGACTCGGTTTGCTGCCATTAGCCGTCGGCAGTGGTGCGCCGGGCCGTGAAATTGAAGGCCCCATGGCAGTCATCATTCTCGGCGGGCTGGCGACTTCAACAGCGCTAAACCTGCTGGTACTTCCCACGCTTTCATTGCGGTACGGACGGTTCGAACCGGCACTAGACACACGTGAGGAGTAAGCGCGTGGAACGTGCATCAGACGGTACAGGGAATCGGGAGGCGAAGTTTAGCGCGAGTTTTCTTGGTTAATCCGGCATGGTCCAGACTGGGCTACAGCGTTATCACACCCCGATGGCTTTTCGTTATGGCACAGGCCACGCCCAAAGAGGTTGTTGGTGACCCTGTCCTGATCGACGAAGCGATCGAGAAATTCGATCTGGAGGCCGTATATCCAGGGGACATTGTTGGAATCGGGATCAGCACAGGTAATTGCCGCGCAGGGTACGACATTGTGAGGCAAGCAAAATTGAAGGGAGCCACGGTAATCGTGGGCGGCATTCACCCCACTATCTTTCCGGATGAACCGCTCGAAATGGGTGCCGATGCAGTCGTTACCGGCAATGGAGACCTGGTCTGGCCCAAGGTAGTGAAGGATGTCTTCGATCATCGCTTGCAGAAAAAGTATCTCGGCGGGCGTGTGCCAGGTGAGGCTTTGTTGAAAGCGCGATGGGACCTGCTCGACCCACGACAATATACATTTCCCACGATTCAGACCGTTGCTGGGTGTCCGGAGAATTGTAGCTTCTGTTCGGTGTGGGTGACGGACGGACGCCAACCGCGCCAGCCAGAAGCATCGGCATTCACGATTACTCCGATGATGGAACAAGCCACACATACGTATGGCTTACATATAGCGTTCATGCCGAGTGGTTTTAATTTGAACAAAGCGGGACGTTCCGTTGGCTGGTTAAATCGGAGTTTGCTGTGAGTTCTGATGCTGTGTGGGGGGCAAAGCCGTTCGTGATCGCTGCTTCCATTGTGTTGATCCTTTCGGGCTTGGCGCGCTCAACCGCCCTCGCGCAGGAGAGTTTCAGCTCCGCAGAACTCCCGGACGCCCCTTCTTATGCACAGGGGGGCACTCAATCTCCAGCGATTTCCTCACAGCAGGAGGGCAGTGCAAACTTATCGGGAACAGTCGTGGACAAACGCGGAGACATGCTGCAGGGAGCCCAGGTGACGCTATCGGGTCCAGACGGTACATCTGTAGGGACTGTTCAATCTGGCGTTGATGGACAGTTCCAATTCAAAGGGTTGCAGCCGAATGTTTATAAGCTCACGGTGACCGCACCAGGAATGACCACTTTCATATCCTCAGACATTCCATTGCGTGCAGGCGAGTTTCACATCTTGCCACCGGTAACGCTCGCGATTTCACCGATGACTACCAGCGTGACGGTGAGTGGCAACAGTAAGCAAGTATCGGAAGAGCAGGTACAGATCGCGGAGCAACAGCGCATCGTGGGCGTCATCCCGAACTTCTATAGTTCCTACAACTGGAACGCACCGCCGATGCTGGCGAAACAAAAATTCCAGTTGAGCATTCGCTCAATTCTGGACCCGGTTTCGTTCTTAAGCGTCGCGGGCATCGCAGGCGCCGAGCAATACGAGAATGTGTTTCCAGCATATGGCGGCGGTATCGAAGGATATGGCAAGCGATACGGGGCCGCATTCGCGAATCATGTATCTGCCACTCTGCTGGGCAGAGCCGTTTACCCTTCGCTCTTTCATCAGGACCCGCGCTACTTTTACAAAGGCAAAGGAACTGTCAAATCGCGCGCGCTATACGCGATCTCTGCCGCAGTGATTGCGAGAGGTGATAACGGACAATGGGAACCGGACTATTCCCGTGTGCTCGGCCATTTCACAGCCGCAGCTATTTCGAATCTTTACTATCCAGCTTCGGACCGTGGTGCTTCGCTAGTCGTCTTGAATGGTTTGGCCGGCATCGGCGGAGATGCTGCAGCAAATCTCATCCGCGAATTCCTTCTGAAGCGCTTCACTTCGCATGTTTCGAAAGGGGAGAACGGGAAACCATGAGGACGAATACTGCGCCGTTATGGCTGCGGTTGGAGGAAGTTCGTGGAGAGCACGAGAGTCGATGGCGCGGTGATCACAGGAGTCTATGAGAACTCAGGAGGATAGTTTGGACGTTCTACGGAGTCGCGTTGTACTGGTCGTAAGCACCTTCCTACTCGGCGCGGTTCTGCCGTTCTGGCCCACCGCGGCGAGCGCACAGACCAACCCGGGCTTCGCTCGTCAATCAGCGTCGACGCAGATAAAAGCAGATATACGTGCAGTGGCCAAGTATTTCGCTCACGATGAAGTCCATATTTTCGAGTCTCCTGTTCGCTTTGTGCAAAGACCGAAAAACCTTATTTACCTCGCGCCGTTCGTTGTCGCGGGGGCACTGATCCCGGCGGATCGCCACATTGAACCGAATTTCTCGAGAGGCGTTCAGAACGCAGGACAAGATATTTCCAACGTTGGTCTGTTTGGCACTGCGGCAACCGTCGGTGGACTGTATCTGTACGGAGTAGCGAAACACGATGACCACGCGCATGAAGCGGGAAGACTCGGGACGCAGAGTTTCGTGGACACGTTGCTCTTGTACGAACTAACGAACGTGATTGCAGGTCGAGCGCGTCCAGACGAAGGGAACGGGCACGGCGATTTCTTCGTCAATCATTCGTTCGACAGTTCATTTCCCTCCGGGCACGCTTCACTCACCTGGTCCATGACGACCGTTCTGGCGGACGAGTATCCATCTACGAAATCCCGACTGTTTTGGTATGCGGTTGGATCAACTGTGGCGGCAAGCCGGGTAGTAGGTCGAAGACATTTCACTTCGGACGTAATTGTGGGTAGTGCGATGGGGTACCTGATCGGCCGCTATGTGTTCCACGCCCATGGACATCACTGGTCGAAGTAGGAGCGCAGTCAAAATGAAAAGGAGAGCAAACGTCGGAAGGCAAATTTCGGCAGCATGCTGCGCAGGCCGCGGATTTGACGAGCCGATAATCTGGGCGACCACGATCCGAAGCATGCCATCCGCTGCCACTATCTGAGGCACGATTCAGGACCGGGTGTACAATCCGCGAAATTGGATTTATAGACGCAACGCTCAACGGCCATCTTCGGCAACTAACGGCGCGTTCGGCACGACACGTCTTTTTGGATCGATTGCTTACTGGGGGCTCATGAGAATTCTTCTTTACAATCCCGACAACGGTGTCACCCGCAATTTCATGCCTCACCTCTGGATGTTCTTGCTGCAATCCTTGACTCCAGACTGGCACGAGGTTTTTCTGATCGACGGCAATGCCCAACCGATGGACGAAGCGGGTATCGCGGAATATGTGATCGAGCAGAACATCGGACTCGTCGGCATCGGGGCCATGACCCGGATGATTGCCAAGGCATATCGCATGGCCGACGCGATCCGCGCGGTGGGAGTGCCTGTTGTCATGGGTGGTCCGCATGTGACCGAAGAAGCCGATGAAGCTCTAGGTCGCGATGGCGGTCCGCGGCACGCCGATGCGGTTGCCCTCGGCGAAGCCGATGAAACCTGGCCGCAAATTGTGAACGATGCCGCGCGAGGCGAACTGAAAGACATTTACGCGCCTGTCGATGCGGAAGGTAAACAAAAAAAGCCATCTCTCAAAGGCTATCCGGCAATCCCCTGGGACTCGATCGACCTTAATCAATTCAATCTCGTGCCGAAGCTCTTCAAGCCGATGCTGGACCGCGTAGGTGAGGGCTGGGGAACTTTTCGCATCGTCCCGGTGGAATCAGGTCGCGGCTGCCCTTACGGATGCGAGTTCTGCACGGTGACCGGGTTTTTCGGGGACTCCATTCGCTTCCGTAGCAACGAGAGTGTGGTCAATGAACTGTTGATGCTGAAGGCGCGTGCGCGCAAAGAAAAAGGGCAGATCGCGGTTTTCTTCATCGATGACAATTTCGCGATCAACGTCAAACGAACGAAGTCATTGTTACGGGACATTATCGCGGCCAAAGCGCAAGTGCATTGGGTAGCGCAGATCAGCGCGAATCTGTTGCGCGACGAAGAGTTGGTGGATCTTATCGCTGCGTCTGGCGGCAAGTGGATATTCATCGGCATGGAGTCCATCGATCCGATCAACCTAAAAGAGGCAAATAAAGGATTCAACAAACCGGGCGAGTATGCGGCGGTGTTGGAACGACTGGCGAGGCGCAACGTGTATGCCATCACGTCATTCATATTTGGCATGGACAACGACACGGTTGGCGTGGCTGAGCGCACGCTTGAGCAGGTTCGCACCTGGCCGCCCGGTCTTCCTATCTTTGGTCTGTTGACCCCCTTGCCTGCCACGCCACTCTATAAGCGTCTGGAGGCGGCGGGCCGCCTAACGCGGCCCAGACACTGGAAAGACTTCGTTCCCTTCAACATGGCCCACACGCCGTTGAAGATGAGTATCGAGGAAGCCCACGACGAAGTCCGCTACGGATGGGATCACTCATACAGCCCACAAGCTCTCGCGCATGCCGTCGACTCGCTGAATGACCAGCCGCTCGGCTATCGCATTAACATCTTTCTTTCCCGTTTATGTTTCCGTGGAATTTACTTCCCCATGATGAATAAGATGGCTTGGGTCAAGGTGATCGCGGAGAATTGGCGGACCATTTTTAAACTAACGAAAGAAGCAGTATTCGGGCGGCGTCCCGAGGTGGGCGAGATCACGAGTATACCGATCTCATTGGAGACGCCCATTGGCGAGGAGGGTGCCTCCCCCCTCAGCGATCTTATCTCTTGAGATCTGGGTTAAAGGAAGTTCGGAGTCTTTGGCTTCCCCAGAGCTTTCGATCTCGCCCGTCTAATTCGTCTTGGCGGTGTTGAGTAGCTTCTGGGGATCTGTTCCAGCTTTAAGACGTTGTGCTCGAAGACAAAGACGAGCGGCATGCGGAGGAGAAGCGAATCGACACCGATTTTCAGGCGCTCGATTAGCGTGCGGTGGGCCAGGTTGCCGCTTGTGACGGCGCCTGCCGCCATCATCGTGAGGCCAATCCCTCCGGCGGTTAATAGGCAGAAGAGCAAGGAGGACGAGGTTTCGCGTCGGAAGTTCCTCAGCGCGTAGGCCGCGGGAAACGCTCCGATGACGGCAGCAACGTGCGTTGACGTCTTCAATATCGGAACCGCTGAGCGCAGACCTTGAACCGCGCGAAGAAAAGGCCAGGCAGCTAATGCGATTGCGATCATCCACCCCGTCGCTCCTAACTGGAACTCGGTTGCATCGCGAAGCCAGACGGCCCGCCGCGGTTGACCACTCACGAACGACTGAAAAACCCCACAACCATTCCTCAGGAGCAGCTCGATGCGGTGGTGTGGCAGGAGATTATGCGGCTGCTGGAAGATCCCCGCTTGCTGCAGGCGGAGTTAGATCGCCGGCTGCACGTAGGTCAAACCACTGACCCTCTGAAGCGGCGCGAAGAGGCGCTCCGTCGCGATCAAGCGCGCCTGACCAAGAGCATGGAGCGGCTGCTGACCGGATACCAGGAGAATCTGATCACCTTAGAAGAGCTCCGCTGCCTCTGCGCAAACAGCAGCGGGCAAACGAAGCGGCTGCAATCGCTGGAGATGAGGGCTGTCGACCCAACCCGTAACTTGCGCTTGGTGGAAACCCTCGCCCAGTTCCGCACACGACTGCGCACCAAAAGCAATGTCCTGGAAGTGGCAGAGCGTCAGAGAGTCGTACGATTGCTGGTGCATGAGATCCTCGTGAGCAGTGACAAGATCACAATCCGCATTTCCATTCCTCTGCCGACCTCTTCGCCCGATCCGGACCATGGAGTTCGGCCAAGCCACGAACCGCCCGAGCCCAATACTGGCCCAAATTATCTTTTGCGTTCACACGGTCAACACGCCTGAAACAATGTTTCCGTACCTGCACTCGAGGCCTCTGCCTGTCGCTACAGTGGCCGCGGCGTGGCTGATTGTCCTGTTCGCCTGTTTCCAATCCGTCTGGACACAGGTTTCTAGCGCTGCCACCCACTCCTGTAGAGTCACTGGCAGCCAGAGAATGCCAGTGTCGCCGCGTTGCTACTCATGCCTGAGGTAACGGTCAGCGGTGTGTTCGTCGTTGTGGAATTTGTCTTCAGTTCAGATGGGCTGCAGTCAAGAGTGCTTGTTCCATCCGTCGTAAACGCAAAAGCATCGATGGTATAGCTCACTGGACCTGCCGCCGGAGCCGCGGGCTTTTGACTCGCACTCGCTGCAAATGCACCGACGCTCGGATTCACCGCGGGAACGGAGAGCGTGTAACTGGCACAATCTGTCTTTCCCGGACAGGTCGAACCAGCCGCAGTGGTGAGATTGGCCATTGTCGCCGACTGCCCAGCCAAAGGGATCGTGACCATCACGGAGGAGCTGATCGGTTGCAACGCGGAGAGAGAAATGTCGGCAGCGGTCGCCGCGCTGCCTGTGCTCGTGGTTACCAGCCCCGTGATAGACGCCGGGGCGGTGCTCGCGCCAGTCTTCGCCGTAACCGGAACTATCCCGAGCGCATTGCCCGGTTGCACCCCAGTAATGACTGTGACTGCGTAGGCAACTTGAGTCCCGCTGACGGCTCCCACAACGACATCATAGGTGCCCGCCGCAACCGGACAGAACGAAAATGCTCCCGAGGGATTGGTGACCGTTTCCATGACCACCCGATCGATTCCTGAACTATCTTTTTGCTCCAGGGCCGCCACGGTGGTTCCACCTGAGATCGGTTGGTTGGTTACGCTGTCCACAACCGTTCCATTGATCGATGTCGATGTCAGAGTTACCTCGCCCGCGTGAAGGACGGGCTTCAGGCGAAATTGACCGTTGCCTTGGGCGACGACGGATTCACACGCGTTGAAGTCGATGTCGAGATCTTTCGTCTCTCCGGCCGCGATCACGAATTGTCCGCCGGCAATCTGTCCGGATGGAATCTTGATGCCGGTGTTTGCCTCGCTGGAGAGCAAGAGCGGCTGCGCCGCATTCGGAGTGCTCGACAACATCACGCAATTCGCGCCGCTGCCGCAGACGTTGTTAGTGATGACCGTGGCATTGCTTGCCAGCATGATGCGGATCTGCTGATAACTCCCCGGCTGCAGGGCGGTGGTCGCACCTAGCGTCGCCAGAAAGCATTGATTACTGGCTTGTCCAAGCAGGTCTACCTGCTGCGGACTCTGTGCAAGTGATGGCGTGAGATCGATCCAGCCGGAGTCATTGTTTCCTGCGCTAGCGCTGGCGTTGATCTGAACGTCGGTGATGGTCACGTAAATGTGGGCGAAGGCGCCCGTAGGCCCCGAGCACGTTGCCGGATCGCTGAGACGGACGTTGACAAAGGCGCCGCCGCTTGGAGTGGACGATTTCCCGTTGCCGCTGCAGCCCACAAGAACAAGTGCGCAGACAAGCAAAGTCACACCAAATGTGCAAAACAATGCGCTTCTATGCATGGCAGAACCTCGACGAACTGGTAGTAATTAAGAGGAGCGTAGAGGAGCCCTGGGGGGGCAGAGTGGCGAGAGCATTCTTCGTGCCACTACTAAAGAAAGTCAGGGA
>Ga0070733_10000233_pt1 | contig 48907 bp, 38 predicted proteins | sample Coa_R1_9_FD_66450 | JGI IMG/M metagenome (GOLD analysis project Ga0070733, IMG submission 66450) | Surface soil microbial communities from Centralia Pennsylvania, which are recovering from an underground coalmine fire - Coalmine... | ecosystem: Environmental > Terrestrial > Soil > Unclassified ... | reverse complement strand
GACGACGCGGTGCCTTAGTGCTGGACGCCGCTTTGCAGTTCGGCGGGAATACTGTAATAGCGCAGCGTGGCGAGGGCGCGGAATTCCATCCGTTCTTCCAGCTTGCTCTCGACGACATCGAACCCGTCGGCGGTAATGGCGTACTCGGTGGTGTCCCCGAAGTTCGCCCATTTCTTTTCGCAGAGGTACCAGAGGGCGGAAGCGAGTTCTTCGCGCGTGCATCCGGTCAACTGCTCCAGTTCGAGGATTGTCAGGCCCGGCGACTCGTGGGTGCTGATCCGCTGGCGATAGAGAAGGCAAAGCGCGGCCAGCCGGCGATTCTGCTCGCCTCTGACGCCGTCGAAGAATTCGCGTCCCCGCAGGCGGAACCGCGCCGCGCCTCCTTTGCCTTGCCGTTGAGCGTTGTACTGCGCACGCCTGGACGGGTCGGAGAGGGTCTCGTACGCCTCTTTGATGCGCAGGTAGGTTTCCGGGTCGCCGCTGCTCGGATTGTCCGGATGAAAACGGGCAGCGAGCGTCTGATAAACGCGCTCGATTGTCTCTTCGTCGGCCTGAGTGCCCAGACGCAGTATTTCGTAGTGGTCCGTGCCGAAGGCATCGATCCCCGGAGGCGGCGGTGGCGGCTCGATGTCGAGGGTGATTGTATCTCGTCCCCAGGTATGGGTATCGAAGTGGGTTAGATCCGTTGAAGGCATTTCATAGAGTGGAAATGAGTTTCACCCCTCACCACCCGCCGCCCGACTGGAGGTTGGCGGCGGTGGCGAGGAAAGCGACCAGTTATATAGAAAGAACAAAGACCAGGACACAATGAACTAACCAACGCTACCAGTATCTGCCTTCCACGTATCCACGCAAGTCCGTCGATGGTTAAATGCCTCGATGTCAACCGACGATATCAGACAAATGAGAACTTATGCGCCACTTCGAATTAACCGATCGGTGTTTACCGTCCACCGATTTCACCAGGAGTGCGTTTCATCAGGCTTTGACGGCCGCCCTGAGTATCGGAGCCTCGTCCGGCGCGTTGGGTCAAGGCTCGACAACCCAGCCCGGTACGGTGGATCTCGCTAAGACGAGTCTTGAAGACCTCATGAATATCGTTTCGAATACGAACCCAGCGCCCAGGCGGTCTGGTCGCCGTCGGCTCGCCAGACGTTGCGGGCGTCCGTTTCCCGCGCGATCCTGTTCCGATATCAGGAATACGCGGCTGTCGCCGCGTGTCCTTCCGTTTGAACTAATATATGAACTTCAGAGACACCACACCAGCAGGCTTCAGCCTGAACTACCTCTTCGCGAGTTCGATCGCTTCGCCGAGTTTCGCGCAACGAGGTTCGAACTCTTCTTTTTGTGAAGCCGTCATACGCAGCAGACGCCCCCTTGTGTCGTCCAGCATCCGCTCGGCCCTCTCCAGCAATTGAGACGCGAGCTGTCCGTTGCCTCTCTGCGACTCGGCTTCCGCCATTTCGACCAGGCTGAAGGCAACGGTAAAATCGGCGTCGATGAGCTCGCGCGGCACGCGCTCCCCGATGCCCGATGTGTCCCGTTGAGGCATGTCAAGCTATCTTACCAGCTTAAGGTTCTGAGAACTTCGCGGCGTCAATCGCCGCGTTCGGCTGATACGAACTGATCGTATAGCCCTCTCTGCCGCTGATCTAGTTGTACGTGAACTGGAACGGCATCATAACTCCGGCGACGGGGCGGTAGTCCGAGTTGCTGCCGTTTGCCTGAACGGCCCAAACGGGTTTGTCCTCGACGGTAGTGGGAAAGCCCACGCGCCAGTTGGTGAAATATTTCCCGATCTGGCCAGGAAAAGCCACCGCTCCATCCAGTTTGCCGCCCTCCAGCAAGGATCCCGTCAATGGGTATTTTTGGACGACGGTCAGGAGCAGCTTGACCCAGGCGCGGGCGCCATGCTCAGGGCCGCCGAATAGAGCCCATGGCCCCGATGAATTCATCGGACGGCGCGCAGTCCTAAAACCGGAAAATATTATAAGATCGCCATATGAAAATCTTCTTCGCGGCCTTTTTGCTTCTCTCCGCCACCGCGTTCGCGGCGTCGAGCCTGTACGACTTTACGATGCCCGCGCTGAACGGCACGCCCACTCCGCTCGCCGGTTTCAAAGGTAAGGTTGTGCTGGTGGTCAACGTGGCCAGCCAGTGCGGATACACGCCCCAATACGAAGGCCTTCAGGCGCTCTACGCCAAATACAAAGACCAGGGTTTCGTGATCGCCGGCTTCCCGGCGAACAATTTCGGCGGGCAGGAGCCGGGCACCAACGAGGAGATCGGCGCTTTCTGCAGGTCGAAGTACGGTGTGACGTTTCCGATGTTTTCGAAGATCTCCGTCAAGGGAGGCGATCAGGCTCCGCTTTACCAGTTTCTTACCGACAAGACCGCGAACCCGAAGACGGGTGGTGAAATCCAGTGGAATTTTACGAAGTTTCTGGTTGACCGCGATGGCCGGGTGATCCGGCGATTCGAGCCCGCCGTCGAGCCGCAAGCGAAAGAGCTGGTAACGGCGGTGGAGTCGACGCTGAAGAAGTGACCGATTGTGAGAACGCGGCTGAGTCCGCGTTTACGCGAATTTGCGGTCTAACGCTGCTGCAGGATCGGGGGACTGTTTTCAGCGGGGCTCGTGGAAGCCAGTTCGGCCTTCTTGTACTTCGGTTCGCTGATGTATCCCTTGACCAGGTTGTCGTGAATTTCGTTCACCACCAACTCGATGGGCTGCGGCCGGTCCGACGTGCTGAGCATCATCGGCTCATACAGACTCAAGTGCTTCTTTTCCAACTGCTGATCGTCCACCATGAGAGCCAGGTCGTAGTACTTGTGCTTCTGGTTCACCTTCCGCAGCGAGACACTGAGCGGCCCGACCCTGCTGAACTGTTTTGACTTATCGATCTGAAATTCGTAGTAATTGCGCTCACCGCGCTTTTCCAGTTCGACCAGTTCGTCGTGGTTCTTCGCGATCGACCCGCTGAGCTCGTCGTGCGTCGAGTTCAGTTTGCCTTCCAGGTCGTCGCGGGTTTTGTCGATCTCCTCCCGGGCGTTGCTCAATTGCTGCTGCTGGTCGTTCAGGCGCGATTGCACGTCAGTCCACCGCGGGTCTTCCTTCGGCGCCTTCGATCGGCCGTCGGACACGACGCGAATTTTCGGCCGGACCCGCACCGCCGGCTTGACGGTTTCACCAAACGCGCTCGGCCGGGGCGCTGGTTCCTCCGGCGCGACGGGGGCGGGCGCCTGTATCGGGAGCTGGTTGAGCCGGTCCGAAACCGTCTGTAACTGGTTCTGCATCCGGGCCAGCGAGGAGCGCAAATCGGCGTTTGAGGCCGAAAGGTCCTGTGTCTTCCGGCGCTCGTGGGCCAAATCCGCCACGTTGTATACCGAGGTCCCCAATAATGCCGCCGCGAGTGCTGGTAAACCCCAGCGCATAAGGTTCAACATGATCGGCGCTACAGGCAATTGACTTGCCACTGGCCGGGCTGTAGAGATGCGAGTCCCCGCATTCTGCAGCGCTCAATGCCGGGAAATATTTGCTCTCGCGCCGGGCTGTGCCGAGTCTTTTTGTGCGTCCACCCGGCAATATTTGTCATTTCAGATACAGGCCTTCTCGCAGAGCCGTCCCAATTGAAGCAGCGCGCGTTCGTGCGTTTCCGTCCACGTCTGACCGCAATTGATTCGGATATGATTCCGGAACCGGTTCGAGGGCGAAAAGATCCGGCCCGGCAGAATGGCGATATTCTGCGCCAGCGCCGCCTGGTAGAGTTGCAGCGCGTCGGTCTTCGGCGGCATCTCGATCCAGAGGAGAAGACCGCCCGCGGGCCGGCTGACGCGTGTTCCCGCGGGGAAATAGCGGGCGATCGCCTGACGAACCGTGTCCACGCGCCCCGCGAAAGCGGTACGCAGCCGATTCAGATGCCGATCATAGCCTCCTGAACCCAGGAACTCCGCTACCGCCATCTGCGAAAGCGTGGAGGTGGCGACGGTGCTCAGAAACTTCAGCCGCTCTACTTCCGCACGGAAGCGGCCGGGAATCACCCAGCCAACCCGGTAACCCGGCGGCAACGTCTTCGAAAATGAGGAACAGAGCAGCACCAGACCTTTCTTATCGAACGATTTCACCGTACGCGGGCGCGGCGTCTCGTACGCGAGATCGCCGTAGACATCGTCCTCGATCACGGCGGTATTCAATCGCGCTGTCAGATCCGCCAGAGCCTTCTTGTTTCGATCCGGCATTATGTAGCCGAGCGGGTTGTGGCAATTGGACATCACGACACAGGCTTTCACCCGATGTTTCCGGATGGCATTCTCCAGCCGATCGAGATCGATTCCTTCCTGGGGATGCGTGGGAATCTCCACGATCTTCATGCCCAGAGAAGCGACGCTGCCCAACACACCGAAATAGCTTGGGCTTTCCACCGCGATCACATCGCCGGGCCTGGCCACCGCGCGGAGACTCAGATTCACGGCCTCGAGCGCGCCGCAGGTCACGACGACATCTTCGGCGGTGAAGCCGCATCCGGCGTCGGGGGATCGCCGGGCAATCTGACGCCGCAGCGAGTCGATGCCCGGCGGGAACTCGTACCGCGTGCTGTGCAGCGGCTGCCGATTGACGATTCGCCGCACGATCAGATTCATGGCGCGGTTGGGAAACAGTTCGGGAGAGGCGCACCCGGCCGCAAACGGAATGCATTCGGGATCGCGCGTTGAAGCAAGGAAAGTGGCCAGAATGTCGTTGGTGCCGGGCAGGTGCGGCTGCGTCCGGCGAAGTTCGAAGCGGGGCTCGGGAATCAGGCTGGCGAAGGGCCGGCGCACGAAAAAGCCCGATTTCGGGCGTGCTTCCAGATGTCCGCGGCTTTCCAGCCACATATAAGCCTGCAGCGCCGTGGAAATGCTAACGCGCTGCTGCCGGCTGAGGTGGCGAATCGAAGCGACCTTCTCGCCGGCCCGCAGCGTGCCATTCTCAATCTGTTCGATCACCCCCTCGGCGATCCGGATATAGAGCGGCGCGGGCGCCGTTGCAGCAGCCATCATTGCACTATGTATAACAGATTTCAGAAAGAATAACTGTACTGGTTATACAGGTACGGATCTGCATCTGTACCTTTCAGCCTCGACGCGCTAACCTTTCTTCAACATGGCGGGCTTCAGGGTATTGACAGTCGACAGCGAAGTGATCGCCCGCCGGCAATTGCGCGGTCTGTTGGCGCTCGATCCGGAGTGCGAACTGATCGGAGAGTGCTCGAATGCGGCGGAAGCAATACATTCGATCGGCCGCACGCAGCCGCACATCGTATTTGCGGACGTCCGGACGCCCGAAGCGGACGCGTTCGAAGTGGTTCGCGCGGTGTCGGGGCGGCTTCCGCTTGTGATCCTGACATCCGGCTGCGGCGAGCACGCCGTCCGTGCCTTCGAGGCGCGGGTTTTCGATTATCTGCTGAAACCGTTTGAGCCGGCGCGTTTCCATGACTCGCTTGGCCGCGCCAAGTCGGCAATCGCAAGTGACGGCGCGGCGCAACTTCCCGAGCGGATCGCCGTCCGCCGCAATGGCAGTGTGCTCTTGATGAAACTCGACGAGATCGACTGGATTGAAGCGGCGGACAACTATGTTTGCCTTCATTGCGGCGTCGAAACACGCATGTTGAGGCAGACCATGAACGAGGTGGAAGCGCGTCTGCGGGCAGACCGTTTTGTCCGCATTCACCGTTCCGCGATCGTAAATATCGATCGGATCAAAGAACTTCGGCCTTCGTTTCGGGGCGCCTGGCAGGTGATCCTGCGCGATGGAACAAGGCTGACGCTGACCAGGGGACATCGCGAAAAACTGGACTCGCAGCTATTGCTCGGCTCGTTTATCCGCTGATCCTTTCCGGCTGCGCCCTCCGTCCGCGTAGCTTACGGCGCCGATCGTCAACCCCAGCGCAAATACACCCCAATGGAAGGGGTGGGGCATCCCTGCGGCCGTAATATTCCGATAGTCGAGGGTGAAAGACAAAATGATCACCAGAGCTACCAGCACGACGCCAAGAACGTTCCAGACACCGATCCGCAACGGTCTGCCGGCCGCTTCGCGCGAGAGGCACCAGATCCCCGCGGTAATCATAGCGACTGAGACCAGCACTGGCGCTGCCACCGGGCCAACCCAAGTCACCGGGATCAGGAAAAGAATGTCCCATGTGAGCAACGAAGCCGGCCAACCCAGAAGCATCTTCAGACCCGCGTAGAACACCATATCCCAGACACCGAAGGCGATCGCGAAGGCGGCTGTCCACTGGCGGGCATTTCGGGCGACGGCCAGCGCAATAGCGGCCAGCATCACCATGGTGGCCGCCTCGCGACCGATTTCGACAAAGAGGGTGCTCTGCTGTTCCTGCCCGGCGGCTTCGACCTGCTTCAGCGTCAGCAGCGGGAACAATTCGCTGGCCGCCCGATCCGGATAGACATGCCGCCGCGCTGGCTCGTGCAGTATCCGCAGATAGCTCACGACAGCGGCCTCCAGGTAGCCGAACGCCGTGCCGAACAGGAACAGGATCGCGACCGTGCGCAGACTGGGAAATTGTTGAGACGACACTGGCACCAGCTTAACCTTGAAGGTCAGGGTCTTAACACTGAAGATCAGGGTTTTAACACTTGATACAGTGTTTCGTGATGGTGATCCGTCCTACAGGTAAAGGTCTGGGAGCGGAAATCCAGTGCGGGGATCTGAAACGCATCGGCGACGCGCATTTCGAGGCCGTTCACAAAGCTTGGCTCGATCATCTGGTTCTCTTGTTTCGCGGGCAGCAACTCACGGACGACGATTTCATCGTATTCAGCCGGCGCTTCGGACATCTCGACTGGGCGCCGATGCAGGAGACCGGGCGCCGCTTCGTGGATGGTTATCCGGAAATCTATGTGGTTTCCAACGTCGTTGAAAATGGCGTGCCGATCGGTAGTCTTGGAGCGGGCGAGGCGGCGTGGCACACCGATATGTCTTATCTGGAGGAACCACCCAAAGCCAGCATGCTGTACGCGCTGGAAATTCCTCCCGGCGGTGGGGATACGTGGTTCTGCAATATGTACCTTGCATACGAGTGCTTACCGGGCGAACTCAAGCGGCGCATTCAGGGACTCAGCGCGAAGCACGATGGAACGTATAACAGCGGTGGGTATGTCCGGCAGGGTGTAACACCGGTGGACGACCCCGTCACATCTCCCGGCGCGTGGCACCCGCTGGTCTGCAGGCATCCGGAAACCGGACGGCAGGGATTGTATCTGGGCCGGAGACGCAATGCCTGCATATCCGGGCTGTCGCGGGACGAGTCGGAATCTTTGCTCGACAATCTGTGGTCTTTCGCCACGCAGGATCGATTCACCTGGCGCGTCGAGTGGCAGGTGGGAGACGTCGTCCTGTGGGACAATCGCTGCACCATGCACCGGCGCGATTCCTTCGACCCCGCTTCGCGCCGGATTCTGCACCGCACGCAGATCAAGGGCGAACATCGCCCATCCGCGTGAGAAAACTGCGTGCTCCTCAAATCGTTTTAGCGCTGCTGTGCCTGCTTTATCTCATCCTCTTTGTAAATCGGGTCAATATTTCCACGGCCGCACCCCTGATAAAGGCGGACCTCGCGCTCAACAATACGCAGCTCGGACTGGTGTTCTCGGCGTTCGCCATTCCCTACGCTTTGTTTCAGCTGATCGGCGGCTGGATCGGAGACAAATTCGGGCCGCGGCTGACGTTATCGGTGTGCTGCGCGCTGGTTGGGGCATTAACCATTTTGACGGGCGCAGCTCGTGGATTCGCGTCGCTCTTCGCGCTGCGGCTGGCATTGGGTTTCGGCGAGGGCGCGGCGTTCCCGACAGCGACGCGCGCGATGTCCGGCTGGACCTCCGCGAAGAACTGGGGCTTCGCGCAGGGGATCACGCACTCGTTCGCCCGGCTGGGAAATGCGCTGACGCCACCGATCATGGCGGCGCTGCTTCTGGTCATATCCTGGCGCGGTTCGTTTGTGGTCCTCGGGCTGTTGAGCCTCGCGTGGCTTTTCGTCTGGGCCTGGTATTTCCGAAATGAACCGAGCGAGCATCCCGCCATCACCGAAGCGGATCTTGCGGAGCTACCCGGACTCCACGGCAGCCTTCGTAAAACGATTCCCTGGCTGGCTCTGGCGCGGCGAATCCTGCCGGTGACGATTGTGGATTTCTGCTATGGCTGGACGCTATGGCTGTTTCTGAGTTGGATTCCCACGTTCTTTTTCGAGAACTATCATCTGAATCTGCAGTCCTCCGCGCTGTTCTCCGCAGGCGTTCTTTTTGCGGGGGTGATCGGCGACACCGTTGGCGGATTGGCGAGCGATCGTCTGCTTCGCACCACAGGCAGCCTTGTCGTCGCGCGCCGGTCCGTGATCGTCGCAGGATTTCTGGGGGCGTTCGTTTTTCTCGTGCCGGTGGTGCTGATTCACGATCTGAGAATCGCCGCCGTTGGCCTCTCGCTGGCTTTCTTCTTTGTCGAGTTGATCGTGGCGCCTATATGGGCGATCCCCATGGACATTGCGCCGCGGTATGCCGGCTCCGCCAGCGGCATGATGAACTTCGGATTCGGTGTGGCGGGACTGGTGTCGCCCTCAAGTTTCGGCTACCTGGTGGATCGAACGGGCAGTTGGGTGGTACCGTTTATCGGATCCATCGCGCTCCTGCTCCTGGGAGCGGGGCTGTCACTGCGTTTGCGACCGGACCAATCATTCGTCGAATCGGTGTCAGCTACTCCCGTGATTGCTCCTTAGCCCGATGCCGTTCACTTCACGAGGACCGGGTACACGCGGCTTCAGCTTCGGTCGCGTCTCTTTCTCACCGGCTGAAGCCGCGTGTACCTTTGGGTGCTGTTGCACCCCAGGCGGCGTCAGAGCCCGCGCTTACTCCAGTTATTTAGCGGCCGCGGCTTCGGCAGCCCTGGCTCCAGCCAGTATCCCGATGAGGCCTTCGTTGCCCTCGTGACAGGCATACTCGAAAACCGGGGCCGAGTTCCGCAACGGGATCATCAGGCTCCACGGCTTCGTCCACGTATCGGGGTCGTCAATCGTGATCTCGTACTTCAGCGTCTCCGGACCACTACGTGAGAAGCGTTCAGTCACATGCAGCTTATCGCTCGACACCGACATAAAGGCTCTTGGTTTGTAGTTGGTGGTATCGATGACCAGCGTATCGCCTTCCCAATGGCCGCGCGAATCCCCGAGCCATTGCTTCACGGCCGCGGGAGGGTGCGGATGGCCATCCAGCGGAATGATGCGAGCGTCGTGAATCATCTCTGTCATGAACGCTACCGACGTGGGACTCTGAACAATCTCATAGTTGCTCTGGTATCCCTCGGTGAGCTGCGGCGTGCCGTACGTGATGCAGCGCTCCGACAACGATCTGTCCTCAGGGCCGGTGGCCGGACGCTGCGCGGCGGCCCTTGCAGCTTCCCGTCTCTGTTGCGCGTCCGCCGTCATAGCGGGAATCCGTCCGTCGGGAGGGTCCGTGATGAGCGAAGTGCGGTTGTCCCAATCCCTCTCCACCGTCCAGACGGAGCTGTAATCGCCGGTCTCGCCGTCCGTGCTTTTGAAACCTGCCTTCGTTCCCTGGACGTTCGCCAGCGTGGACAGGAAAACGGTATCGCCGAACGCAGCGTCGCTCTTGCCGCCGAAGAGCTCATGGGCCTTCTTCTTCATGGCAGCCACTTCCTGATCGGTCAGAGTGGCCCGCCCGGCCAACTCCTTGGGCCGCTCCAGGGGGGTGGCGTTGTTATTGGCCCAATATCCCTGCAGATCCGGCCGGCCGTCGGGGGTTCTGGGAGTTTTCCAATTCGGCGCGACCTGCCCTTGCGCCACGGAAACCAGAGTCGCGGCACCGATTACGAAACAGAGGAATCGATTATTCATTTCCCCTCCATGTTCGCCAACTATACGCCTTGGACGCGCACCGGTCAACCCGTAGTGGGATCGTAGTGGGATCGGCGTGAATTCAGAACGACCACAACAGGCTTGTGTAGCCCGTGTGCGCCCGGTAGCTCTGGTTAACGGAAAGCAGCCCGAAATCTTCGTGGTAGCCGTAGTACTGATAACCCAGGTTGTATCGGAGCTTCGCGGTTACTTTAACCGACAAACGTATAAGCGGCGTTTGATAGGTCAGAGGAAAAGTCTGTACGTCGTAGAGCACTTGTCCGGCGGGCGTCGTCTGCCGGGTAGAAGTGGACCGACCGTCGCCGGTATCCTTCGTGATGTTGTAACCGACATAGACATCCGCGCGCGCCGTTACGGGAAAACGAAATCCGAGATTACCGGCGTGGATATTACTGATGAAAAGCGATTGGGCATTGGTAAATACGGCTTCTCCCGGTGCGCCGGCGAAGAAGGCCAGGCCGCCCGCGGTATCCAAATGGAGCCTGGAATAAGAGGCGTCCAGCGACAGCCAGGATTTTGCGTTCCACGACGCACTGCCCGTATAAGTGCGCGCATGCGAGCTGTAAGCCGTGATCAGGATGGAATTGTTGTTATAGTTTTCGAGATAGCTTCCACCCACCGTGTAATTCTTTTTTCGATACTGAACGCGCGATCGGATGATGTCGTAATTTCCCAGGCTGATGGGCGCGAAGGGATGATCGTTGCGTCCGATCTCGGTTTCCAGATGCACACGGAGATCCTGGATCGGCATCCAATCCACTCCGGCCACGCCGGCTTTCAGCTGGTTGGATTGTTCGGCGGAAATTCCCCCAAACGGAGACGCGGGAGCAGCCGCGTCTTCGGTCGATCGGATCTGCCGGTCCGAATACCGGAATCCGGCAAACACGTCGAACTTCTTCGAATACCGATACCTGACGTCCGTCGAGTTGGTGATCAGGCGAACGCCGAGGAACTGAAAATTCAGGGTCTGCGCCGTGAATGTCGCGTTGTTGAATTGCTCGAAAGAATTGTTGCCGATCATGCGGGTGTCTGAGACCGAAGTGTCGTTGGTGACGCTGAGCCGCGATGCGGGAAAGAGAGTCACATTAAAATCGCCCGAAATGACGGGCCGGTCGCCATTGCCGGTCACAATCACCTGGACGTTCTGGGCATTACCGAAACGGTCGGTTCCCAGCGCGGATTCATTCTGGACAAAGTAGCCTCGGCCGCCGGCATAAGTGAAGCGCCCGTTCAGCGCAATCCACTTCCGTTCACCGTAAAGAGTCACCAGCCACGCGGGAGACCTGCCGCGGTAGGGCTGAGCTCTGGTAAAGCCTGTCAGCGATGACGGATCGCCGGGGGCGCCCTGTTCGGTCAGCGTCAGATTATCGGTTGTGTCGTCTCTGAAGTACTCCCAGCGGTGGAGAACCGACAAACGAAAACTTTTCAGGATGATGTCGGCGCCCAGGCGATATTCATTGTATTGCTGCCGCGTGTCCCGAAAGATCGGGAATACATCGCCCTGGGGATCGAATTCCTGCTCCGTGGTAAGCGCTGGACCGTCCTGCGTCGTGCGGCTGTATCCCGCGTGGATGCGAAACCAACTTTGCGGAAACAGAGTCAGTTCGTGATCCTGCGAGCGCCAGGTCGTGTCTTCCAGATGCTCGCCGTCCGCGACAGTCAAGCCGGGGTTGAAATAGGCGTTCGAACGCCAGAGCAAGTCGTATCGGTACCATTGATTCTTTTGAATTCTGAAAGTGGCCGATTCATATGGATCGTTGCCGAGCCCCTGAGTCGTGAGAACGATTTCATCGAACCAACGCCCGTGTCCATCACGCGAGTTGACTGTCAGATAGCTGCTCAGCAGCTTGATGCCATTACCGTAGTTCACGTCGCTGCGGTACTTCCCGTCGTCTCCGCCCACAGATGCGAACCGGTATCCGAGTTCCCAGGATTGAACGACGTTATAATTTCCGGTGTTTTCGCCGCGCGCGGGGAGCGTACTCTCTCCCGTCGTCGGAGCGACCGTGTCCTGCCCAAGCAGAAGGGCGGGGAACAGCAGCAGTGCGAACCCGGGCCGCAATCTCACCGGAGAAACCTCCGATCGCTGTTGGACCCGTGGATGCGCACGTGGCACAGCGTGCAGTGCTGGTATTTCGGGTCGAGAAGATTGTGATTCCCCGGCGTCAGGAAAACGCCGAAATTCTCGCGTCCGAACGTTCCCGCGCCGTTGTGACACTCAAGACACATTGTGAACACAACCGGCCGGCGCAGAAGCTTCGCGTTCATCGAGCCGTGGGGCACATGGCACGCCTCGCAGCCCTCGACGCGGACGCTCGCATGCTCGAAAACAAACGGCCCGCGTTTATCCACATGACATTTCAGGCAGGGCTCTTCGTTATCCATTGCCGGCTGTAGCATTGCCGAACCGCCTCCCATGCGCGATGGGGTTGCGGCAGATGGGTTCGGGCTGTGGGGATTGTGGCAATCGGAGCACTCGACCACACCCTCATTTACGCGGTGCTTCGAAGGCATTTCGAATTGGGCGCGCTCCGAAGCATGGCATGAATAACAAAGCTCCCGCTGCGTTTTCGCGAGCAGGAACCTCGGCGTGGCGGGTTTGTGGATGGAGTGGCAGTTGGTGCAGACGACATCCGCTTCCGTGTGCGGCGAGCGCCGGATATTGGCCTTCGAGACGTCCTTCGAGTGGCAGCCGAGACAAGCCCCGAGCGTTTGTTCGGGAGTAAAGTTGGAGAAAGCCAGGATGGTTGCCTTGCCACCGCGCGCGGCTGCGTGATCGCCGCCGGGTCCGTGGCAACCCTCGCATCCGGTCTTCGCCGGAAGTTCCTTACCCGACGCAATGGACTTATAGTGAGGATTCCTGGTAAAGTTCAGCCAAACATCGGCGTGACAGGTCTTGCAGACTTCGCTGCCCACATACCGATTCCCCGGCTGCGGCGCCGGTTGTCCGCGCAACAGCAGCGGCAAGAACAGAAGTGTAGTCCATCTCATGCTGGTCCCGATTCGATCTCAACAGACCGGCCCTGGGGCGGTGTCATCAAGATGTGAAAGAGTTGTAAATTTGTGCGGAAGGCGATTCCTGGGGCTTTTTGGCGCATCTGTTTAAGTTAGAATTCTCATGCCGATGCAAACGATCCTTGTAATTGACGACGATGAAAATCTGCGGGACACGATCGGCGTGCTGCTGGAGCGGGAAGGTTTTCGGGCCATTCTCGCGGCGGACGGCAGGGGCGGCCTCGACCAGGCGATCCTGCGCAAGCCTGCGCTCATTCTCGCGGACCTCCGGTTGCCCGATCTGAGCGGCGTTGAGGTCTGCAAGCGTCTCCGCACCTCCGGGATACAGACGCCGATCATCGTGTTAAGCGCGATCGGAGAGGAGATGGACAAAGTCCTGCTCCTCGAAATCGGCGCGGACGATTATGTGGTGAAGCCCTTCGGCACGCGGGAACTGCTGGCGCGTATCCGGGCCGTGCTGCGCCGGGCGCCGGGCGAGCAGGAGCGTGTGCTGGCATTTGCGGATACGCAGGTCGATCTCGATCGGCGCGTGGTTTTGCGGCGTGGACAGGAGGTCAAATTCACGCCGGCGGAATATAATCTTCTAACCTTTTTCCTGCAGAATCCCGACCGGCCGCTGTCACGGGACATGATTCTCAATTCCGTCTGGGGCTATGAATCGTTTCCAAACACGCGGACCGTGGATGCGCACGTGGTGCGGCTCAGGCAGAAACTGGAAGCGGACCCCAATACGCCGCGGCATTTCCTGACCCTGCACAAAGTGGGATACCGGTTCCTGCCGTAACATGTCGCGGGTGGTCCTCATAGTCGAAGACAGCGAAACGTGCGCGGAGACGCTGCAGATCGCTCTCGAGCTGATACCGGATATTGAAGTGCGCAGCATCCACACTCCGCACGCCGCCTTTGCTCTGTTGAACGAGCGTTACGCCGAGATCGTCGCCATCATCACCGATTTGAACCTCGATTGGGGAGCGGCCCAGAGCGTTGGGCTTGGCGATGGGCTGGATCTGATCCGGCAGCTTCGTGCCGAGCCGCGATTCGCAAGGCTGCCAATTCTAATGATCAGCGGCAACAGCGATCCGCGGCTTTCCGAGCGGGCGCTGGCGCAGGGCGCGGATGCATTCTTTCCAAAACCATACTCTCCCGCCGCCGTACGCAGGAAACTGGAGCAACTCCTATGCTGACGAAAACGCTTGGCCTGTGTCTGCTGGCCCTTGCCGTGCCGCGTCCGGCGGCTCCGCAGACCAGCCCCGATTTACAGAAAATCTTCGATCGTCTGGATAAACTGGAAGACGAAAACCGCAAACTGCTGGACGAGATTCACGCGTTGCGCAACGATCTGGCGGCAGCGCGCGGCACGGAAACGCCTGCACCGCAGTCCCCAGATCCGGCGTCTGACGACGAGCGGCTCGCCGTGCAGGAGAACCGGACCGCCGAACTCGAGCAATCGAAGGTCGCGGCATCTCAGCGGTTCCCGATTTCACTGACCGGAATGCTGCTGTTCAATGTCTTCGCCAACGGCCGGAGCGGCAGCGGCGCGCAGGATCCGGGGGCAGCCGGCCTGATCCCATCGGCGGCGACGGATGGCGCTTCGCTCCAGCAGACCATTATCGGTTTGAAATTCAACGGCCCCGGCCTGCCGGGCGGCGGTAACGCGAGCGGCTCCATCTACATGGATTTTTTCGGAGGCGGCGCCGGCTACAGCGTGATGCGCCTTCGCACGGCGGCGCTCGACTTGAACTGGAAGAACTTTACAGTCACCGTCGGTCAGGACAAGCCGATCATTTCACCGCGGGACCCAACGTCGTTCGCGCAGGTGGGCATCGCGCCACTCGCCGCCGCCGGGAATCTTTGGGACTGGAATCCGCAAGTCCGGGTGGAGCGCCGCTTTTCTTTTGGCGAGAACACGGGTCTGAAAGCCCAGGCCGGCATATACGAGACGGCGGAGAATTACAACCCGACGCTCCCGGAATACGCGATCACTTTGGAGCACTCGCGCCCCGCGTACCAGGGCCGGTTCGAGTTCTTTCACGGCGACAGCAAGCGCCGAATCGAAATCGCTCCTGGATTCAGCGTCGGCGCCACGCACGTGGCGGGCACGTCCGTGCCATCGCGCATCGCCTCGCTCGACTGGTTCGTCCGGCCGCTCCCGCTGCTCGAGTTCTCGGGGGAGGCTTTCAATGGCGAGGACGTTGGCGGGCTGGGTGCCCTGCCGGGATTCGATATCCTGCCGTCCGATAACGTCATTCCCGTGCGCAGCCACGGCGAATGGGGGCAAGTCGCGCTGTTTCCGGCTCCGCGGCTTTCGTTTCACCTTTACGCAGGCGAGCAGTCCAATCGCCCCTCCGAAGTGGCCGCCTACACCATTCAACGGAACTTCGTCTATGCCGCCAACGTCATGTACAAGCTGGCCCCGAACGTGGTTGCGGCGCTCGAAGCGGCGCAGACGCGGACGGAATATCTGGGCTCCGTGCTGCGGCTGAATAATCACTATGATCTGGCGCTCGCTTATCTGTTCTAGTTTCGCCGTGGGCTTTGCCGCGAGCTTAGCCGCCGCAACTCTCTCGGGCACGGTTGTGCTGAGCGACTCGCAGGTCGCTGCCGTGAACAAGCAGAAAGACTTCTCGGGCGTTGTGGTTTCTGCCCGGCCGGTCACTGCTCCTTTGCCGGTGCGATCTCCCGCGCACAAAGCTTCCTCCACTCACGCCACCATGGAGCAGAAGGGCAAGATGTTCATGCCGCACATTCTCCCGATTATGGCGGGTACTACGGTCGATTTCCCCAATTTCGATCCCATCTTCCATAGTGCTTTTTCCAGCTACAGCGGCCAGATCTTTGACGTGGGGCTCTATCCGCCGGGGACTTCGCGGTCCGTGCGTTTCATCAGGCCGGGCGTGGTACGCGTCTTCTGTAATATCCATCCCACGATGAGTGCGGTCATTCTGGTGCTCGCCACGCCCTGGTTCGCCAGCACGGCGAAGAATGGTTCATTTGAGATGGAGATCCCGCCGGGCGACTATGAGTTGAGTGTCTTCCACGAACGCGCTACCGATCGGCAACTCGCCGCTTTGTCCAGGCGAATCGTCGTTTCCGAACCCTCGATGCGTGTGCCGCCCATCACGGTGTCGGAAGCCGGCTACCTGGTTGCTCCGCACAAGAACAAATACGGTCACGATTATCCGCCGACGCCTGACGATCAGGGTTTTTATCCGGATGTGAGGCACTGATTTGACTCCCCCGCGCTCGCGCCAGTTGTCGCTGTTCTGGAAAATCCTTCTCTCGACATCGCTCGCGATTACGCTTCTTCTGGCGTTGGCGGGCCGGTTCGCGCAGGACCAGACGCGCTCGGTGCTGCTGCGGAACCTCGAGAGTGAACTCCGCAGCAGTTTCGGGGCCTACGAATCGTTGTGGCAATCGCGCGCGGCGACGCTGCGTTCGGTCAGCCTTGTGCTTAGCGGCATGTCGGATGTCCGGGCGGCTTTTCAAACTAACGATCGGGCCACCATCAAGGATACGGCGGCTGAAGTCTGGTCGAAGGTATCGCAATCGAATGCGCTGTTTCTGGTGACGGACCCAGGCGGCGAAGTCATTGCATCGCTCGGTGGCGGAGAGGTCCTGGGAAATCACGTGGATGTGGTTCGCGAGGCCGCGCCGCACTTCCCCGCGCAGCGGGACGGCTTCGCGCTGGAGAACGGGCGGCTGTACGAACTCGTGGTGACTCCCGTTTATGTGCAGACGCCGCACGGGCCGGGGCTTCTGAACGTCCTGGTAGCGGGCTTTCCAATCGACGAAACCGTGGCGCGGGATCTCAAGAAACAGACGGCGGGCAGCGATTTCGTGTTCATTGCTCATGGCATCGCAGTGGCGTCGACGCTGCCGGCTGCGCAAAACCACGGCATCGTCGACCGGTACCGGCGCGGACCGAACCTGCAGCGTCTCGATCTGGCGGACGGAGAATTGGCGGTACTTGGAAGCACGCTGCGGAACATCGAAGGCGCTCCCGTAGGCGATCTGCTGACTGTGCGAACTTTCGAATCGATACGCCGGGATCTCGACGCTCTGCTGCGGAAACTGGTCCTCGTCTGGGCTGCGGCGATTATCACCGGGCTCGCGGTCAGTGGTTTTCTCGCGCATCGCATGTTGAAGCCGATCCGGCAACTCGATGAAGCGGCCACCATGATCGCCCGCCAGGAATACGGCACGCGTGTCCCGGAAGGGGACAATGACGAATTGGGCCGGCTGGCCCGCACTTTCAACGCGATGTGCCGTTCCATCCAGGGGGCGCGCGAAGAGCTCATCCGGCAGGAACGGATCTCGACTATCGGCAGACTTTCGAGTTCCATCGTGCACGACCTTAGGAATCCTCTGGCTTCCATTTATGGCGGGGCCGAGATGATGATGGACGGAGCTCTCAACGATGCGCAGCTTCACAGGGTGGCCACCAACATTTACCGGTCCTCCCGCGCCATCAACGACCTGCTCCAGGAACTGGTGGATGTCTCGCGCGGCCGCACGCAGGCTCCGGAATTGTGCAGCCTGAGTGAAGTTATCGCGGCGGCGGCGGAAGCGCAGGCCGCTTCCGCGGATCGGCAAGGTGTCATCATCGATGCGCAAATCGATCCTTCGATCGAGCTTCCGCTGGAACGCGCGCGTATCGAGCGCGTCTTCCTGAACCTGATCGGCAACGCGCTGGAGGCGATGCCGGATGGTGGGTGCGTGCGCGTCCGGGCGGATCGAAACGGCGACTCCGTCGTGGTCAGTGTGGACGATACGGGACCGGGGATTCCCGCGTCGCTCCGGCAGCATTTGTTTCAGCCGTTTGTCTCCGAAGGGAAGAACGGCCTGGGTCTGGGCCTGGCGCTCTCGCGGCAGACAGCACTCGACCACGGCGGCGATTTATGGTTCGAGGTGGCGGAGTCGCTCTCCAGGGTCCAATCCGGGGCCCGGTTCCGGCTGCGCCTTCCCTGCCAACACGCCTGATTCGCCCTGGAGTGGCGCGGGCCGAGTGCCGACGCGGGCAGCCAGGAGTGGCGCCACCCGGGCATTGCGAGGCGCGCGTGAGAAATCGGGGCTACTCTCGGGTCAGTAGTACACGGGCGGCATTGGCGTCGGTGTGGCGCCCGGTGCGGCGAGCGGGATGACTACGCCGGCGGGCGTCTGAACTCCGCCGACCATCCCGGTCAACGATACGTCTCCGCTTCCCAATCCCGCTGGTATTGTCAGGTTGAACTGAAAGAGGCCCTCCTCGGTTTGCCCCGCAAATGACGGCGTTAATACCGTTCCGCCAATCATAATTCCGATTGGGTTTGTAGCCTTGGCCGAGCCCGACAGCACCTTGCCTGCCTGTACCGGCGGATTCGTGCCGCCGAAACCCACGCCAAAAAGCTCGACCGAGTCGCCTTCCTTAGCGGCAACGGTGGCATACCCGAGCGAGGAACCGGTCGGCCCCAGAATGTCGTAGCTCCCACTCCCTGAGCCGTGGGTGCCGGAGCCGTCCGGCCGGAGGATGATTCCTGCCACGTGGGTGCTGTCGAGCAGGCTGAACGACGGCCCGAACGACGCCAGCGTCACGGTCGACATGGCGGACCCGTTGGCAGTCGTAACGACCACAGGTACGGTACCCGTGGCCGTGTCGTCCGGAGCCTGAAGGTTAATCTGTCCCGGGCTGACATACCACAAATACGCAAGTTTGTTGTTGATCATGACGGTCGTCCCGCCCAGGTTTGTAGGAAAGTTCCCGCCCCACGTCGCCGGTGCGCCGGCCAGATCGGCGCCGTAAATTGAAACCCATGATCCGGACTGGATCGTGGTGCTCTTGCTGTAGATGGGCACGACGCCGCCGGACTTGATCGAAGGAGTCGCAGGCGCCGCGGTCTGCTGTACCTGAAACTGAAACCCGCCATCCGAGAATGGGGCTCCGCTGTAGACGAAGCTCGTGAGGATCGGCTGGCCATACAATAGGGAGTTCCCCGCCATCGTGGCAGGCGACGTGGTGCTCTCGAACGAGAATCCCGACAAGGTTTTTCCGGACGCCACAGTGGCGCCGGCACCGGCGATCCACTGGATCGCATATCCGTCGCCATAACCGCCGCCCGTAATGTTCGCGGTCCATGACGCGGGCGAGGCGATGTTGGTGGGGCTTGCGGGCATGAAGTCTTCCCCAGGTACCCAACTCATCCAGAAAGTACCCAGGCTCGTGGTTCCGGTGTCGTTGAGAACGACATCATACTTCCAGGTGCTTGAGTTCAATTGGGTAGATGAAATAGTGGCGCTCGCCGTCTCAGCCGCGCGCAGCGAAGAAATCGATGCGGCAAGCAAAACCGCAAGCAGGGGCAGGGTTTGAAAACGAGTCGGAAATTTCATATGCAAAGCGATGCTAGCAATCCAGGCATCGCGATTCATAGTGATTTTCCTGACAAATCGCAGATTTTACAGCTAATTTACCTCTCCCTCACAAATGGCAGTGTTGGCTACCGGACTTGCGGGAATCCGAGGTTCACGCTGCTTGTGCCGGGGTCCGGCCAGCGGCTCGTAACAACCTTGCCGCGCGTGTAAAACTGAATGCCTTCCGGTCCGTACATGTGCAGGTCGCCGAACAGCGAGGCCTTCCAGCCGCCGAAGCTGTAATAGGACACAGGCACCGGGACCGGCACATTGACGCCGACCATACCTACTTCGACATCGAACTGGAACTGGCGGGCGGCCCCTCCGTCGCGCGTGAATATGGCGGTGCCGTTGGCATAGCGGTTTTCGTTGATCACCCGCAGCGCCTCGCCGTAAGTCTCTACGCGCATTACGTTCAGCACCGGGCCGAAGATCTCGTCTTCGTAACAGCTCATGCCGGGCTTCACGCCATCGATGAGCGAGGTGCCGAGGAAAAAGCCCTCCCGCGACGCAGCCGGGTGTTCGCGCCCGTCCACTTCCACCGACGCTCCCTGCTGCTTGGCCGAATCGAGGTATGAAGCCACGCGGTCCCGATGTTCTCTCGTGATCAGCGGCCCCATTTCGCTGTCGGTTTCCGAACCCGCGCCGATTTTGATCCGGCTCATGCGTTCCTTGACGGCATCGATCAGCGGAGTGGCGGCGTCGCCCACTGCCACCACGACAGAAATCGCCATGCATCGTTCACCCGCCGAACCGAACGCGGCGGAAACGGCGGCGTCGGCGGCCATATCGATATCCGCATCGGGCAATACCACCATGTGGTTTTTTGCGCCGCCCAGCGCCTGGACGCGTTTGCCGTTGCGTGTGCCCGCTTCGTAGATGGCTTTGGCCACGGGCGTCGATCCGACGAAACTGATGGCTTTGACGAGGGGATGCTCCAGCAAACGATCAACCGCGACGCGATCTCCCTGCAGCACGTTGAATACGCCGTCCGGGACGCCGGCTTTCTTTACCAACTCAGCCAGCAGCAGGCTCACCGAAGGGTCTTTCTCCGAAGGTTTCAGGACAAACGTGTTTCCGCACGCAATGGCATTGGGAAACATCCACAGCGGGACCATCGCGGGAAAGTTGAAGGGCGTTATGCCCGCCACAACGCCGAGCGGTTGGCGGATCTGATAGACATCCACACCCCGGCTGGCCTGCTCCGAGAAGCCGCCCTTGAGCAAGCTTGGGATACCGCACGCGAACTCAATATTTTCGAGCCCGCGCGCCACCTCACCCATCGCGTCCGACTGCGTTTTACCGTGTTCGAGAGTAATCAACGCAGCGAGTTCACGGCGGTTGGCGTCGACCAGTTCACGCAGACGGAACATGGTTTCCGCGCGGCGGGAAAGCGGTGTCGCCCGCCATTCCGGAAACGCTGCCTGCGCGCGCTCGACCGCGAGATCGACCTCGTGCGCATTCGCGAAATCGACATGAGCTTCCGCCTCTCCCGTAGCTGGATTCCAGACTGTTCCGCGGCGTCCCGAGGACGACGCCACCACCTTTCCGCCGATCCAGTGGCTTACGGTTTTCAGAGCGATGTCGGGTGCGATGGTTGCCATATTTAAGCTATTCCTTCAGTATCCAATCTACCGTTTTGGTGGCCAGGCGATCCAGCGCGGTAACCGCAAGTTCCAGGTGCCCTTCTTTTGTATCTTCGATCTTGTTGTGGCTGATGCCGCGCAGCGATTGGACGAACATCATCACAGTCGGGATGCCGGCTCTCGCCACTTCCGCCGCGTCATGCAGCGGGCCGGACGGCAGGCGCTTCGTAGTACCGGAGACTTCCCGTACAGCCTGCTCGCAGAATTCGATCAGGTCGGGATGGAAAGGCACGGGCTCGATATTCCAGATCTTCGACCACTCCACTGTGCAGCCTTCTTCCGCGGCAAATCGTTCACTCGCTTCACGCGCGTCCCGATACATGCGCGCCAGAACGGCGGCGTCCAGATCGCGCTGGTCGAGAGTGGTTTCACAACGCCCCACAACCGCGGTCACGATCCCTGGGAAGGTTTTGACGCTCCCCATGGTGCAGACCGCGTCGGGGTGTTTGCGCGCGATTTCGCGGATCTCGAGCGCGAGTTTGGCGGCCGCGGCCAGCGCATCGCGCCGCGCATTCATCGGAGTCGAACCGGAATGGGCTTCCTGTCCGTGGAACGTGACCGCGTGGCGCTCAACACCTTTGGTTCCGAGCACGACTCCAAGCGGCAGCGCCAGGCTTTCCAGGACTGGCCCTTGTTCGATGTGCAGTTCGAGATACGCCGCGGCGTTCTTTTGTTCGTTCCCTGCTTCGGGGAAACGATCAATATCGACTCCGCAGCGTTTCAAGGCCGCGTCGAGGCGGATTCCATCTCGATCCGTGCGGCCACGATCCGCTTCGATGGTTTCGGTACCGGCGAACGCGGAAGATCCGAGCAGGCTTCGCCCGAAGCGTGCGCCCTCCTCATCGGCCCAATCGACCAGCCGGATCGTAACTGGTGGACGGCCTTTGAACTCGGCCGCGAAACGGCGGAGGATTTCGAGACCCGCAAGTTCTCCCAGGCATCCGTCGAGCCAGCCGCCATTCGGGACGGAATCGAGATGGCTCCCGAGCAGAAGAGCTTTGGGAGATTCGCCGGACAGAGTGACCCAGCGGTTGCCGGCTGTATCGAAATGATGCTCTACGGGCAGCATGGCGAGCTTTAGTTCGAACCAGGCTCGTGCTTTAAGCCAGGTGTCACTCCAGGCGAGACGTTGCGCACCATTCGCATCGGCGGTGAGTTCGCGGAGTTCGTTCAGTTCGAGGATTGTACGTTTGGGATTTAGTGGCACGGGTCGCGCCTCAGGAAACGCCCGTGTTTCCGATCTCCGACAAAAGCACCGTCCCTCACCTGCACCTTGCCGCGCACCGTGACTACGGAGGGGCGTCCATCGATCTCCATGCCTTCAAAACCGTTGTAGTCGTTGTTGACGTGCTGCGTTTTGGCTGAAACGATTCCCTTGTAATTGGGATCGTAGATGACCAAATCGGCGTCGCTGCCCACCGCGATGGTCCCTTTGCGTGGGAAAAGACCGAACAGGTTCGCAGGCTTCGTGCTCGCCGCATCGACGAACCGGTGAATATCGAGATTGCCCCGTTTGACGCCGTATGTGTAGAGCAGGTTCACGCGCTCCTCGATCCCCGGAATACCGTTGGGTATCTGCGTAAACGCGTCCTTTCCGAGGAGCTTCTGGCTGGTATCGAACGGGCAATGGTCAGTACCCACGGTGTCGATCTGCCCGGCCGCCAGTGCGTCCCACAGAACTTTTTGGTTACGCTTATTACGCAGCGGCGGCGACATCACATACTTCACCCCTTCACCTTGCCGCTCCGCGTAGGTCTTGTCGAGGATAAAGTGCGGAATCACGGATTCGATCCAGATCTTCGTCCCCCGCTCTTTGGCCCTCGTCGCCATGCGCAGCGCGGGCTCACAGGAAAGATGAACAACATAACCCGCCGCGCCGGTGGTTTCCAGAAACGTGGCGAACCGGTTCGTGCCCTCCGCCTCGACAGTCTCCGGACGGCTTGGCTCGTGCCACTCCGGACCGGTTTTTCCCTGCGCGATTAACTCCTGCTGTAACTGCGCAACGAGCTCGGCATTCTCGCAGTGAGCGGTCACGATCACGCCCAATTTTCGGGCGAGCGTCAGTGTCCGGTACATCTCGCAGTCGTCGATGCCGAAGAAATTCTTGTAGGCGAGGAAGATCTTGAACGAGCTGATTCCATCCACTACGATCTCGCGAAGCTGGCCTTCGGTTTGATCCTCAAACCTCGTTACCGACATGTGGAAGGTATAGTCGCAAGCGCTGTTTCCTTCCGCTTTGGATCGCCAAAGTTGGTAACCCGCGAGCGCATCGTCGAGACGAGACGGGCAACACATCTCAATCCAGGTGGTGGTTCCACCTATTAGAGCCGCTATGCTTGCGGTCTGCTGTGTGTCCTTCGCGTACGTCGCCATGAACGGCAGGTAAATGTGCACGTGCGGGTCGATAAATCCGGGGAAGACGTACTCGCCGGATGCATCGATCACCTCCGTCTGAGGAGGTGCTTCGAGATCGGCGCCAATTCGCGTGATGGTTTCGTCCTCGATAAAAATATCGGCCTTATATCGGGATTCCGCGGTGACGATTTCGCCGTTCTTGATCAGCAGGGACATGGTCAATGGATATGGATGCCGCGCTCGGCGCGATAGCGCTGCATCGCATCCCAATCTTCGGTAACGTCCGGTCTGTTCTTTGAGAGCTCGTCCCAGGTGACGGCGTCGTTGCCTGAAGGGAGTTCAACCATCTCTATACAACGCTCGACCGGACAGACGTTGTAACAGAGCCGGCAGCCCACGCAGTCGTCTTCGCGCACACGTGGTTGAGGCCGCGAGTGAATGGCTTCGAATTTACCGTTGGATGAAGCCGCATAAGAATACGGCGCTACGCTTTCCCCGTTCGCCGCGATGAGATCGATGCATTGATGGGCAGTATCGTTGCAGGCCACGTAGCACAAGTTGCATTTGATGCAGCGCGCGGCATCGATACGCGCCACGGCCCGGAACGAAAGGTCGAAGTTCTTGAAATCGGAAATCCCGTGCACGCTCCTGCCGCGCATGTCTTCGATCGTGACGAAACCTTTCGAATCCATCCAGTTGGAAAGACCGTCGCAGAGATCTTCGACGATGCGAAAACCATAGTGCATAACGGCGGTACAAACCTGCAGGCTTCCGGCGCCCAGCAGCAGGAATTCGGCCGCGTCCTGCCAGGTGGAAATGCCGCCCATTCCGGAGATGGGCTTCCTTGAATGCGAAACCACTTCGTCCGTTCCCAGTGCCGCGAGCATGTTGAGCGCAATCGGTTTTACGGCGGGACCTGCGTAACCACCATGACCGCCCTTTCCGGCAATGCTGGGCGTGATCTCGAAGCTGTCGAGGTCGACGCCTGTTATCGAGTTGAGCGTATTGATCAGCGACAACGCATCGGCTCCGCCGGCCAGCGCCGCGCGGGCGGACAACGCGATGTTGGTGATGTTCGGCGTGAGCTTGACGATGACGGGGATCTTCGCCGCGCTCTTAACCCAGCCCGTAATCCGCTCGCAATATTCGGGAACCTGGCCGACCGCCGCGCCCATGCCGCGCTCGCTCATCCCGTGCGGGCATCCGTAGTTCAGTTCGATGCCGTCCGCGCCCGTGTCTTCTATTTTTCGGACGATCTCATGCCATGCCTGGGGACTCGATTCCACCATCGCGGACACCACAACCGCCCGATCCGGCCAGGCGCGCTTCACGTCCCGGATCTCTCTCAGGTTCACTTCGAGAGGGCGATCCGAGATCAGTTCGACGTTATTAATGCCGAGCATTTTCTGCGACCCGAAATGCCACGCGCCATAGCGGTTCGAGACGTTCAGAACAGGCGCGCCGATGGTTTTCCATACTGCGCCGCCCCAGCCGCATTCGAACGCCCGATGGACCTGCGCTCCCGAGTTGGCGGGAGGCGCCGAAGCCAGCCAGAAGGGATTGGGAGATTTGATTCCGGCGAAGTTGATGCTCAGGTCAGGCATGGGACAGCCTCTGGTGAATCGCAGCAGCGGCGATCTTGCCGTCCTGCGCGGCCATCACGGTCGATGCGGCCCCCTTCGCACGAATGCAATCTCCTCCCGCATAGGTTCCCGGGACGCTGGTCTCCAGCGATGTTGTCACTCTGATGAAGCCCCGATCGGTTTCGAGCCCCAGGACCGAAGCCATTGGAGGCCTCTGCTGCCCGATAGCTTTGACGATCGTGTCCGCGGGAATCACGAAGGTCGACGAATCCCGCGCACATTCGAGGCCCACAGCATGCACGGCGACCGGTCGCGCGCAAAATTCGAATTCAACGCCTTCCTTCTTCACGAACTCATATTCATGCGGGTAGGCGCTCATTTCGCGTTCCGTGCGGCGATAAACCATTGTTACGCGGCCGGCCCCGGATCGCTTGGCCACTGTCGCGCAATCGATTGCCGTGTTGCCGGCTCCAATCACGGCGACGCTTTCCCCGACACGAAGCTCCGCCGGCTTCATCTTGCTCTGCTCGATGAACGTGAGCCCATCCAAAATCCGTTCTTCACCCGGGATCCCGAGTGATGCCGTTCCGCCAAGCCCGGTAGCGACGAAGACGGCATCGTACCCTGTGAGCGGTTCCGATATCTCGACGCCGCTAACGAACTTCACTCCCAGCCGCGCGATCATCTCGACTTCCGCCAGCGCAATAGGGACTGGCTCGCGCAGCACAATAATTCCGTATGTCGACAGGCCGCCGCCCAATTCGCGTTTTTCGAAGACCGTCACCGTGTGGCCGCGCCGGGCCAGTTCGCCGGCGCATGAAAGCCCCGCCGGCCCCGCCCCAATCACCGCCACGCGATGCCCCGTGTCCGGGCCTGGTTGAAATACGTCGATGCGCCTCTCATACACGTGATCCATCGCATAGCGCTGGAGCCGACCGATCCTGATCGGCTTCTGTTCGGAATTGAGGACGCACGCCCCTTCGCAGAGTTCTTCGACCGGACAGACGCGCGCGCAGGTGGCGCCGATCAGATTCGATTCCAGAATCGTGCGGGCCGATCCCACAACATTGGCGGTCGAGATTTTCCTGATGAAACGTGGAATATCGATGTGGGTCGGGCACGCGTGGGTACAGGGCGCGTCGTAGCAATACAGGCACCGGTTCGCCTCCACCAGCGCTTCATGATCGCCAAGGGGCGTCAATTGCTCGGCCAGAAGTCGAACTTTACTGTCCATGTCTTCCCTTCATGAGGAGAACATAGATGCCGGCGGATACGGCGAATCCCACAAACCACGCGTAACTGTAAAGCCAGTTCAGGCTCGGTACGGCGAGACCGATCAGAGCCACGAAAATGCCGCTCGCCAGACTGATAACAGCCCGTACATTGACGCCGTTGGTGTATTCATAAGCTCCACCACGCACATACAGATCTCCCAGTCGCAACATCCGGCGTCGCACGATGAAGTAGTCCGCAATCATCACGCCGGCTACCGGTCCGAGCAGACCCGAGTAACCCACCAGCCAGCCCTGAATATACGACCCGTAAGTGCTCATCAGCTTCCACGGCATCAGCAGTACGCCGGCGATCCCGGTAATCAACCCGCCGGTGCGGAAAGAAATCAGGCGCGGGTTGAGGTTCGAAAAGTCGTTGGAAGGAGAGACCACGTTTGCAGCCACGTTCGTGTTCAACGTGGCAATCAGGATCGCGATCAACGCGATCAGCGCCACGACCGGCTGATTGAATTTCCCAATCAGCGCCACGGGATCCCAGATGGGCGCGCCGAAAAGTACGGCCGACGCCGAAGTGACCGCCACGCCGATGAAAGAATAGACCGTCATGGCCATTGGCAAGCCCAGCGTTTGACCAAGCGCCTGCGCGCGCTGGTTCACGGCGTATCTGGTGAAATCGGGAATATTGAGCGCCACCGTGGACCAGAATCCCACCATCCCCGTCAGGGCCGGGATGAAGAAGCGAAAGAATTCGCCGTTGTTGCGGAATTTTGCGGGGGTGCTGAAAACGGGGCCGAGTCCGCCCGCTTTGTTCGTGATCCACCATAGCAGGAGAACGCCGACCGCGAGCATTAGCGGCGCCGCAACTCCTTCCAGTAGTCGGATCGTGTTAATGCCCTTCCAGATGACGAACATGTTGAGCAGCCAGAAGGAGAAGAAGCAGACCCAGATGGTTTCCGGGTGAGCCGCTGCGCCAGGCCATACGACGCTAAGCATGGATGCGATAGCCTGGCCGCCGATCCACGTTTGAATACCGAACCAGCCGCAGGCCACGAGTGCGCGGAGCAGCGCGGGCAGGTTGGCGCCGCGCACGCCGAACGAGGATCTTACCAGAACCGGAAACGGAATCCCGTATTTCGTGCCCGCGTGAGCGTTGAGCAGCATCGGCATCAGTACGATCAGGTTGCCGAGCAGAATCGTGCCCACCGCCTGCCACCAGTTCATGCCGCCCGCGATTAATCCCGAAGCCAGCATGTAAGTGGGGATGCAGACGCTCATGGCGACCCAAAGGGACGCATAGTCGTATACTTTCCAGGTTCGCTTTTCGAGCGGAACCGGCGCGAGGTCGAGGTTGAAGAGACTGGGATCGGCTCGGGCGTCCGAGTTCAGCCCGGCCGTCTGCGTCCCGGTGGTCACCGTATCAGGCATAACGCGCTCTATTCCGCGGACTGGGGGGAAAGGGCCATTGTACGCGACTGGCCGGGCTTAATGGTTTTTAATGGAAGCAGTTGGCTGGTGGGATAGCCGGAGGACTAGCAAGAGGGAATATTTTTTCACGAGTCTGCGTGCCGGTTCGAACGAACAACTCACCCGGAGAGCAAACCGTGAGCTCGGTACGCCCTGGCGCACTGGTTTGCTCCTCCCCGGGGATGGAATGGTTCTAGCTCGCTGAAAGGGCGGCGTTCGAAAGCTGGGTGCTTGCGGATCCCCAGATCGAACTGACGCTCTTACCGGCGTTCACGAAAATGGCGGCCGACGCGAGCGCGATAAAGGCCATCAGCAGGGTGTATTCAATCAAATCCTGGCCCTGCTCGTCCTTTACGAAATTCATAAACATTTTCTTCATTGGTTGTGTGTCCTCTTCTATGTTGGTTGGTTAAGTGATCCGGAGATCACGGTTATTGTTTCGTGATCGCACGATCACGGACTTTCCTTCGTCGCTGGAAACGAGGCGGCTCATTCCGGCCCTTTCGGCCCTGTGCAACCGAAGCATCTTCCTGGAAAAGGGCTTCGTATGCCTTTGGGCTACGATCCGATCTTATGGCGGGAAGTCGATGTATTCAATGCAGTCTGTACCAGGACACGAATTCTACCTTCGTTAGAAGCGCGAGGTTCTCTTTAGTCGGGAAACGGGCAAAAACAGGAGAAATTCACCGATTCGCCCGATCAAACGTCAGCGCGAGGTTTGTAAACGGCGGGTTAACTGCTGTCTACTAGTCGCCCCGGAAAAAGTTCCCAGTCCTGGTACCGGGTCTCCGATAGTTAGCAGGGATGTTGGGCGGCTCGTTTGCTACACAGCGGCCATGGTGGGCGACAGGGTCCGCTCCACCTGCAGGAAGCTCGCATCGAGCCGCAGGATGAATTCATCCACATCGGCGCGGCGGATATTCATCGGTGGCGAAAAGCGCAGCACATTGCCATTCAAACCGCCGCGGCCCAGCATTATCCGGTTCTCTCGCGCGGCTTCCATCAACTGGGCAGTAGCAGCGGTCGCCGGTACCTTTGTCTTGCGGTCTTCCACCAGCTCGATTGCCAACAGCAGGCCCATGCCGCGCACATCGCCGATCAGCGGGTGCTTATCCTGCAGATCGATGAGCTTCCCCCTCAGGTACGCACCCACCTCTTCGGTGTTACGAAGCAGATTCTCTTCCTCGATGAAATCGATCACTGCTTTCGCCGCGGTGGCTACCACCGGATTTCCTCCAAAGGTTGAAATGGTAACGCCCTTCATCGCATTCGCAATCTCCGGACGCGCGATGGTTACGCCTATCGGCAGTCCGTTACCCAAGCCTTTGGCGCTGGTGACGATATCCGGCTGGACATTCCAGTGCTCGATCCCGAACCAGGTCCCGCCCGTACGGCCCCAAGCCGTCTGAACCTCGTCCGCGATAAAAATCCCGCCATACCTTCTGACAATGTCGGTGACAATTTTGAAGTACTCTTTTGGTGGCGTGATGAATCCGCCCACGCCCTGAATCGGTTCGGCGATCAACGCGGCGACACGGCCCGACGTGCTGGTGCGAATCACCTGCTCCATGTCCTGCGCGCATTTGACTTCGCAGGACGGATACTCCAGCCCGAACGGACAGCGGTAGCAATAAGCGTTCACCGCATGGACGATGCCGGCCTGAGGCGGTCCCAGCTTCCAGGTGGCCTGCCCCGACAATCCCATCGCTCCCGCGGAGCGTCCGTGATACGAATGCCTGAGCGCAATAATCTCCGTCGATCCCGTGTAGCACCTGGCGGCCAGAATCGCCGTTTCATTCGCCTCCGTCCCACTGTTGGTGAAAAAGGATTTTCGGAGCGCGCCGCCCGGCGTAATCTGTGCAAGCTTCTTCGCCAGCGCCACCTGGGGTTCGTTCGCAAACACCGTCGAAACGTGTTCCAGCTTGTCGATCTGCGCGTGTACCTTCTGGTTGACCGCTTCATTGCAGTGCCCCACGCTCACTGTGACGATGCCGCCGAAAAAATCGAGATACTGATTTCCGTCCGCATCCCACACGTATTGATCTTTCGCGTGCGAAACAACCAGCGGGTCGTTGTAGTAATGAAAAACCGCCGGGAAAAGAAATTCCCGCTGCGCGAGAAGGATTTCCTGTTTCGTCATGGCAGATCGTATTATCCGACGATAGGGCTGCAACCTGCAAATCTGCCCGACGGAGATCGCCCGCGAGACCTGCTTTGGAGTGCCGCGTTCGCCACGGATTTTATCTTGACAAAAAGGTTAAAAAAAGACAAAACTGACTTCATCCGCTTCGTTCGCCGATAGTCGTGAATCTCAACGACTGGACTTCGTTTGGTTCGGCCAGAATAGCTGTAAAACTGAGGAGTTACTGAATGGGCAATCGGGTTTTGAAGCTTTCGACGACAGGGTGGCGGGTGGCGGCGGTTTCTCTGCCGGCATTACTGTTCGCCTCGTTTCTTCATGCGCAGGCGACCGGAAGTATTTCCGGCACGGTGACCGATCCATCGGGTGCTGCCGTGCGAGGCGCGAAGGTCACGGTGACGGTCCCCGCTACCGGCCTGACTCGCGAGGCAACGACCGGCGAGAGGGGCGACTATGTAGTCCCTCTGCTGGGGGTGGCAGATTACAACGTCCGGGTGGAACTTCAGGGATTTCAGCCAAATGAAGCCCACGACATCGTTCTACAGGTCGATGAGCACCGCGAACTGGACTTCAAGCTTTCCACGGCAACGGTTCAGACCAACGTTGAAGTGACGGCTTCAGCGGTTGCGATTCAAACCGCCGATGCCACATTGGGTCAAGTCATTACTTCCCAGGAAGTCGCCGATCTCCCTCTGAATGGCCGCGACTTCGTGCAGCTTGCGACCCTCACGCCTGGCGTATCGCAGGAAACGAATCCCAACAGCTTCTTCAATGGCGGGCCCAGCAGCGAGGCTTCTGCGCGTGGTTCCTATTCGCTGGCCGTCGGGGGATCGCGGGCCAACAGTACCGATTGGCTGCTCGACGGAAACGATAACAACGAGCTCACGTCCGGCGCCATCTCGATTTTGTCCTCGATCGACTCCATTCAGGAGTTCAAGGTTCTTACCTACACCTATTCGGCCGAATGGGGAACGCGCGGCGGACCCACGGTTCTGGTCACCACTAAGTCGGGAACCGACAAATTCCACGGCAGCCTCTTCGAGTTCTTTCGCAATACCGATCTCGATGCGCGCAGCTATTTCGCCACCTCGACGGAGAAATTCAATCTGAATCAGTTCGGCGCCGCGTTGGGCGGGCCTGTCAAAAAAGACAAGACTTTCTTCTTTATCGATTACGAAGAGAAGTATCAGCGGCACGGGATTCCGTTCACGGGTGTGGTGCCCACCATGGCGCAGCGCAACGGCGACTTCAGCGATAATGCTTTCGGTCAGCCCAACACGATCCAGTTGAATAACCCGACCACGTTTTTCGGCACACCAGCGGCATTGCAGTGCGACGGTTCCGGCAACCCTCTTCCCACCGCCGCTGACGGGAGCCAGGCCGCCGGAACGCCCTGCAACAAGATTCCGGCAAGCCTGATCAGCCCGATTGGCCAGAAATTTATCAACCTTTATCCGCAGCCCAACGCGAACAACCCCGCACTCGGCTATAACTTCGTGAGCGAGCCGGTGAGAAAACTGGACGAAGGAAAGTTCGATATTCGCCTCGATGAAAATCTGACGAGCAAGGACAACCTCTTCGCGCGCTTCAGTTACGATCAGGCGACCTCCTATGTGCCGGGCGGCGCGCCCGGATTCGCCGAACAAGGCGCTTTCGCCAGCAACCAGGGCATCGCCAACCATGCCCGTAATGCCGCCATTTCCGAGACTCATATCTTCTCTCCCACCACCATCAATCAGATGAGCTTCGGCTTTAACCGGATCTTCGACTACATCACCTCGCAGGGAACCGGCAGCTGCCTGGCCAGAACATTCGGGATTCCCAACGCAGATTTGGGAGGAAATAGTTGCGGACTGACGTCGGTTTCGTTGAGCAGCCCGTATTGGTCGTTGGGGGATCGCGGCTATACACCGTTTGTGGGTGGAACGAACGTGTGGACGTTCTCCGATTCATTGGACATGGTACGCGGAAGCCATGAACTGCGCGTGGGTTTCGGGTTTCGGGCGAACCAATTGAATACCGTGGCGGTTGGTTTCCCCAATGGGTTCTACGTCGATGCCGGGATATTCACGGGAGATCCCGCGGCGGACCTTCTTACCGGTTGGATGACGGTCGCGCTCCACGACCAGGAGTTCGATGGCGGAAACACGGGGCGCCGCTGGAAATTGTACCGTCCATTCGTTCAGGACAATTGGCGAATCACTAAAAACCTGTCGGTGAATCTTGGTCTGGCCTGGGCGCTGCTGACGCCCCAAAGCGAAGTTGCCAATCGCCAGGCGGATTTCAATCCCGCGACGGGTCAGTTCCTGGTGGCTGGTCAGAATGCCGGCCCCGCCGCCGGCATTCAGATGGACTTCACGGCACTGGAGCCGCGCGTGGGCGTTGCGTGGAAACCGTTTGGCAACACCACCGTGTTTCGTGGCGGTTATGGCATTTACCACGATTCGTCATGGAACATGGGCGCGCAGGGGCTGTGGCAGAATCCGCCGTATTACGGTGAGTCGTTTGCCTTCGGACCCAATATGTCGCAGGGATTTCAAATATTCCCGTCTCCTCCCACGCCGGCTCAATTTGCGGGAACGATCAATGCCCAGGACACGAACTTCAGACAGGGAAGAATTCAGCAGTTTAATTTCAACGTCGAGCAGGAGGTTCCCGGGCAGGTGGTGCTTACCGCGGGCTATGCCGGTGCACGCAGTTCGCACCTTCTGGAATTCGGCAATAACATAAATGTGGCATCGCCCGCCGCCTGCGGTAAAGCCGGTTACACGTTGGGATGCGGTCCCAACGGAGCGGCGTTCGGCGTTCCGTACCCGGCCTTCGCGAGTTCGGACATCGCGAACATTTACGACGCCGGCCTCGCACATTACAATTCTCTCCAGATCAAGGCCGAGACGAAGAGCGCGCGGCACGGGCTTTACGCACTCATCGGATATACCTATTCCCGATCCTACGACACCGGACTTACCGATGGTTTGGGCAGCATTATCGGCGCCACCTATTTCCCCCTGCCGAATTGGCAGACCCTGGATTGGGGACTTTCACAAGTTAATCTCAACCACAACTTCATCGCGAGTATTATTTACGACTTGCCGTTCGGCAAGGGGCGAAAGTGGGGAAGCAACTGGAACGGAGCGGCCAACGCCATCGCCGGAGGTTGGGAAGTGACGGTGATCGAAAAAGCGACGTCCGGGTTCCCCATTTTCGTGATCGACAGCAACGCCAGTCCCACGGTTACCGGAGTAAATTTCATTAACGCAAACGGGGCGAACCTGATCCGGCCGAATCAAACGTGCAATCCCGTGTTGAGCAATCCGACGCATTCGGAGTGGTTCAACGCCACTTGCTTCTCTCAGCCGGCGCCGGGACAGATCGGAAACGCAAACCGGACGCCACTTTCGGGACCTGATTTCGTGAACACGGATTTGTCGATCATAAAACATTTTGTGCCGCGCGAAGGATGGCGGGTCGATTTCCGGACCGAGTTCTTCAACCTGTTTAATCATCCGCAGTTCGGCGCGCCGGGTGGCAACCTAACCGGAGCCGACTTCAATTCCCCGACGTTTGCGGCGATTAATTACACGGTGAACAATCCGCGCCTGGTCCAGTTCGCTCTGAAACTGGCCTTCTGACGCGGCTCGCCATAACTATTTCTGATCGCGCAGAGTAAATACAAACTCGCGAATCGCGGCGCGCTCGCGTTCTTCTCTCTCGGCCGATTGTTTCGAAAGCTGCTCGAACTGATCGATCTCAGCTTTTGCCTTCCCCGGTTCACCGGTGCGCCTCCAGGCCTGCGCGAGACGGTAATGCGCTTCGATGACCCCGGCGTCAGTGGCGTTCTGCCAGGCCGGAATCGCTTGCGAATCGTTTCCCTGATCCGCAAACAGAATCCCCAGCTCCAGCCATGCGGCGCCCAGCCCAGGGTCGATGCGGACCGCCTTTTCCATCAGAGATTGGGCCTTGGGCGGCATCGACTGCCTGAGACCGATTGCGTAATAGTAATTGGCCCAGGCATTCTCCGGCTGAAGGCGGAAAAAACGCTCCATCCTTTCAGCAAAGCCGTCAGACGATCCAATCGGGCTGTTTCGAACCAGACCGAGGAAAAGGTATGGCGCGGGATCTTCCGGGTTGAGGTCGGTCGCCTGGAAGAAGAATCGCTCCGCCTGGTCCCACGAGCCGCGTGAATACCAGGCGGCGGCCAGGCCTGACAGCATACGCGTGGAACGCGGAAACAGTTTGTTGCCCTGGTTGAATACTTCGATGGCCTGCTCGGCGGCGCGGTGTGTCAGCAACTCAGCGCCCCAGGCGAAGACATGAGATTCGCTTGGGTCCAGTTCCGCCGCGTGCTGATAAGCGCGAATGGTTTCCAGATCGTCACCTTTATTCGCGACACCCCCAAGCGACGCTGTGGCCTTTACCAGCGCTTCCGTTGAGTGCAGGATGGGATCGGAGCCATGTCCACCCCTGTCGGAGGCGTCGGTCACGCCCGCCACAATGAATGAGGGCGGGTCGAAAAACGGTAGCATGGGGGGAGAACCTGCATTCCCGTTTACGGCTTGGGCCACCAGTTGGGCCGCCAGCGCAAGGGCGAGGAGCGCAAGAACCATAACGCAGATTGTAGCGCGGCGATGAAATGAGAGTTCTGGTCACGGGAAGTTCCGGCCACCTCGGCGAGGCCCTGGTTCGCACCTTGAGGGATCTGGGCCACGAAGTCGTTGGCCTCGATATCGTCGAATCTCGATTCACCACTTCCGTGGGCTCGGTCACCGACCGTCCGTGCGTCAGCCGTTGCACGACCGGTGCGCAGATTGTCTTCCACGCCGCCACGCTGCACAAGCCTCACGTCGCCACGCATACAAGACAGGATTTCGTCGATGTCAACATCACCGGCACACTCAACCTCCTGGAAGAATCGGTAGCGGCGGGCGTCGATTCGTTCGTCTATACGAGCACTACGAGCGTTTTCGGAGACGCTCTCGTGCCGCCCGCCGGGTCTCCAGCCGCATGGGTGACCGAAGATGTAACACCGATTCCCAAGAACATCTATGGCGTCACCAAAGCCGCGGCGGAGGACCTTTGCCAGTTGTTTCACAGGAATCAGGGATTGGCTTGCATCGTGCTGCGAACATCCCGATTTTTTCCGGAAGAAGACGACAACAAGGCCGTTCGGCAAGCGTGGGCGGACGGCAACATCAAGGCGAATGAATATCTCTTCCGGCGCGTGGATCTCGAGGACGTGGTCAGCGCGCACCTTCGGGCGGCCGAACGCGCACCTGCAATCGGGTTCAGGCGATTCATCGTCGGCGCGACCACACCGTTTTCGCCTCGCGATTTGCCGGACTTACGTACCGATGCTCCAGCCGTGACGCGGCGTTACGTCCCCGGCTACGAGGCGGAATATGCGCGCCGCGAGTGGAGGATGCTGCCGGGCATCGACCGCGTGTACGTCAACGAACGGGCCCGAAATGAGCTTGGCTGGCGACCGCGATACGATTTCCGCTTTATAGTTGATCGGCTGATCGCGGGACAAGACGTGAGAAGCCCCCTCGCGCGGCTGGTCGGGCCAAAGGGTTATCATGCCGAGGTCTTTGACGAAGGGCCTTATCCGGTGGAATCCGGTCACCGTAACTGATCGAGCAACTGTTGGCCCTGCCGATGCCCCGGATGCTGCCTGAGGAGTTCCTGCAGCACCAGGCGCGCCTTATCCGACGCGCCTTCCAGGCTGTAAAGCCGCGCAAGGTTCAGGTAAGACTGATCGAAGCCTGGCGTCACTCGGATGCATGCTTCGAATTTCGCCACCGCCTCATCGCGGCGTCCGCTGCGCAGGTAGAGAATCCCCAAATTGTTCAGAGCTTCCGGATAAGCGGGGCGCAATTCCAGAGCCTTCCGCAGATACTCCTCCGCGCGGCGGGCATCGTCAGTTTGCGCAAAGACCATGGCCAGGCCATAGTTCGCCTCAGGGCTCCGCGGCCGCACGGCAAGTGCGCGATCGAGTGCCGCGCGCGCTTCGTCCCAGCGTCTCTGCTGCCGGTATGCGCTGCCAAGATTTTCGAGCGCGATCCAGTAATCGGGGTTCAGCCGGAGGGCCTCGCGGAAATTCGCAATAGCGTCATCGAGCCGTCCTTCACGGGTGGCGAGAAGACCCAGGTTATTCCATGCGTTCGGCCCCGTGTTGGCGTAACTTGCGGTGAATTTGACGGCCTGTTCGAAGCTCGCTCGCGCATCAATATTCTTCTCCTGCTTCAGATAAACGCTTCCCAGACCGTAATGAGCCTCGGCGCTCGACGGGTCGTCGCGCAAGGCCAGTTGGAAAAACGTTTCCGACTGCTCGATGTAGCCATGCTGGAAGAAAATCGAACCCAACGATAGATGATTCCGCTCGAATGCGTATGCACTGGCGTTGCCGGGGAATGGCAGCGCGCGCGCCAATCGCTCCTCCGCAGTCCGCGGAATTTGACCCATATCTTTTTCGACTTGGCCAGGACGGATGCGCCCCTGGTAGACCTTCACGATCTCGCCCACCTCGTTAATGAGAAAACTGATGGGTAGAGTGATGTCCCGCCGGCGATCGAAAAGATGGCGATAGAGAAGGTTATAGATGGCGGCCACGTCACTCGATCCGCGTAGTGCGCCCGCAGGCACCGGATCTTCGAAGACGACGTTCAATAACCGGAATCCTTTTGCCGTAGATGGCGCCGCACCGAAAGCCAGCAGTGCAGGCTTTCCGCGCAGATCAGCCGGTGAGTGCACGCTGCCGGATGAGTCGGGAAGAGAGAAATCAGGCGCCGGGACCGGCGCGAGCAGCCAGGTCTCGACCGTTACCGGGAGCATGTCCGGCGATTGCGGCCTTGAGGCTGCTGCCGGCACTTTCACGAAAGCTTCAACACGCGGCGTTTCTACACCCTCTTCGACCCGGATCCGGTGATTGATGGGAAGGTCGCGCAATTGTTGCACGGCGCCGCTCGGCCATATGATCGACGCAGAGATCGGGCCCCGGGCGGTCCCCAAACCAAAAACCAGTTCCTTGCTGTGCTGCGATAAGAATCCCGATCCTGCCTGGAGCCGGCGCGTCTGACGTCCCGCGTTGGTTTCAATCGTGACCGCCGCGCCGATTGCGTCGGGATTGCTCTTCACTCCACCCTGGAGGCGGAACGCGATCGACGGCGGCAACTCCGGCAGTACATTCTTCAAAAGTCGTAACGAAGGAGCGTTGCGGCCTTTCAGCACGACCTCCAGCCGTCCGTCATGATCGAAATCGGCGAGCGCGAACGACCGGCCGTCTTCGATGAAGTCGAGGTCCACCGCGCCGGAAACGTCCGAGAACGTCCCGTCGCGGTTGTTCGCGTGAAAGACATTCCGCTCGTATCCGCTCCAGGTAGCGTCGGACCGGATCAACTCGTTCACGGCGTTCCATCCCTGTTCGTACTCCGGCGACGCGATGGCTTGGCTTGGCGAATTGGCCACCACCTGACGCCAGAAGAAGCTGTTCAGATCCTCATGCTTCATATCTTCATACGGGGGGCCGGAAACCATTCCGTTCGCGATATACAGATCGGGAAAGCCGTCGTGATCGAAGTCCCAGGCGTCGCTCGACCATGACCATCGACCCATTCCACCGTTGTCCAATGTGGTCTTGTTCTCGAACGTTCCGTCGCCGCGATTCCGGAAAAGCGAATTTCCCATGGCGTGCTTCCGGTACAACGCCCGCACCGGCTCCGGCGCGTCGCGCTGAAAGATGTCCTGCGTCGAGATGCGCTCTCCGGCCGCGGTCCACATGTCGGCGACATAGAGATCCTCCTCACCGTCGTTGTCGTAATCGAACCAACACAGCCCCATGCCCGCGCCGGTATCCTCCACGCCGGCTTGCGCCGCGACGTCGGTGAACGTTCCATCGCCATTGTTGCGATAAAGATTCTTGCGGCCAAAATCGTTCACAACGTAGAGGTCCGGCCAGCCGTCGCCGTTGTAATCGCCCCAACCGCAGCAAAAACTGTAGCGGGTATTGTTCCTGTCGAGACCCGATTGCGCGGTTGCGTCGCGGAAAGTTCCGTCGCGGTTATTGCGCATCAGGAAGTTGGGCGGACCATTCTCGGCCGCGTAATAAGGTACAGGGTAGTTGTATTGGTCGGTGCCCTGGTAGTAGGTGTAAAGGCAGAAATAGACATCCAGCCAACCGTCGCGATCGTAATCGGCGGTTGCGGCGCCCGTAAAGGTTCCTCGCGGAGGATTCGCGAACTGAAAAGCATCGGGCTTTTCGCGAAACTTGCCGCCCCCTCGATTGAGAAACAGCAACGGCCCGGTGGCGCGCACCACGATCAAATCCTGCCGGCCGTCGTTGTCGAAGTCGGCGAAGAGCGCGCAGGCCGTGTTATCCAGCAGCCCGACGCCTGACGCCTCGGTGATGTCCTCGAACGTTCCGTCTCCCCGATTCCGATAAAGCCGATTGGGGAGTCCTGCCGGTTGGCAAACATAAACATCGTCAAACCCATCGCCGTCGATGTCGCCAACTGAGACGCCGTTATGGCCGTAGATATCGATCCCCGAAGCGCCATCGAGCACGGTGCGCCAGTAATCGACGCCATGAAGCATCTGGGGCGCCCAGGAAGCAGTGCGCCCGAACGCATGTTCCGCAATGTCCGCATACCAGGGATTGGCGGACCTGCTCCGCGTTTCGAAATCGGCCGACCAGCCGCGCAACTGATACTGATCCCACTCGAGCTGCCAGTAGCCGACGCGTTGCTCACGATGGAAACCTGGGCCGGAACCCACCAATTGGTAACGCACGCGAGTCCGCAGGCCGCCTGAGGGAGCCTCAACCTCGACTCCAGTTATCTGAAACTCCGCCGTTGCAATCGTCGAAAAGTCGCTCAGGGAGGATCGCAATTCCTGAAGAAAGGCGTCTCGTCCGACAGAACGCCGCGGTGCATAAGAGATCCGGCGCACTTCGAGCGCCGGGCCTGGGCGTACAATCCGTGATTCGGCCGTATTCGCCGCATTCAACGCCGGGCCCGCGAAACCCGAGGCCATGGATTTCGCAATGGCTTCGATATTTCGCGGCGATTGGCGCAACCCTGCGCTCCATTCCGCGAGTATGGCCGCGATTCGATCCCGATATTCTTCCGTGACGAAATCGTCGGAGCCGGCTTTGGTCTTCAGCAGCGCGGCATCGAGCGCAGTAGGGGACCGATATTGAGGATGCAGGTGAAACCCGGCATCCACCAGCGGCGCGGTTTGAGCGCGAAGGGGGCGCAGGCACGCCGCCAACACGCCCTGCCAAATCCGGATGATAAAATTGCGCCGTCGAACGTCCAGAATCTGAAATCTAGCACAACAGAGGCGCCTCAGTTGTCGGTCGGCTTCTCCTCCACGTGATCGATAACCAGTACCGGCACAGGGCGCTTGCGCAACTCCATTTTGAGCCCGAGCTGCTTGTTCATGGCATCGGGAAGAGAGATACCGCCGCTCGGGTCCGAGGCGTCCGCGTCGCTCGCGCCCGGCCGCTGGCCAGGGAATCCGTTCTGGAGCACCCCGATCGCGCTGAAACTCAGCGTGAAGTCATAAGGGTCGGTAAGCCCGGTGGAGTCCAGAACCGGAGTATGAACGTATCCGTTCGCCAGGTTGGGAAGCTGTTCCGCTAATTGCGCGATGGTCATGTTCTGGCATGTGATCAGCCTTGAAAGAACCGGCATCGCTATTCTTGGATCCTTTCCATCCGCTCCCGGACCCTCATGGCATCCGGTACGATTCGAGGGATCCGCCTTCTGGAGTTTCGGTTTTGCCGCCGTCAGAACATACCCGGCCACGGGCCGGTCCTCATAGTGCACCTTCATCTTGAACCGATCGATCAGCAGCGCCTGGAACATCAGCCGAAGGGCGTCAATATCGATTTGCCGGGCGGTCGCGGGCCCGCTGGTGACGGTGGAGGCCTTCGCGATGACATCGAAACGGGCGGAATCGAGGAATTTCGGCGCTCCCGCAAGCAATTCGTCGGGACTATCGATGTTCCAGGCAACCTGGATCAGAAGTTTCAGAGGGGCGCCGCGCAGCTCGATCCGGCCGCCGGGCATCAGGCCTTGTCCTCCCATACTGGCCCCAGGCGGGCTCGGTTTGATATCCGCCACTTCAAATTCCGCCGGGGGCGGAGGTGGCAGGCTGGTTGTCACGCCGGGTGGATTGTCGGTGGGTTTCTCATTCGCGCTGTCCACGACGAGGACAGGGATCGAGATCTTCTGCGCTTCCAGCTTCAGCCCGAGTTGCTTATCGACGGCGTCGAAGATGGAAATGCCGTCGGCGCCGGCTTGCCCGAGCAGTGCCCGGGCCGTCCATTTGATGTCAAAGTCCCAAGCTCCCTCCAGCCCCGTGGAGTCCACCACCGGGTTGGTCAGGTAGCCCCCGGCAATTCCGCGCAAGGTGGTAGCGAACGCCTCCATGGTCATGTTGTGGCAGGAAACAACGGCATACGGAATGACGCCAGGCTGCGGCGTCTGGGGCTGACCCTGGCATCCCGTGTTACCCGAACCGTCCGCTTCCTTGAGTTTCGGCTTGCCCTTCCCCATGCCCAGCACAAACGCCGGCATGGGCTTGTTATCCATGTGGACGGCCAGCTTGAACCGCTCCGCCAGCAGGGCCTGCAGCATCAGGTTCGCCGTTTCCTGCGTTGCCGATGCCGGAGCCCTGGCGATCACATCGAACCGGTCCAATTCCAGCCAACTCGGCCCACCCTGAATCTTACTGTTGTCGTCGACGCCATAGGCGATACGAATCAAATCCAGCATGGTCGCCCGCCGGATCTCATAGCGGCCAGCGCGCAGGACGCCGCCACTCATGTACGCGATGGTGGATTTGGGGCTGACGTGGACGTCCGCGATGTCAAATTTGGGCAGGGTGTCTTTAGGCGAGGTGTCGGTGGGCGTGGCTTCGGGGGATTGGCCTGCAGCCACACCGGACAGAAATGCAACGAGACTTACTTGCGCTATGGCTCGTATCATAAAATTCGTCCTGGTAATTTTAGATGGTAGACGCCAAAACGCAGCGGAAGTTCCCTTTTTTTACACCGTAAAAGGAGGCTTCCGCGTAGCCGTAATGCCCGCCCCTTCCCGGATCACAACCAGATGGTTCGCCCGAATTCGGGAAAACATCTGCTTGCCGCCGTTTGGCCAGCGGACCTCGACATCGGCAACCGTTTCCGCGCCCAATCCGAAGTGCAGGCGCTTGTCGTTGACGGACAGAAAACTCGATTGGCTCATCACTTCCTGAACCTGCACGCGTCCGCCATATCGAGCTGTCACGCGGGCGCCGATAGCGCTGCGATTGGAAACGGTAGCCTCCAGTTGGACCTTCAGCCAGTGGTTTTGTCCTGAAGTATTGTTACGCAATAATGACGGCGGCTCGTTCATATTCATGATCAGAATGTCGATGTCGCCGTCGTTGTCGAAGTCGCCGAACGCGACGCCCCGGCTGGAATGCGCTTCGAGGATGGCAGGTCCAGCCTCGTCGGACAGTTCTTCAAAACGTCCGCCGCCCAGATTCCGGAAGACGATTCGCGGATTTTTATACGGGTACCCGGTTGGTTTCTTTTCGAGTTCGGGAAATGCCTGACCGGCGGCGATAAACAGATCGGGCAATCCGTCGTTGTCGAGATCGGCGATGCCCGCGCCCCAGCAGACGAAACGTGTTTCCACCCCCAAGCCGGATTTCAGCGTTACATCGGTGAAATCCGCCTTTCCGTTGTTTTCGTAAAGCACACTGGTGTCGTCGGCGAAATGAGTCTTGAGGATGCCGAGCGTGCCGTCGGGTCTGTAGTCGCCGACGCCCAACCCCATGCCGGCCTGCTCTGCGCCGTCTTCGCTGAGGGCCACACCACGCTCCAGCCCTTCTTCGGCAAAAGTACCGTTGTGAAGGTTGCGGTAATAGAGGCTGGGCGTGGAATCGCAGGCCACGTAAATGTCGGGCCAGCCGTCGTTATCGAAATCGGCCGCTGCCGCCGTGAGGCCGTAGGCACGGGCCGTATCCACACCGGCTTTCCCGCTCACGTCGGTGAAGTGGCCGCGGCCGTCGTTATGAAACAAGTAGCATCGGCCAGGCGGAAGTCCGCGAGGACCGCAAACGACCGGAACTCCCTTCCACTCGCAGCCGGTGGGCGTTTTTCCGCTTGGGTCGAGGTCGACGTAAGTGCTGAAAAAAAGATCCAGGTGGCCGTCGCGATCATAGTCCACAAACGTGCAGCCCGTGCTCCACTGGGGCTTGGGCAGTATCAGGCCCGCTTCGCGGGTGACGTCTGTGAACGTCCCGTCGCCGTTATTGCGGAACAGAACGTTCTGATCGTAGTAGGTGAGAAAAAGGTCGTCCAGGCCGTCGTTGTTGTAATCGCCAATGGCGGCGCCGGACACCCAGCCGGGACGCGCGAGGCCGGATTTCGCGGTCACATCGGTGAACGTGCCGTCTCGATTGTTTTTGTACAACCGATTGCCGGCCCCGGCGGGCGTTGGGCCGAAGCGCGTCCCGCCCAAAACCAGGATGTCGAGCCAGCCATCGTGATCGTAATCGAAGAAAGCGATACCGCAGCCGTTAACTTCCAAAATGTTCCGCTTGGCGTCAACTTCACCGTAAATGCTGGGCGCGGTTAAGCCGGCTTGGCGCGCTATATCGGTGAACTTCGCGTCGAAAGGCAGGCCGGAGTGCTTTCCTCCCGGTTGCGGCCGGACATTGCGCGAAGCCATGCCCTGCGCGAACAGGCTGGGAGCCAGCGTCTGAAGAACGGCCCTTCGGGTGATGCTCCTTCTCACTTCCCGCAATGATTGCACGTCCTGAAATGCAGTAAAATTCATTATGAGGTCCGCGAGCGCCGCCTTGGAGTTCGTCCTGAATGGGCAGACCGTGCGGGAGAACGCAACAGCGGCGCAGGTCACACTTCTCGACTACATCAGGAGCCGTGGACTCACCGGCGCGAAAGAAGGTTGCGCCGAGGGCGAGTGCGGTGCCTGCGCGGTCCTATTCGTGACGCCGTCCGGGAAAAACCGCTCCGCCTATCAGTCCGTCAACAGTTGTCTGGTTCCTCTTCCGGCAGCCTTCGGCCATGAGGTCTACACCGTCGAATCGCTTGCGGAATCGGGAACGCTGTGCGAAGCGCAGCGCGCCATGGCCGAACGAGGCGGATCGCAATGCGGATACTGCACACCGGGCTTCGTCGTCAGCATGTTCGCGGAGCAATTCCGCCCACGTGGAAATGGTTTCGATCCGGACACTCTGGGCGGCAATCTCTGCCGGTGCACAGGATACAGGCCGATCCGCGATGCCATGCAGTCCCTCGGTCCTCCGCCTGATAGCGCAATGCGCCGCCGTCTGGAACTGCCTGCCCGGCCTGTTGTTCCGATGCACTATGAATCGGCCGGCGGACGATTTTCGCGGCCCTGCAGCCTTGCCGAATGTCTGAAACTCGCCGCGGAAGACGACACTGCGCAATTCGTCGCAGGGAACACTGATCTCGGCGTAATCACCAACCTGCGCCATCGGCGCTTTGCGCACCTGATTAGTCTGGATGGCGTACCCGAGTTGCGCGAGTTCCGCAACGCACCCGATGCAGTCGAAATAGGGGCCGGACTGACACTGACCGAGATCGGCGAGCGCTGGACCGATGCGCCCGATCTGTTTCGCGAGTGGCTGCGTCTGTTCGCTTCGCCGCTCCTGCGCAATCGCGCTACGCTCGGCGGCAACCTCGCGACAGCCTCCCCGATCGGTGACTCCGCCCCGATGCTTCTCGCCCTCGATGCGGAGTTGAGCGTCGCCGGCATGAAAGGCGAACGCACGATTCCGCTCCACTCTTTCTTTCACGCTTACCGGCAAACTGCGTTGGAACGGGGTGAAGTGATTCGCTCCGTGCGCATTCCAAAACCGCTTCCCACTCACGCGCGCTTCTACAAAATCGCCAAGCGCCGGGTGGACGACATCAGCACGGTCGCTGCGGGCATCGCTCTCCGCACGGACAATTCCGGCAATTCTGCCGCACGTATCGCCTTTGGCGGCGTAGCGCCGACCCCCCTGCGTGCCTTCGAAGCCGAAGAAGCTCTTGCAGCCGGAGATCGCGAAGGCGCCAAAGAAATACTGCGGCGCACGCTGCATCCCATCGGCGACCATCGCGGCTCCGCTGCCTACCGGCTCGCCATCGCCCAGAGCCTTCTCGATAAATTTCTGTGGTCCGTGACATGAGAATCGCCGGCCAGCCTCTACCTCACGAAAGCGCGCGGGAGCACGTCACTGGCGAAGCGCTCTACACCGACGACCTTGTGCTCCGTTTTCCCGGAATTCTGCACGCCTGGCCTGTTCTTTCGCCCCATCCCCACGCATTCGTGGTCCGTCTGGATGCCGAAGGCGCCATGGAGACACCCGGCGTTATCGCCACACTGACTGCGGCGGACGTTCCGGGCGAAGGCGACTCCGGCTCGAATCGTCACGACGAACCGCTGTTCCCAACTGAAGTTACGTATCACTCGCAGCCCGTTGCCTGGGTGCTTGGTGAAACGCTCGAGGCGGCCCGCCTGGGCGCGAAGCGCGTGCATGTCGACTATCGCGCGCTGAGGCCTGTATTGACCTTCGAAGACGCCATCGCGGCCGAGAGTTTTCATTCAGGTCCGCATCATATTCGGCGCGGTGATGCGGCGGAAGCCATCTCGCGCAGTCCGCATCGATTGACCGGCCGGCTGGCAATCGGCGGTCAGGAGCATTTCTACCTCGAAACCCAATGCGCCATCGCCCGCCTCGATGAAACCGACGGCATCTCCGTGGATTCCTCGACGCAGCATCCGGCTGAAACCCAGGAAGTTGTGGCGCGCGTACTGGGTCTGGCGCGCCACCGGGTAACGGTGCAGTGTATTCGGATGGGCGGGGCGTTTGGCGGCAAAGAAGTGCAGGCGAATCCGTGGGCGGCGATCGCGGCGTTAGGGGCCTGGAAAACGAAACGGCCGGTTCGCGTGCGCCTGCCGCGCCATCTCGATATGGTGTTGACCGGCAAACGACACCCGTTCCTGGCAAAATTCGTTGCCGGGTTCGACGATCGGGGCGTGTTGCGAGGCGTGGATCTCAAGCTTTATTCGGACGGCGGATGGAGCCTCGATCTCTCGGACCCCGTGCTCTGGCGCGCGTTGTTCCATGTCGATAATGCCTACCTTATTCCCGCGCTCGATGCCTCGGGATGGGTTTGCAAAACGCATAAGACTTCGCAGACCGCCTTCCGCGGATTCGGCGGCCCGCAGGGAATGATGGTGATCGAGGACATTCTGGATCGCATCGCGCGCACTCTGGATCTTCCGCCGCATGAAGTGCGGGAGCGGAATTTCTATCGCGAGGGAGATTCCACTCACTACGGCCAACCCGTGAAGGACGCGCCACGCATCGAAAAAATCTGGACAGAATTGAAGCGGTCAAGCGAGTTCGACTCCAGGTTCCGGGCCGTTGCGGAATTTAACGCCGCAAACCCGTATACGAAACGCGGCATCGCAATTACGCCCTCGAAGTTCGGGATCTCCTTCACAGCCACATTCTTCAATCAGGCGGGCGCGCTGGTCCTCATGTATCGCGACGGCAGCGTGCAGGTGAGTCACGGCGGCACTGAAATGGGGCAGGGCCTGCACACCAAGATCCGTCAGATCGCGGCGGAGAGCCTGGGGGTTACTCTCGAAGCCGTTCGCGTGATGCCGACGCGCACCGATAAGGTGCCGAACACGTCCGCCACCGCAGCCTCGGCGGGTACCGATTTGAACGGCGCGGCGGTTCTCGACGCATGCAGGCAGATTCAATCGCGGCTGGTTCCCATTGCGGCCAATCTGCTCGGTTGCGATGAATCTTCCGTGCGATTCGAGAACGGCCAGGCTTTTGGCAGTGACGATGTCGTTGAATTGGCGAAGGTGGCCGAAGCCGCCTACCGCAATCGTGTCGCTCTCTTCGCCCACGGTTACTACCGGACACCCGAAATTCACTTCGACCCGAAGACCGCCACCGGCAAACCGTTCCACTATTTCGCATACGGCGCGGCGGTCAGCGAAGTGGAAGTCGACGGCTTCACCGGCGAGCATCGCATCCTGCGCGCCGATCTGCTGCAGGACGTCGGCGACTCGATTTCGCCCCTCGTCGATCTCGGCCAGATCGAAGGCGGCTTCCTGCAGGGAATCGGCTGGCTCACCGTGGAAGAACTGTTGTGGGACGCCCAAGGCAAGGTCGCAACGGCGGGCGCATCCACCTACAAGCTTCCCTCGTGGCCGGAAATGCCGGAAACATTCAATGTGGCGTTTCTCGAACGAGCTGCCGAGCCCGGCGTGATCTTCGGCAGCAAGGCAGTAGGCGAGCCCCCGTTGATGCTGGCGTTTTCGGTACGTGAAGCGATCCGCGCCGCCGTTGCAGCATTCGGCGCTAATGGACTGATTGAACTCGACAGCCCCGCCACGCCGGAACGAATTTACTGGGCCATTGAAAACGCCCGGACTTCCCACCAGGGATCGGTTGGTACACGCGGCTTCAGCCGCGTACTATAAACCGTGAACATTGTCAGAGCCACCATCTTTCACACTCCCCGGAACCCCTTTTTCGACGCGAATGCACTGGTCGCGCACGTCGATGGGGCCCTTGCGATCGAGCATGGCAAAGTGGCCGTTTGCGGCGATTACAGCGCCGTCGTGAAGACCCATCCGGATGCCCCGGTTCGCGACCTGCGCGGCGGTTACATCCTGCCGGGATTCATCGACACGCATGTGCACTTCCCCCAAGTCCGCGTGCTCGGCGGTCTGGGATACAGCCTGCTCGACTGGCTGGAACAATGCACGCTGCCGGAAGAAGCGCGGCTGGCCGATGCAGTTTACGCATCCTCCATCGCACGCGAGTTTGTCGGCGCGCTCGCCACGCATGGCACTACGACGGCATTGGTTTTCGGTTCGCATTTCGCGGACGCGACCGCCGCGTTATTCAGCGCCGCGGCGCAGCGCGGCTTGCGTATCATCAGTGGGCTTGTCCTGTCGGATCGATCATTGCGTCCGGAGCTGCACCAGACTCCGGACGCCGCCTATAAGGACTCCCAAACCCTGATCGCGCGATTTGGCAGTCACCAATACGCCGTCACTCCGCGCTTCGCCTTCTCAGCTTCGGAGGCCATGTTGTCGGTATGCCGGACTCTCATTCGCGAAAATCCGGATTCGCTGTTCACCACTCACATCAACGAGAACCGCCTGGAGATCGAACAGGTGGCGCGGTTGTTTCCATTGTCTGCCGATTACCTCGCCGTCTATGAGCGCTTCGATCTCATCGGGGCGCGCTCCGTGCTGGCGCATAATGTTCATCCGAGCGTGACTGAACTCCACCGCCTGGCCGCGTACGGAGCGACAATTGCACACTGTCCTGCAAGCAACGCCGCGCTCGGCAGTGGGATCTTCCCCATGCGACGGCATATCGAGGCAGGGGTCCGATTCGCGCTGGGCACCGACGTCGGAGGCGGCACAGGCTTCGGCATGCTCAAGGAAGGCCTGCAGGCTTACCTGATGCAGAGGGTAGCCTCGGAACCAATTACTCTGAGCCCCGCGCAAATGTTGTTTCTCGCCACCCGCGCCGGGGCCGAGGCGCTGGGGATTGCGGATCAGACCGGCGATTTCGAAACTGGCAAATCGGCGGACTTCGTCTATCTGCGGCCCCCGGAAAACAGCGTGCTGGCCGGCGTATTGGAACGTTTGGAAGACCCAAGTCGAGTTATCTCCGCGCTGTTCACGCTGGCCGGCGCGGAAAGCGTCAAAGAAGTGCGCGTAGCGGACCATGCCATTGTCAATCAGACAAATTAACGGTTTCGACCGAAGCGAATTCACCGAGGCCGTGGGTTGGGTCTTCGAGCATTCGCCGTGGGTCGCCGAGCGCGCGTGGAATCACCGGCCATTCACATCATGCGACCATCTCCGGGAACAAATGAATGGCGAAGTGGCCGTGGCTTCTCCGGAAGAACAGCTGGCACTGCTCCGCGCACACCCCGATCTCGGGACACGAGCGAGAATCAGCCCCATCTCCTCCAGCGAGCAGGCAGGCGCGGGTCTCGATCGATTGACCGCCGCCGAGCACGAACGGCTCGTCGACCTGAACAACGCATATAGGGGAAAATTCGGCTTTCCGTTTCTCTACGCGGTCAAAGGCGCCGACAAATTCGCTATCCTCGAAGCTCTGGAGCGAAGACTCAAATCAAATCGCGACGACGAGTTCCAGGAAGCTCTGCGGCAGGTCTATCGGATAGCCCGCTTTCGTCTGGAAGGCATCGTCAACGAGTAAGAGGATTAATGCATCAATTCGCCAGTGGATGGAAAAAGAGTTACTACGGCAAGGGCGACGTGACCGTCTATCGCCTGCACCGCGATCCCGGACAAGGCGCGGTGTTCAGCTCGAATGTGACGATCCTGATTTACGGCGACGCTTTCTGGCCAACTTACACCGATGGCGATAACACCAGTCTGGTCGCCACCGATTCGATGAAAAACTTCATCCAGCGCGAGACCATAAACTTTACCGGAACCGACCTGGAATTCTATTGCCGTTTCATTGCCGAAAAATTCATGACCAAATATCCGCAGGCCGAGGGCGCGCAGGTAACCGCGACCGAAGTTCCGTATTCCGCGCTTACCAACTCCTCCATAGCTTTTGCGCCCGCCGGTCCGGAGCGCGCCTGGTCGCGGGTTGAAATCACACGGCAGGGCGTGGCCGAACAGCGCTCCGGAATCAGCGGATTTCGATTGCTGCGCCTGAACGGCAGTGCCTTTCAGGGCTTCGTGCGGGACGAATACACCACGCTTCCCGATATCGCCAATCGCCCGCTCCACATGTGGCTGGACCTGGATTGGATTGGACCCGCGCCCATCGCAAATCAAGTGCGCATCCTGGTCCATGACGTATTCAACGGTTTTGAATCCGGAAGTATCCAGCAAATCATCTACCGGATCGGAACGAAAATGCTTGCCGAAATTCCTTCGATTACGGAGGTGAATCTGGAAGCGAACAACCGCACCTGGGACACCATCGCCGAGCAGGGCGACTCCATCGGCGTATACACCGACCCGCGTCCACCTTATGGCTGTCTTGGGTTGTCGTTGCGGAGATAAAGCTGCGGAGATAAGATGGCGCGCATCTCAACGCACGTACTCGATATCGCCAAAGGGAC
>Ga0070733_10000231_pt1 | contig 48999 bp, 42 predicted proteins | sample Coa_R1_9_FD_66450 | JGI IMG/M metagenome (GOLD analysis project Ga0070733, IMG submission 66450) | Surface soil microbial communities from Centralia Pennsylvania, which are recovering from an underground coalmine fire - Coalmine... | ecosystem: Environmental > Terrestrial > Soil > Unclassified ... | reverse complement strand
TCAGGACCCATAATTAGTGTTCCTCATCGCGGGGGGAAGGTCACGGGGATAGAAGTTACGATCTGTGGCCAGCACATGGGTACTGCCCTTGGTGCGTCGAGGCCCTATCGGGGAGCAGGGACGAAGTACGTCGCCGCAAGGAAGCCCGAATCGGGACGGCGGGATTTGACCGGCACGCCACGAGCTGAACGCGAGCCCAGCGCCGTTGGAGATAGCGGACCTGGGACCCATGGGGGATTCGGTTCTTCCGGGTGGATCATTCGATTCGGGGTTCAGGTGCCTTCGCGACTCACACCCCGATCGGTTGGATCGGCTACTCAGGCGACTTGAGGCGCCACGGACATAGCTGAGAGCGCACCGAGAAGTTCGCGAGAGAGCTAACGACCTTGAACCCCGCGCTGTTTATCGTGGAAGGCACCAGGCTCGACGAGAAAGCCGCGACCAAGGAGCCCGCAGTGCACGAGGCGGCTCGCGAGGTGGTGCGTCGAGAGAAAGGACTCGTAATTGGCGACTCGGGATCGACCTGGTGGCTCAGTCACGCGCAACCAAGCCGCCGCGGATGCACCGGCGTAGCGGCAGCTCGCCATTCTCGACCGACTTCGCACGGACGGGCGGCGTCAGGACGCGGGCGGACGCGAGAACACCTTCGAGACCCCGACGGACTCGGGCTTGAGGATCTCAATAATTAGCGGGTCGGCCAAGCGGGCATCGAGGGCGTGTCCGTAACCGATCGGCATTTCAATATTCCCCTCAACTGCCGTATAGCTCTTCTTGGTGGGCGTCGAGAGGCGGGGATTCTCCACGAGCAACATCGCTGCCTTGGGTATGCGGGTCCATTGCACTACAACGCCGAGCGCCTTTCCGGACACCAGGTCGAAGACCGGACCCCCACTGTTTCCAGGATTGACCACCGCGTCGATCTGAAAGAAAGGAGACAGATTCCGTGGAGCCCCAGGATACGGAAAGACGGCGCTGACGATCCCTGCTGAGAAAGATGGGTTGATGACCGCTCCGAGAATCTCTCGGTGCAGTAGACGTCCGTAAGGGTATCCGCAAATCCCGATTTGATCGCCCTCTTCGCAATCTGACGTCGCGGACTCCAAAACACTGAGTGGCGGCAAGGGTGTTTTCGGTAGCCGCACCCTCAGCACGGCAAGGTCAAGTGTTTCGTCACTGACAATGCCGTCGATGGGAGCCATGCCAAAGCCATATAACGTACGCCCGGCGTCTTGGCGCGTTGGCACATGGATGAGCGCCCGTAGCGGGGTAAGAGTCTGCGAAGCGCCCTTCGCAATGGCTTGCGATTCTTCGATCCATGGCTGTACCACGTGCTTCGCAGTCACGGCGATGCCGCTTTCGTGTACGAAGAAGCCAGAACCAATAATACCGATCTTCTCGTACAGCTCCTTCACCGATTCCTTGGTGAACGCGTCTCCTGGTCTCGGATCAACGAGTTCGCCCGGCGGAATCGCAATGGCGACGACGCTGGGCTTCACCCGTCGAAACACTTCCCGGCGCGTCGCGGCGTGCGGCGGTCGGGTGCCGTCGTTGCCATACTCCTTCCGGCGCTTGGCCTGCCCCATCGTGCCTCCTTCGGATTGCCGACACGCAGCTCGCTAGGCGCCGCCGTCGTATCGATCGGCGAGGAAATCTATGAAGGCGTTCGCCGCTTCCGCGTGATCCTCAAACGGTACCATCGGGAACGCGAGACCGGCGGCTGGGCGCCATTCGGCAGCTGCGGTGGGGAGATATACTTTGGGACCGCAGCTCGATTAGGTGGCGCGCGGAAGCAGACGAGAGGTGGCGCGAGTGGGTCGCGTCGGCACCAGATGCTCTCCTCGGCGAGCTCCGGCAGTTTCAGCGCCAGCTCAATGCGGTTGGTGGCTGGGTCTTCGCGGCAGAGCGCAACGCGGCAATCCCGAGGACCGTCACCTTTTCGACCGGTGGCTGGTACATGCCGAGCGGAAGGCGAAGTTACCTAAGCTCGAGGGCGGGCTCTGGCACCCGTATCGGCGGAAGAGGGCGACTGAGCGGAAGCACCTGTCGATTACCGATGTCCCGGCGGCCGGCGGGTTGCAGGACACCGCAACGTTGCTCACGTGCTATCAACGGCCCATAAACGACGCGCTCCTCGCGGTGATGAGCGAGGAGCGCAAAGTGCGAGACGTCGCGGTGCTTGCACTTAGGTCCTGAGAAACGGACCACGAAACACATCTACAACTCGATGTTAGCGTGGGATCATGGGGCGACGCCATGGTTCGGGTCCGAATCGAGAGTCCGTGAGCGGCGACATCGTCCGCGCAGCCGAAGATGAAACGCGGCCGAGCGATCGGCGTATCAGGAGCGCGGGCGCATGAGGCGTCCCAATCCCCGCCAGACGCCTCACTGGAGCCGCCGCCTATGACCGCTGACGAGAAATCGGCCTACGCCCACACGTTCCCCGTCCATGTCGGCGTCGACACAGGGAAGAGTTTCCACAAGCTCGTCGCGCGCGGCGCGGACGGCCACCGGACGAAAGCGTTCACCGTGCCAGTCAGCCGGGCGGGCTTCGATACGGCCGACGCGCACCTGATGTCCCTCTTCCCCAATGTCTCTCGCGGGCGGATCCTCGCCGGCATCGAGTTCGCCGGGCACCACGGCTTCACCTTCGCGCACGACCTCCGCCGGCGGGGCTACGTGATCGTCAATGTCCTCCCCTCGGTCACCAAGCGCTTCAAGGAGGTCGAGGACAATAGCCCGAGGAAAGACGACGCCAAGGATGCTGCACAGATTGGCAAGTTGCTCGAAGCCGGACTCTTCGTCGGCTTCCCCGACCTGCACGAGCTCCCGGCCGAGCTCCGGCTGCTCACGACCGAGCGCCAGCGCGTTACGGTCGACGAGACGCGGCTCCGGAATCGTTTGTTGAGCGTGCTCGATCTCGCCTGGCCAGAGTTTGCTGGGTTCTTCTGCACGATCGCCAAGCCGACCGCCCTCGCGCTCCTCGGCCGGTGGCCGCTCCCACGTGACCTAGCCGGTGCGACGCCAGAGACGGTGTACCGGGTGGCCAAGACCGTCTCGCAGAACCACCTCCCGCGCGAGCGCGTGGCCCGTCTACTCGACGCCGCGCGGACCAGTGTCGCCTTGAAAACGGCGGCCTCCGCGCGCCGCGCCGAGATCCACCGGTTGCTCACCCGGTGGGAGCTCCTGCGGTGCCAGCTCCACGAGATCGACACGCGGCTCGCGCTACTCGTCGAGCAGCACCCCGCCGCCCGGGCCCTCACGACCGTGCCAGGGGTGAGCGTCGTGTGTGCGGCCACCCTCGTCGCGGAGCTCGGGACGCCGGAGACCTAGGAGTCGCCACGCCAGGTCTTGAAGCTCGCGGGTATGAACTTGGCGAGGAAAGAGAGCGGCACGTCGGTGCGCGGGCGGATCAAGCAGACCAAGCGGGGCCGGCCGGCGCTTCGCCGACAGCTCTTCCTGCTGGCGGCCCGCTGGTGTATGACCCGGGGCCTCTATCGAAGCGAGTACCTGGCGCTCCGGGCCCGCAATGGCGGGGCGAAGACCAGTGCGATGTGCGCCATCGCCCGGAAGCTCGTGCCCCTGCTGCTCCACATCATGCAGACCGGGGAAGCCTTCGACGAGATGCGCTGGTGCGCGGTCCACGACCGGGTACCGTCGCGCGCGGCGTAAAACCGTTAGTGCACTAGGTGATCGACCGAATGTCCCGTGCCTCATCTGTCTCTGAGCCGAGCGTAGGGGGAGATGCTTCGACCATCCAAACCTGTCGCGGCCTCTGACGGTCCGCCGTTGGAGTGACCGCCGTGCTGACTCACGTCCTCCGGTTTCCCCCGGACCTGAAGCGCCCGTGAAGATGAGTCGTGCCCGGTGAGACGCGTGCGCGGCTGGCCGGAGCACCCAGGATCTTTGAGTGTCGCGCGACGGTCCCACCAGGTACGCTGCTCCTCGGCGCTGTTTGACAACTGACCGTCGGTGTTGCCCCATGCGGCGAGGCCCGGTGACCCGACCGCCCCAGCTGAGGCCCAACGAAACACTCGGCCCGCCGCGCAGGGCCGACCCTGCACACGCCCGATCGGGCCACGCCCGCATGGCGGTGACAGCGCGTGAGGTCCAGCGACCCGGACGGCCCAGTGAGGCCCCAATTCACACTCGACTCGCGCTCGCACGCCGCAAAGAGCAGCGCCATACATACGTCCGCACTCCCTTGGTCTCGTCTTTTGTCACCGCGTCGAGTAGTCTAGTGCGCCTGGCAAGTCGGTCGTAGGTCTGCAATGCGCGATCCACGCCGTATCGGATCAGTCGAAACTACGTGACAACTTCTCACCTTCCATGGCTAACGCGTAGAATCCGGCCATCGGCCTTGCTGATCTCGACAACCGCTACGCCGCCGATATAATCTCTGCCTGGGTGGACGTGAGGAGTTGATCCTTCAACGGTCCACGTATCGCCAGACAGCGTGGCCTGGAATGGTCGCTCGGAATTCAGAAGCTCGGCGGAATAGATCGGGCTTAGCACGGCTTCAGCGATACGCACCGCGGTGAGACTGTCCGGCACGAAGCCGTTTGGTGGAACATATGAATGTTTGACAGCATCCTGGGGTTGCTGCGCCGATGCATCCCGGATGCCACCTAGACCGACAAGCACAAACACGAGAATGAGCCATTGCCAATCATGGATGGACCGTACCAATCTCTGTTGTGGCGCCCATGGTTGGGTGATAAGGCGTCGGATCATAGCGTAGCATCCTCCCTGAAGGCGTGACTACATAGGCCGGCTTAGCATAACGGTCCGCAGTACGCTTGTCGCGGTCCGAGAAGTGCTCGTCATCAAAGACGCCGTTGCTTGCAGCCCCGTGACTGTGATAGTACCCCTCATATCCCGGGACGCTGGCATCGACCTCGCTGCCCTCTCTGCCCTGACGAATGCCAGCGGTGTAGTTGTAATCCCCTGAATTCTCCTTCACGACGTCACCGACATATTCTCTGTCCTCGGCTACAGACTCGGTGTAGATAGACTGCATCCCCGCTCTCGCGGCCAAGTCAGGGGTGGCATGCGCCGCGGCCTTGTCTATTCCTTCCTGCGCTTGCGTGCAATTTCCGCTAACATGGCATGGATCCAGCCCAAACGGATCATCGTAGTTGACGGACCACCGCCCGCGAAACGAATTTGTAAGTCGCTGTGCTGCAATCGGGACGGCGGGATTTGACCGAGAATGCCACGAGCGGAACGCGAGTGGCGACGGAAAAAAGCCCGGCGAAACGAGTCGGCCCCGCCGAAAGGCGAGGCCGAATCGGGACGGCGGGATTTGAACCCGCGACCCCCTGAACCCCATTCAGGTGCGCTACCGGGCTGCGCTACGTCCCGCAACTGCGAGACGGGTAACGTAATCCCGCGAACCCCTGCCCGGCCAGTCCATTGCCTGGATATGCTCCAGCCGCATCCTCGCGGGCGCCATGCCTGGCACAACGACGTGCGCCCCAATTGTCGATTTCACGCTTCCCCATTCGACACACCTAATAGAATGACAAATCCGGCGGCTGACTAACGACTCCCCGGCAAAAGCCAGCCCCTCACTACGAAACCTTCAGGACTTGGGAATAACCACCATGCGCTACCTCAGCGTCTTCAAAAACGTCGAACGCAACACGCCACCGTCCGCAGACGAGATGGCAAGAATGGGCAAGCTGATCGAGGAGGGCTTCAAGGCCGGCTGGCTCCTCAGCACCGAAGGCTGCCTCCCCACCAACCTCGGCGCCCGCGTCCGATCCTCAAACGGCAAGGTCACGGTCACCGACGGCCCATTCACCGAAGCCAAGGAAGTGGTCGGCGGCTTCGCGATCCTCAAAGCCAAATCCAAGGCCGAAGCGATCCAGTTGACCAAGGACTTCCTCAAGGTCGCCGGCGACGGCGAGTGCGAAATCCGCCAGCTCTACGAAGCACCCTGACACGCTCTACCATCGCCGCGCGTTGACGCTACACGAGAGTCAACGCGCCGGCCCCGCGGCTTGGTCCCGTGAGCCACGGCAGCGCGATGTCTTGGCCAGCCGACACAACCGCCGCGCACAACTCTTCGAACGTCCCACGAACGGGCACGCCTGAAGCCTGTGTGGTGACCGTCGGTGTGCTTTCCCCTTTGCCCGTCAGCCATCATCCTGTCACGATAAACCGCGTGTGCCACACAATGGCCGGGGGATTCAGGCAGCGGGGGCGGTTCGCGAACCGTAGGTCGCCCCCTTCGGGCAACCGCCCCCAGACGGATGCAGCGGCCAACTGTTAGCCCTAAATCGCAACCATCAGTACCGCAGCCTCTAGAAGACCCGCTGACTCCGCACTTTGCGCGCGCTCGGCAATATGAGCGGCGCGACAGCGACTCAGGGCCAAGGCGCGGTGTGACGAAAGCCTCTCAGCTCAGGACCAATCTGCTTGAAGTCACGATCCCCCGTGATCAGCGTGATTCCATTCTCGCGGCATGACGCCGCAAGGAGGATGTCGTTCACGAGTGAGCGGGGACGGTCACGAAAGGATACGCCATCCCGCTTCCACAAGGCGGCGAGCACCCGGCCGCATTCCTTGAACGCCTCTGCCGAGGGTCCGAACACCCGTCCTCGGCGCTCGAACGCCTCGAAAATCGTGGACTGAAGAACGTGCGCCTGGCCGGTCGTTCGAGCCCCTGCTCGTAGTTCCTGGACAACCACGGCACTGAGGTATGTCAGCGGCGCGGCATGATCGAGGAATGCATCCACCTCGTTGTCAAACTCCGAACTGGCGAATGCGTCGATGTACAGGTTTGTGTCGAGGGTGTACTTCGCCACGTGAGTTGTGCTTCAGGCTCTGTCAGCCGTCTACGGCATAAATGTCCCGGATTCCGCCGGCTGCCCGAACCCGGCGAATCCCCTCGAGCAACTCACGGCGAAACGCAATCGCGTCAAGCGCGGCATCGACCGTATCCGTTTCAGTCTCCGTGCCAAGCACCGCCCGAGCCGCATCCAGTTTGCGCTGGTCGATCTGCATGTTCTTCCGTACCCAGCCCCGCTTGGGCCGCCCCGGTCCACGCGAGCCCGGCGGAGCGGCAACGTGGCGGCGTGCCATGATGGGCTCCTGATCTGTACGATATTGGATTGTAGCTGTATGACGATCGAACCGCAAGACGGTCCCGCCTGACGGTCGATACCGTTCACCGCCCACGTGTCCGTTCGCCGAATCGGGCTCGGTCCCATTGCCACCCGGACCATACCATGACCGCGGCCCTGCTCCTCACCGCGACCCCGCCCGGCCGCGGTCACGAGATCGGCGGTATCACCGTAAGCTTATCTCTTGATAGGTGAGGCCAAGCAGCGCCGCCGCCTCGTTGTCAAACTCCGCGCCGAGCTCCTTGTTATTTCCGGCAAATCGCTGCCGGAACGGCGTGAGATCCAGGCTTCCCTTGATCTCGTCGAAGCTGGCGAACTTGCCATGACCGGATTTCCCGAGCGCATCGTTCACCTGATCGACCGCGCTTTTCAACATATCCCTCACCAGGTAGATGTGCGTCTTGTCGTGCAGCACGGGCCCGTGCCCCGGCACGATCGCCGTCGCATCCAACTGGGCGAGTTTGTCGAGCGTTTGGATCCACTCGCTGGGATAGCCGTCGTACATGTACGTCAGCGGATACCCCACGATATCACCCGCCATCACGATGCGTTCCTTGGGGAGATAGGCCTGCGCGTCACCCGCCGTGTTGCCTCGCCCCAGGAACATGACCCGAACCTCTCGATTGCCCAGGTCAATGCTGAAATCATGATCAAAGGCGAGCGTGGCACTCTGGAACTGCGTCTTCGCGATCTCCTCCATGATCGGCCCGCGATGCGCGAGATACTCCCTGATCCTCGCCTTACGCTCCTCCGTCAACGGCTTGCCCTCACCGTCCTTTCCGCTGTCCAGCGCCTGCTGATTCTCGATGTTGCTCTGCTTCTCCCGCAACTCCGTCGTCGGCCCATAACGGTCCATATCTTTCTTCGCTTCCACCGTGGCGATGAAGGTCGCCGCGGGGAAGGCATCCATGTAGGCGCGGTTCGCGAAGTTGTGGTCGTTGTGGAAGTGCGTCGTCAGCACGAAACTGACCGGCTTGTCCGTCCACTGGCGGATCTGGGCGATGTCTTCCCGGGCAACCGAGGGCATGAACCCGGCATCGACCACGAAGACCTGCCGATCGCCGATGATCACCGTCGTGTTACTGCTCTGAACGCCAAGGTTCAAATTCTTGTGCTCGATCTCGTAGACGCCTTCGGCGAGCTTCGTCACTTTCCGTTCCGACTGGCCGCGCAGCGGCCGCACCGGCGCGCCGAGTCCAAGCGTCACCACGCACAGGTACGGCCAGAGCGAATTGCCGAGCGAACGGCCGCGAAATGTCATTTGGGGGGTCTCCAGGAGCGAATGGATGCTGGCGCAAAGGCGCCAATATGGCATCGCCCCGCTTCAGAAATCTTGGAGATTCCGGCCATCCAGCGTGAGGTCCGACGCCATAGCCGGCGTGGCCTGCGCGCGGCGCTCGCGATACGCCTGTGTCGGCGTTATCCCGCACATGTCCTGAAGGTCGCGGGCCAGATGCGCCTGGTCGCAATATCCGGCTTCCACGGCAAGGCGCGTCCAGCACGGACGCTGGCCGCGCGGGGTCCGGTCCGCAGCCGTCAGAGCTTGGACCAGTCGCACGGCCCGGGCAAACGCCTTGAGTGAGACCCCGGCGTCCCGGCGCACAACGCGACGCAGATGCCGGATCGAATAGCCCGTCCGGCCGGCCACGTCATCGAGGGAAAGCAGCCCGCGGGTCCGGCGGATCAGATCCAGCGCCCGCGTGGCCGTCTCCGGGCGGTGCACTGGCTGACGCTGGGCCCGGCGCGCAACCGCTGCGATCATGAGGGCGAGAGCCTCAGGCGCCGCGCGCGTCTCAGTCAGTGGCCCGAACATCGACTCGGCCAACCGCGGGAGCACGAGCGACAGGTCATCGCCGAAGTCGTCGTGCGCGTCCGGCTCCAATCCGAACAGCGGCCCCACCCACTCGCGTTTCACCATGACCGCCGCCACTTCGTATCCAGGCCGCACCGCGAAGAACTGCGGGGCCACCACCGGACCCAGGAGCAGAAGCCGCGGCGCGACCGGCCGCCCTCCAGGCTCACGGTAGCAGCAAAACGTCAGTCCGAACGCCGGATCAGGCAACACGCGGTGCATCTCCGCGCCTTTCAGCGGCACCTCGGCCGGCGTGCGGTGGATCCAGACCACGTCGCTCACCGACGCGAGCAACGGCGGCGCGACGTACTCCCGATACCCGCCGACGACGTGCCGCAACGCCAGGGACATCGCGCCCAGCTCAACCGCCATTGACGCCCATCCTCCTCCTCTTGCCAACCATGAAAGACACCGGCCCCAACCGCAATACTACACGCCGTGCGCCCGAACGACTCGGCCCCGCCGGAAAGTTGCGTCTTAGACCGTGCCGGCCAGCCTAAGGCGCAAACTCGGCCCGCTGCCCCACCGGCCGGCCACCCGCTCCTGGTCGTCCACCGTCCCGCACGCCCATCGGAGTGCCACCGTTTCGTCCCTTGCGCTCGGCATGTGCCCCTCGGGTACTGGGAAGGCCGTGCCGTGGCCTGCGTACGGGGCGATTTACGCCAGAGTTTGGTATATGTTCAGCCCCTATGCGTCGACTCCTGCCCCTCGCCGGCATCCTTGCCGCAAGCTGCGCCCACCCGTCCAGCCGCGCCACTCCTGCGTCACCAATCACCGCGGCCGAGCTCAAACACCGCGTCGAGATCATCGCCGACGACTCCATGGGAGGCCGGCTCCCGGGATCCCGAGGCAACATCGAGGTCACGGACTACATCGCGTCGGAGTTCAAGCGTCTGGGACTCCAGCCAGCAGGTGACAGCGGCGGATATCTCCAGTACGTGCCAATGATATCGAGCCGCCTCGACACCACCGAGCACCTGACCGTCAACGGCGCCGCTCTCCCGTTCTGGACCGGCCTCGTCCCCCAGAATCCCGGCAACGTCGCCCAGACGTTCGATCCGGCCGGTGTCCCGGTCGTCTACGGCGGCCGGCTCGGACCGGATCGCGCAGCGATGATCAGCGCCGATTCGGCCGCCGGCAAGATCGTCGTGTTCGCGGTCGCATTGCTGAGCGACGGGCGTCCCGATGTCCGGAGCGGGCGATACGTGCCCGCATTCACACGCCCGGCCGCCGCCCTCGTGTTCGTCTATCCGGAGCTGCCCCCGGTCACGATCTACACCCACCTCACGCGCTTCTCAGTCCCGTCGCCCACGCACGCCGCACCGTTGTCGTTCCAGATCGGCGCCGCGACGGCGCAGACGCTGTTCGGCGACCCGCTCGAGCGCCTGAGCGTCGGCGCCACCGCCCGCGGCACCCTCGGCGGACGCGTGCGCTACCTGACTCCCGATTCGATCCAGGCCCGCAACGTCGTCGCCATTCTGCCCGGCAGCGATCCCGCGCGCAAAGGCGAGTACGTCGCCATGGGGGCCCACAACGATCACCTGGGAATCGGCGCCTTTGGCCTCGATCACGACTCGGTTCGCGCCTACAACATCCTGCTCGCGCGCCAGCATCTCGACGGCCCGGCCGCCGGGAATCCGGGCGCACGATCGCCGGCGATCGTCGTCAACGTGGACAGTCTGCGCCGCATTCGTCCCCCGCGACGAGACTCCATCTTCAATGGCGCCGACGACGATGGCGCCGGCACTGCCTCGCTCCTGGCGATCGCGCACGCGCTCACGAAACAGCACCCGGCACGCTCGATCCTCTTCGTCTCCCATACGGGCGAAGAACAGGGACTACTCGGCTCACGTTGGTACGCCGAGCACGCGACCGTGCCCCGCGACTCCATCGTCACGTATCTGAACATGGATTTGTTCGGACACGAATACACTGGCGACCCGGCCCGATCCGGGCCGCGATACTTGCAATCCGGCGGTGCGAGGCGGCTGTCGAAAGAGCTCGGCGCGCTCATCGACTCCGTAAACGCCGCGCTGCCCGAGCCGATGGCAATCGATTATTCGTGGGACGCGCCAGGGCACCCATCGCAGAAGTATTGCCGAAGCGATCACGCGTCCTACGCGCGCTATGGCATCCCGGTGGCGTACTTCTCGACGGGCTACGGCGTCGACTACCATCAGGTGACCGACGAGCCGCAATATCTCGACTACGCGCACATGGCCCGCGCGGCCACGCTGGTGTACGCGGTCGCGCTCCGCGTCGCGAACCTCGAACACCGGCCTCTCGTCGATCAGCCCAAGCCCGATCCCACGGCGCCCTGCCGCCAGTGACCGGCTTCTTGAACCGTCCGCGCACATTCTGAGTGACAGCGTGTGCGGCGGCCCGGCTCGATGTCCGGGTGGATGCTCGCGAGAACCTGGGCCGTCACCCAATACCCGTTGACGTGGACGACCTGTCCAAGCGTGATCTCGCTCTACGCCTGAAGGCGACCCCGAGCCGCCTAGCGCCGGCAATCACCCGAATCGCCGGATGCTATAGGAAATCGGCAGGCCGATGGTGATCATGTGCACGCCCAGCCCGAGCAGTACGGTCTTGAGCTCGTACGGACCCACGGCGTGCAGTGCGGAGAGCGGCAGCACGACGTAGCTCATGACGCACTCGACGACCATGCCGTACAGGAGCCCACAGACGAGCGGATGCTCCGTCATGAACGTGAGCTTGCGGCTCGCCAAATAGTAGGCGGCCGTCCAGGTCGTCGCGATGCCGTAGTGCAACACGACGCCGAGTATGTAGACGGGCACGAGTGGCCCCGTCTGCCCGGCGGCGGTGCCGATCAAGGCCGCCGAGATCCCGAGGGGCACACGCCAGCCGAAGAGGATCAACGCCTGGGTGATGTCCAGCGTTCCGGCGATCAGTCCACCCGCCCCGATCGCCCGGAGTGCGCTCTTTTTCATCCCAGCATGTTAGCCGGTCAGTGCGCGCGAAGTCCTGAAATTCGCCTGAAATACTCTGAATTTCGCCGAATTCACGACCGTCGCGCCGACCGGCCCAGCCCTGGTAGGGGCCGGTCGCGACCGGCCCGGTAAGACTGTGGTCGCCGTCCCACCATAGCCCGTCGTCGAGGGCAGCAGGGGCCGTTCGCGAACCGAAGGTCGCCCTGTTCGGGCAACGGCCCCACCAACCGCTGCCATCAAACGCCCGTCGCCGAGCGCAGCAGGGGCCGTTCGCGAACCGTAGGTCGCCCGGTTCGGGCAACGGCGCCTTTCCGGCCCCCGCACAATTCCCAGCCGCCAATAGCCCGCAGCACGCTCGCGATGCCACATCGGCCATTTGCATCGAACCAGAGCCGCGGCGGTGGCGTACCCTTGGCAACGGCGGTTTCCACGCGCAACGTTGTGCAGGCTCGCGTTGCTCGACGCCGGCGGTCGACGAACAACCGAGTACTCGCGGAGGGAACATGGGTAACGTCGCCGATCGTGAAGCTGTCGAGCAAGGTTTGTGGACGTCGACGATGCCGCCGGTGGTTGCCCGTGCCTTCGCGCTACCGCCATTCCTGAAAATCATTCGCAGTGGCGGACCGTGCCGGATACAGCACGCACGGCCGATTCCCTCGTTCCTGGAGCTGATCCATAGCCTGGCCGGCGCCGGCGTCGACGTCAGCGACCCCGCGATCGTGGGCGTGTCGGAACGCGAGCTCGTGGCGTTCAGCGCTCACCATCGCATCGATTTGGACTGGCTGCGACAGGGATCCGGCAACCTCATTGTCAATCCCACCGCCTGGCAGAACGCGGTTCGCAAGTTTCTCGGATTTCAGGCGGGTGATCCCATCCTGACCGAGGTCGACGTCCCGCTTCCGATCGCGGAAATACACTCGCCGCCGATCGACGGCTGCGAGTCCGCGTACGAAATCGTTCGCAAGCGAGAGGCGGGCGTGAGTCTGAAGGTCGAGGTCCGAGGAGTCGGAGCGGGCGGTGGCGTGAGTGGCACAATCACACTCGAAAACAAGGTCATGATCGAGGGAAACTGCGGCCAGATCACCGTTCCAGGACACGTCGAAGTGGTCCCGTGGACGAATCGATATTCGGGGGAAACGATTTACGTTGTCTCCGTCACGCAACTATCGGAGAGCTCGTGGAACATCGTTGAGATCCCCGAGGGCCGGAGGCACCTCTGTTCAAGTCGATTTGACGAGGTGTGGTCTGCCATTGGAGTGCAGCGCGCGCGTGGCTGGCTGCAGTATGACACCGATTTCATTCGATACGAGATCCCACAGACAGGGGGAAGCGTTGCCCGGAAGCGTAAAGTCGAGGACTCGCGAGAGTTCTCCCTTGGCTGGGGCGGCATCGTCGAATTGACCTCGAAGTTCAGCACGAAGTGTTCGTATCCGTTCAAGATCGTCGCCAAGGCAGATTACGTCGGCTACTATGAGAATCGAGAGTCGGAAGCGTTCTTCTGGGCCTGGAAGCAGATGTGACCGTTATCGCCGAGATCCCATGCCTTGGTAGGGGCCGGTCGCGACCGGCCCGGTTCGGGCAACCGTAGGTCGCCCCTTTTTGGGCACCGGCCCCACCATTCGCTGCCATCAAACGCCAGTCGTCGAGGGCAGCAGGGGCCGTTCGAGAACCGAAGGTCGCCCTGTTCGGGCCCGGTAGAACTGTCGTTGCCGTCCCACAGCGGCCCGTGGCCTACGCAGCGGGGGCGGTTCGAGAACCGCCCCCAGACGGATGCAGCGGCCCACAGATGCCGATCCGTCCCTGGTAGGGGCCGGTCGCGACCGACCCGGTAGAACTGCAGTTGCCGTCCCACCGGGCCAGCGACCTACGGATGCCGCACTTCACGCACTCGGAGGCGCCTCGCGGGCCGCCGGTGCACGCTCGCGCTCGGCCGTCCGCGCTGGCGCCTCTTTTTCCACCTCGGGTCGAGCCTCCGCAAACGCGAGAAGATCGGCGTTGAGTTGGTTCTTGTGCGTCGTCACCAACCCGTGCGGCGCGCCGTTGTACACCTCGAGTTCCGCCCCAGGAATCCGCTGCGCCGTCAACGCGCCCGACACCGCCAACGGCACGATCTGATCGTCGTCGCCGTGAATCACGAGCGTCGGGATGTCGAACTTCTTGAGGTCTCCGCGGAAGTCCGTCTCCGAAAACGCCTTGACGCAGTCGTAGCAGCTCTTGTACGTGGCCAGTTCACTCATACTGAAGAACCAGTCGAGCGTCCCCTTGGACACCTTGGCGTCCGGCCGATTCGCGCCGAAGAACGCCTGTGGGAGATCCGCGAAGAACTGCATGCGGTCATGCGCGATGCCCGCGCGAATCCCGTCGAAGGCGCCCATGTCCACCCCCGTCGGGTTGTCCGCGGTCTTGAGCAGGAACGGTGTCACCGCACCGATCAGCACGGCCTTGGCGACGCGCTTCGTTCCATGCCGGCCGATGTAGCGCGCCACTTCGCCGCCGCCCATCGAGTGCCCGACGAGGACGATGTTCTTGAGATCGAGCCCATCGATGACCGCGGCGAGATCGTCCGCAAACGTGTCGTAGTCGTATCCGCTCCACGGCTGGCTCGAGCGGCCGAAACCCCGCCGGTCATGCGCGACGACACGGTAGCCACGCGACGCGAGAAAGGTCATCTGGTATTCCCACATGTCGGCGTTCAGTGGCCACCCATGACTGAACACCACCGGCTGCCCTGTGCCCCAATCCTTGTAGTAGATCTCGGTGCCGTCGTGAGTCTTGATGGTGGGCATGGCGCACGCTCCGCGATTGATGTATTGACCCGGCGCGGCGTCCCAGGTGGTGCACGCCGCCGTCGACCCTAGTCTACACAACTCGCAGGCGCATTAGCACGCTCGGCAAGCGTCACATCATCGTGACACGGCGAATCCTGTCGAGCCCAACCGCACTACGCGCTCGCCGCCGCGAGCCGCACGCGGTTACCCGTCGTACGCCCGTTTCAGCGCCGCGAGATCAAGCTTCTTCATGGGAAGCATCGCCGTCATGAGGCGCCCGGTCTTCTTCGTGTCTTTGTCGGCGAACATCTCGGCGAGCTTGGCGGGTGCGATCTGCCACGAGAGGCCGTACTTGTCTTTGAGCCAGCCGCACTGTTGCGCGGATGGATCGCCGCCCGCGGAGAGTTTGTTCCAGTAGTAGTCGATCTCGTCCTGCGTGTCGCAGAACACCTGGAGCGAAACGGCTTCGTTGAACTTGAAGACAGGGCCGCCGTTGAGCGTGGTAAACGTCTGGCCTTCGAGCTCGAACTCGACCGTCAGGACTGTTCCGGGTGCCCGGCCATGCGTTTCGCGCCCTGCTTCGCCGTAGTGGCTGATCGCGAGGATCTTCGAATGCTTAAAGATGGAGCAGTAATACCGCGCGGCCTCCTCGGCCTGGGTATCGAACCACAGGCACGGGCTGATCTTCGACAGTTTCATCGGATCATTCCTCTGTTAGTCGAGTGATTGCTCCTCTGATCGTCGAGCATCCGCAGTGCAGAAAGTACATCGCGTCGCCGCAATCCCGCGAACCGACTCGCCCCACAACACACTCGGGCGGCGCCTGATTCCTCCCAGACGCCGCCCGAGTACTGTCACAATCCCGCTATCACTTCCCGCTTCGCTGCTTCCTGCTTACCTGCTCTTCGCTTACCTGCTTCCCTGCGGCTGATCGGGCTTCGACTCCTTGGGCTTCTCCTCCGGCTTGGGCTTCTCTTCCGGCTTGGCCTGGGGCTTCGGATGATCGTCAGGCTTGGCCTGACCCGCCGGCTTCGCGTGATTGTCCGGCTGCGGCTTGCCCTGCGGTTTCTCTTGCGGCTTGCCCTGCTGCTGTGGCTTGCCCTGAGGCTGCGCCTCCCTCGGCGGAGGACTCTTGGGAGGCGGTGGTCCACCCGCCGGCTTCGCCTCCCCAGCCGGCTTCGCCTCACCACCGGGTTTGGCGTCACCACTAGGTTTCGCCTCGCCAGCCGGCTTCGCCTCACCGCCAGGCTTCGCCACACCCTCAGGCTTCGCCTGCGGACTGTTCGCGGGCGGATGGTACGGCGCACCTGCCTTGCTCGCCATCACCACATCCTTGCCCGTGAAGGCGCCCGGCTTGGCAGTCGCTGCCACCGCCGGCTTCCCCTGGTTCTGCGACGCCCACTGCGAACGGTCGGCGTGAGCGGCCTCCTTGTGCTGCGTCTGCTCGGTCGTCGGAGGCACGTGCTGCTCGTGCGACACCGCCTCCTCCGCCGCCGTCGGCCGCCGGTCCACGCCACCCGGACCGCCGTTGTAGCTCACGTTCGTCGTCGTGTTGTTGATGACGGTCTTGTTGTAGACGTTCGTGATGGTGGTGGTGTTGCTGATGTTGTTGACGGAACGGTTGTAATACATATGACCGTTGTTCCAGTACCCGCCCTGGTACCCCTCGCCGCCGTACCCGTAGCCGTAGTTCACACCGCCGTAAAAGCCGACGTGCTCACCCCAGTACCCGCCGGTCCACACATACACGCCGTTGTTCCAGCCCCAATACCCCGGCGTCCACAGATATCCCGGCTGCGGTGCCGGCACCCACGTACCGGGCACCCAGAAGTAGCCGGCATCGTCGTCGTAGGACCAGTATCCAGGCGTCCAGATGTAACCGTCCTCAGGACACGGCGGCTGCTCGTACACCGGCAGCGCCGGCGGCCCGAACGAGACGGACACCACCACTTGCGCCGACGACACGGCAGGAACCGCCGCCACCATCGCAGCGGCCGCCACGGCGCCAACGAACAGCGAACGACCACCGCGCATGATGCGCATGGTGCCTCCTGATCTCGTGATTTCTCGCGCGACTGACCGCGACTTACACCGCTCGCGCGATTGACTGTGCGATTGCTGCGCGCGACGTCTGTGTGTGATGTCGCGGCGGCTGGGATCCCGAACGACCCGCTGAGGCTGGATCCGCCGCAGGTTACCCGCGAACGGCTGACCTCGCAGCGCTGGATGGCCCACACCGCCACGACGCAATGACCGGATCCCTCGCACGCTCTAGTACCCCGCCCAAGCAAGCACTATCCGTGCCGGGCGGGTCCAAGTGTGCGCTGCACCACAGTTTCGGGCTCTTTCCGGTCTGCTTGCCGATTCCACTTGACAGGTGACCATTTGGTCACCTATTATTTCAACCCATGGACGCCATGGATGCCGTGTTCAAAGCGCTCGCCGATCCCTCACGCCGCAAACTCCTCGACGCGCTCTACAAACACGACGGCCAAACGCTCTCCGCGCTCGAGCGGCGGCTCCCCATGACGCGGTTCGGCGTCATGAAACACCTGCGCGTCCTCGAAGCCGCCCACCTCGTCATCACTCGCCGCAACGGCCGCGAGAAACTCCACTTCCTCAACGCCGTCCCCATTCGCCTCATCCACGACCGGTGGGTGAGCAAATACTCGGTCCCCTTCGCCGCCGCGCTCGCCGAGATCAAACACCAGTTGGAGGAAACCTGACGATGGAAAAGGTCTACGAGATCTACATCAAGACCACACCGGAGAAACTCTGGGACGCCCTCACCAATCCCGACCTCCGCAGCAAATACAACTTCGGCGTCCGCGTCGAATCCGACTGGACACCCGGCTCCCGCTACGAAGGCAAAAGCCCCGGCGCGCCGATGCTCCTCCTCGAAGGCGAAAACGTCGAGGTCGACAAGCCGCGCAAACTCGTCCAGACGTTCCGCGCACTCTGGAGCGACGCGGCCAAGAAGGAAGGCACGTCACGCGTCACCTGGGAGATCACGCCGATCGCCGACTCCTGCAAGCTCACCGTCACCCACGACCAGCTCCGCGACAACGCGAGCGCTGAGCTCTACGGCGGCCACATGATGGTCCTCTCGGGTCTCAAGACTTTCCTCGAAACCGGCCAGAAACTCACGACCCCTGGATCGCTGATGTACACCTGATCGAATTCTTGTACTGTTTTCTACTCTCTACTTTCTACTCTCTACTTTCTACTTTCTTGATTTTCCGGCATCGCCCGGGCCCGGCCACACCACGCCGCGCCCGGGCAAGCGCTATATTCGGCGGCCTTCACGGAGTCCCTCCCGCATGCGCCGCCGCCAGCTATCGCTCGCCATTTGGCTCGCCATCGCGTCCACGCTCGCCGGATGCGCATCCCCTGCGCCGCCCGCACCCCTCGCCCGCCTCACCGGTGACTGGGATGTCTACCACGCACTCGGCACTACCCCCGCCGATGGCTTCGAGGGCTGGCGCCGCACCGCATTCGCGCACTTCCCCACCGCCGACTCCCACTTCCTCGGCACCATCCGCTCCCGCACCGGTCTCTCCGGCGTCAATGCCAGCGGCTCGGTCGTAGGCCTCACCGCGACGGCCGTCCACGCGATCGGGAGCGATTCCGTCGTCATCGATGGCGACCACGGCACGGCCTTCCGCGCTCGCTGGCACAACGACACACTCACCGGCGTCGTCTCCTCCGCCACCGGACCCGATGGCCGCTGGCGACTCGTCCGCCGCACGTCCCCCGCCGTCGCCGAATCCAGCTTCCCGCTCTGGCCCGGACCGCTCTCGGACTCGGCCTACACGGTCACAGAAGACACGCTCGTCTACATGCACACACGCGACGGCGCCCGCCTCGCATCCTACATCGCGCGCCCGGCCGGCCCCGGGCCGTTCGGCGTCGTCCTCCTGCGCACACCCTATGGCCGCGTACGGCCGCCGATCGGCCGGTACTGGGCGTCCCACGGCTACATCTTCGTCGGCCAGGACGTCCGCGGCCGCGATCTCTCCGACGGGAATGATTTCGGCGACTACGATACCGATGTCACCGACGGCTACGACGCGGTCGAATGGGCCGCCACGCTCCCCGGCGCCAACGGCCGCGTCGGCATGATCGGCCACTCTGATGAAGGACGGCTCGCCTGGTACGCCGCGCTCGACGCCCCGCCGCACCTCGCCGCCATCGCACCCACCGCCGCCAGCAGCGACCCGTGGCGCATCTCGCCGTACGAAGACATGGTCTTCGCGCCGATCAACGTCGCGTGGGCGTGCCTGATGCGCGCGCGCCGGCTCACCGACGTCGATGACCTCCCGATCGGCTCCGCCATGCGCCACCTCCCCGTGGCCGATCTCCCGCAATTCCTCGGCTGCCGCAACATCCCCCTCTGGAACCGGTGGCTCGCGCACCAGTCACTCGATGCGTACTGGCGAGCTCACGCCGTCACGACGCACATCGCCGGCGTCCGCGCCCCGGTGCTCCAGGTCACCGGCTGGTACGACGACTCGCGCGGCCCGATCGACTACACCAACGCGCTCCAAGCCGTCCCGAACCATCCGCCCATACGCCTGGTCATCGGACCCGGCGCCCACCAGGGTGTCGACCACGTGGCTGGCGACTTCGGACCGGAATCCCGCGTCGATGACCGGCAGCTCCAATTGCGCTGGTTCGACCACTACCTGCGGGGCGCCGACAACGGTGTCGACCGCGAACCTCCCCTCGACTTCTTCGTCATCGGCGACAACCACTGGCATCACGCCGCCGACTGGCCCCCCGCGCAGGTCGCCGCGACCCGATTCTTCCTGCACTCGCGCGGCCACGCGAACACGAGCGCGGGCGACGGCTGGATCGACACACTGCCGCCACGCGCCGAACCGCATGACGAGTACCGCTACGATCCATCCGACCCCACGCCCTATCTGATCGACTCGCGGGAGCTGGAGACGTCCCTCAATGAAGACTTCGCGTCACTGGACGCCACTCGCCCCGACGAGTTGGTCTTCACATCGCCCCCGCTCAGCCAGCCCCTCTTGGTCGCCGGTCCACTCAGCGCCTCGCTCTACGCCGCAACCGATGCCCGGGACACGGACTGGTACGTGATGCTGCTCGATGTCTTTCCGGACGGCCGTGCGGAGCGGGTGCAGGACGGCGTCTCGCGTGCGCGGTTCCGGAGGGGATTCAGCCACCCATCGCTTCTCACCCCTGGGCACGTCGAGCACTACACGATCGACATGTGGTACACCGGGCGAGTCTTCGAGCCGGGACACCGCGTGCGAGTCGTGGTCTCCTCGGCGCTCTTCCCCAAATACGACCGCAATCTCAACACCGGTGGCGACAACGAACGCGACACAACCTGGGTCACCGCCCACCAGACGATCCTGCACGACGCCGCCCATCCGTCAGAGGTCATACTGGGATCCGACGCGAACGCCACTCCCACGAAACACTAGCCGCAGCTGGTTCCCGTTTTTTCTACTTTCTACTTTCTACTTTCTACTTTCTACTTTCTACTTTCTACTTTCTTCTCCTTTCTCCCGTCTCCTTTCCGCTCTCTTTACTTCGCCGGCGCAGAGACCGCGTTCGCGACGGCCGTCGCGGCCTTCTCCACCAATGGCGTCAGCATGTCTTCGCCATTCGACTGCGCGGTCCGCTTGTCGGTCATGTCGACCAGCACTTTGCCGTCGGCGTTCTCGAGATGCGTGGACAGCGTCATCTCGTCCTTGCTCTGCGTGCCGCTGCCGTAGTTCTGTGCCGCCGCGCCCGCGGCGCCCGACGTTGCGTTCGCCGCAACGCCTGCACCGGCGGAGCTGGCGAACCCACCCACCGACTGCGCGCCACCCTGCACCGCGCCCGCCGCCGCGCGTCCCAGGAGACTCGGGCCGCCACCGCCCTTGTGCACCTGCTTCAACGTCGTGAGCAACACGAACGGGCAGTTCGCCGCTTTGGCCTCGGCTATGGCCTGCGATGGCAACCGTGACTGAAGCGGCGCGACTTCCAGCGTCGGACCCGTGAGAAAGCTGGAGAATGTCTCGCGCACCGCCTGCATCGCCTGCATGGCCGTCCCCGACGCGGTTTCCACACTCGACGGGGCCAGACAGATGTGAGCTTTGGCGGGCGTCCCACCCGCCTGCGCGGCCAGCGCACCAGGCATCGCCATCAACAACACCGGCGCCAGATATCGGGCGTTCATACGACCCTCGGCACGAATAGGTGGCAGCGTCCGTGGCGAGGCAAAGACCCCGCCGGTTGCGGCCAAATATGGTGTCCGCCTAACGCGGCGTCACGGCCCTTATAGAACCAGTGGCCGAAGGCCTACCGAGATGACTGCCTTGGTAGGGGCCGGTCGCGACCGGCCCGGTAGAACTGTAGCTGCTGTCCCACCGCGGCCAGTGGCCTACGCAGCGGGGGCCGTTCGTGAACCGAAGGTCGCCCTGTTCGGGCAACGGCCCCCTACGGATGCCGCAACGCAATCCCGTCCTACTATAAGGTAGGCCGGCGCCAGTGGTATGTTTGGTCGGCCTTCTACTCGAGGATCTGACATGCTTCGTCGTGATGCGATCGCATCGCTCGCGGTTTCCAGTGCCGGCATCCTCCTGGGCGCGTGCACGCACGCGCCGGCAGAGACGGCATCCACGATCGATATTGGCTCCCTCCTGCACCAGCTCACGGACTACACGGTGCGCCCCGGTGAAGGCGCGCCCGTCCTCGCGTCGCTGCAAGGGAATCGCTTCACGGCCGCCGTAGATCCCACGATCCAGCCGGCGGACTTCGATGCGGAAACCGACGCATGAGCAGCGAAGCCATGAGCGGTGACGCATCATTTCAGTCGGTCGCTGAGCTTGGAGCCCACATCCATGCGCGCCGCATCTCGTGCGCCGATGCGGCGCAACAGGCCTTCGACCGGATCCACCGCCTGGATCCCGCCCTCAACTCGTTCATCACGCTCGTCCGGGACGCCGCGCTCGCACAGGCGAAACAGCTCGACGAGGAAATCGCGCACGGTAAGTACCGCGGTCCGCTCCATGGTATACCGATCAGCGTCAAGGATCACATCGATACCGCCGGTATCCGCACGACCGCCGGCGCCAAGTCCCGTCTTGGCAACGTCCCCACCACCGATGCGGGCGTCGTCAAGCGTCTGAAAGCCGCCGGCGCCGTCATCGTTGGCAAAGCGAACATGAACAAGTTCGCGGACGGGGAATCCGGCGATAACCCGGACTTCGGCAAGATCCGCAACCCCTGGAACACCGCCTACTCGCCCGGCGGCTCCAGCAGCGGCTCGGGCGCGCACGTCGCGGCGGGCATCGTGCCGCTGTCCGTCGGCACCGACAACGGCGGTTCGGTCCGGATTCCTGCCGCGCTGTGCGGCATCGTCGGCCTCAAGCCCACCCACGGACGCGCAAGCCTCGAAGGCATCTTCCCGCGGCTCTACTCCCTCGATCACCCCGGGCCGCTCACCCGCTCCGTCGAGGATTGCGCGATCGCGCTGCAGATTCTCGCCGGCCACGATTCCAGCGACCGGACCACGGCGCGCCACGCGGTCCCCGATTATCGCACCGCGCTTCGCTTGGGGCTCAAGGGGTTGAGCATCGGCGTCGATCACGCCTATGTCTCGGTCGGCCAGCCGGATGTCCTGTCGGCCTTCAATGCCGCACTCGACACCCTGCGTTCACTCGGCGCCAGGATCGTAGATGTGACGATCCCCACGGCCGACCAGTTGGGCGCAGTGGGCAACACGATCGCCTCGTGCGAGTACTCGGTCGCGGCCGCACAACTCTTCCACGACCACCCCACGGACTTCGATGCGGCCGTCCCGCCGGCGTCGAGCACCGCCGATATCAAGGCGGGCGCACTGATCCCGGCGGTCGACTACATTCGCGCGACGCAGCAGCGACGCGTTCTGCAGGAAGCCTACGCGAAGGCGACACGTGATGTGGCGGTGGTCGTGACACCCACGTACCCGCTCGCCGGCCGGCCGTTCGGTCCCTACCCGCGCGTCCAGGACAAGGAGTTCACCGCGAACGATGCCACGCACTATACGTTCGCGTTCGACGTCCTCGGCGTCCCCGCGATCTCCGTCCCCTGCGGCTTCTCACACGACGGCTTCCCGATCGGCCTGCAATTCGTCGCCCGTCCCTTCGACGAAGGGACCGTACTCCGCGCCGCATACGCCTACGAGCAGGCGACGACCTGGCACACCCACCACCCGACGGTGACAACGACGCCGGCCTGACCGCCGGTCGTCCTTTTCTACTTTCTACTTACTGTCGTTCTACGTTCACGCAGTTACGAACGCCGCTACCGAAACAACGGCCGCAACACCCCATACCCCGCGGCCGTCACCGACCCGAACATCGCGTGCGTCGCCATCGGGATCGCCGCTTGCCGCGCCGGCCGCTTGTCGTCCGGCGGCAACACGCCCAGCGCCGGCATGATACCGCCCCGCGAATAGTTGGCGAGGTACACCAGCACCGAATACAGCGCCGCGCCCGGACTGCCCGCGTGCCGCCGCCCCGCGGTCACGCCGTAGAGCGCCCCCCACGCCGCGCCGTAGCCGACGTGCAACACACCGCCGGCGACACGCACGGCATTCTCGGGCAGACGGTACCCGGCTTCATTTGCCTTCATGCGCACGAAATGCTCCCACTCCGCCTCGCGCGCGCGAATACGCCGCTGCCCCCGCCGCCGCGGCCCCAGCGCCACCCGCTCGGCCATCGGCCTCACCATCAACATCGCCACCGAAGCCGCGGCGCCCGCCAGCGCGCCCGCCACGACGTCGCCGAGCACGGAATCATGCCGCTGGCGCGCCCGTAACCGCACCGCAACTCGCCCCGAGGTCTTCACTCTATAGGGACGCCGCTGTTCGTCGCTCGCTCGATCTTCACTCATTGGCCACTCCTCATCCCGGCGTCATGCGGCAACGCGCGTGCCACACTGGTGGCGAGGGGCCGGCCGGGGCGCTCGATCGCGACCTACCGCTCTCAGGCACAGCACATGCCGTTTAGGGCGCGAATCACGTCGGCCTCTCCGTCAGACTACCAGTATTCTTACCTGTACTTTGCAGCGGCTGGGTCCTGCTCATGCGCATCCTGATCATCGGTGGTACCGGATTTATCGGCCCTCACGTCGTCACCACCCTCATCGATCAGGGTCACGACGTCGCCGCGCTCGTACGCCCCACCAGTTCAGCCACACTGCCACCCGGCGTGCAACGCATCGCGGGCGACAGGCGCCAGCTCGAGAACTCCGCGGCCGCGCTCCGCGCATTTCGCCCCGATGTCGTCACCGACCTGATTTTGAGCTCCGGCACGCAGGCCCGGACGCTGATGCACGTGTTCCGCGGTGTGGCCCACCGTGTCGTGGCGCTCAGCAGCATGGATGTCTACCGTGCGCTCGGTCTCATCCACGGCATCGAGGATGGCCCTCCGGATCCGGTGCCGCTCCGCGAGAATTCGCCGCTCCGCACCAGACTGCAGACGTACCCGCCCGCACAGATCGAGGTGCTCAAGGGCGTCTTCGGCTGGCTCGACGACGACTATGACAAGATCCCGGTCGAGCGGGCCATACTCGGCGACTCCGACCTCGCCGGCACCGTGCTCCGGCTGCCAATGATCTACGGGCCCGGCGACCGCTTGCACCGGATGTACCCGATGCTCAAGCGCATGGACGATCGCCGCCGCGCCATACCCATGCAGCAGAACTGGGCCAACTGGCGCTCGCCGCGCGGCTACGTCGAAAACGTCGCGGCCGCGATCGCCCTCGCCACCGTCACCACTCGCGCGGCAGGCCATACGTACAACGTTGCGGAATCGCAGAGTTTCTCGGAGATCGAGTGGGCAGCCCTCATCGCCAAGATCGCCGGATGGCACGGCGACCTCGTGCCGATTCCCGCGGAGCATCTACCGCCCTCGCTGCGCGTGCCGGGCAATTTCGAGCAGAACCTCTCCGCGGACTCGTCACGGATCCGGACGGAGCTGGGTTACGCGGAACCCGTCCCCCGCAGCAAAGCCATGCGCCAAACCATCGAGTGGGAGCGCGCCAATCCGCCCGCCCAGGTTCCGGCCGGCCAGTTCGACTACGAAGCCGAAGACCAGGTGCTGGGCGAGGTGGGCACCGTGTAAGAAGTCGTGGCGCCCGGTAGGAACGCGCTAGCCGCCGTTCCGGAACTCCACCATCACGAACCGCGCTGGCGCCGCATTCACATTGACCAGAGACCGCGCCGTGGCGTGACCGCCGCCTGCCGGCCCGGGCGCCGCTGAAAGCCATCCCAGCGTCCCTGGTCCACCGCGGATCGGCGCGTCACCCGATGCCGGACCGCCCCGCGCGAGACGCACGTCCGACACGGCGACCACCAGCGCGGGCCCGGGTCCATCCACGAGATCGAGCCGCCCCGATGGCGGCAGCGTGACCGTCACCGCGGTCCACTGATCCGATCCGAAGACCCGCGTCACCGTCGGACACGCCCCGCCGCTCGACACGGAGCAGGGCACCGGCTCGGCGCACGACGTCGTGCACTGTTGCAGATGTGTCGCCGGCTTGAGCAGCTCGATGGTGCTGTTGTGAAAGGGATGATCGCCGGTGACTGTCGCCGAATGCGCGAAACCACCCGCCGCGAATCGCACCTCGCCGTCATGCAGCGAGAATCGCATTGCGGTGTCGCCAACTTTCTGGGTCACGACATCGGCATCGCCGAACGTCACGTAGAGGTAGTCCCGGTCGTGCCGGTGGATCAATGTCGTCGCGTGGGGCGCGACGATCACGTTGAAGACGCGCACGTACTCATTGCTGAGCGCCAGATGATGGCTGGGCTCGTGCGACACGTCCACGATCCGTGGCGCCTGAGCAGACGCAGCCCCGGCCGGCGCGACGGTGAGAGCGATGGCTAACAGTGTGCTTCGCATGTCTTTCCCGAGCCCGCCGCCGGAGACGACCATAGAATTCCGTACCCGCAGCGAGCGATGATGATTCATCAGTAGTGTGACGTGGCTCTTAAGTGTGACGTGGCTCTCACTTGGTCTCGGTGCCGATCACCACAGCGAGGCCCCGCCGCCACGGTGGCGGCCCTGGATCGCATGAACCTGCCCTGGCCGCTCACCGGCGTCAATCGGCTGCCAGTGAGGCAATCTGCGCTGAAGCAATCCGCGGCTGGCACGCGGCGGCTAATGCACGTGAAAAACGCGCACCTGCCGCGCCAACCCGCGGCTGGCACGCGGCGGCTACTGCACGCGAAAACGCCCGCCTGCCGCGCCAACCCTGCCCTGGTAGGGGCCGGTCATGACCGGCCCCTACGGATGGTGGCCCATCATCGGCACTGTCTCATGCGGCCGGTTTTGCCTAGCGCGCCGTTAGCCGCCAATCGCAGAACTCCGACGGCTCGACCCCCCAGTACGGTGTGGACAGCGCGGTTTGCACCGCCTCGAGCCCGCGCTGCCGCCGATAGTTCCACTCGAACCACCGCGTGTGCGTGAACAACCCTTCCCGCTGCGGGTCGTCGTACGATTCACGATAGCGCGAGCGGATGAATTGGGCGCACTCCGGCGTGAGATCGCCAAACGACGCGACGACGGCGGGCGCGGCATTGAGCGACAGGCTCGCGAGGTAGGACACGTCGACTTTCCCAGTGGCCCGGTATCGCTCGACGTTGCGATGCACGACCCACTGCTCGGGATTCCCGAACGAGAACGCCACCAGAAAGAGTGCCGCGACCACGGCTACCCGGCGAGCCACCCGTCGTCCATCGAAATCGCCCTCCCAGCCGGACAGTTCACTCGCGAGCAGCACGAGCGCGATTCCCTCTCCCGCGATGCAGGCCTGCACGTACACGCGGAGCGTCGTGAATCCGTAGCTCGCTTCGTACATCGACAGCCGGTGCCACGCGGACGCCAGCACGACCAGCACTTCGGCAACCAGCAGCAACGGACCCCAGTATCCCCACGCCCGCAACAGGCCCGGCTGGGGATTGATTCGCGGGCCTACGGGCTGGAGATCGACTTGCGGGCTTACGGGCTGGGGATTGATTGGCGGGGTTACGGGCTGGGGATTGATTTGTGGGGTTACGGGCTGGGGATTGATTCGCGGGTCAAAGTCGGCCGAAGCGCTCTTCAACGTCCCTGGTAGGGGCCGGTCGCGACCGGCCCTCCGTCCCGCCCGTACAATCCCTCGGCAAAACGCCACTGCCCTGGCTTGCCACGCCGTCCGGTGCGGATCTGGCTCACGCCGCGTGTGGCGGTCCAGCGCCAGGATCAGGAGCACGCACAGTGTCGCCGCGACGGTCAGCTCGCCGAACCCTTGGTGCGCGTATTCCGTGTAGCTCATGCCGCTCACGCGGAGCGCGTCCACGTTGCGAAAGAGGTACGTCGGCTGCAGGGCGAGAAACGACCCGAACACGATCGCCACGGCGGCGATGATGATCGACCGTTCCGCCTGGCCGATCGGCCACGACGGGGGCCCGTCGAACGCCAGGATCTCGCTGCCTCCCGAGGAACCCCTGAGCGCCATCCCGAACGTCCCGAGCGCCAGCACCATGAGGCAGACGAACACCACCGCCGTGGGTCCGAACGTGATGTTCTTCACCCAGAGGAGAACCGCCGAGCGCCAGTGGGTCAGCACCGGGTCCGCGCCTGCGAGCGTCAGGGCGAACACCAGCGCGATCGGTGCGGCGATCGCGACGCCCCGCACGATCGATGGATTGCGTCCCCCGGACAGGGCGCTCACGCCCTCCAGCGAGCGCTGCCCGGTCTCGAATATCGAAAACACGGAGATCAGCCGCTGGTGCGCCCAGCATCTGAGCCACCCCGATCCGGTTCCCCGCCACACCCGCCGCGATCCGCGCCGCCGTCGCCAGGAGCGCCGCGCACACGGCGACGATCAGCCCCTGGAACAACTGGTTGTCCGTGATCGCCGACCCCCAGCCGGCGAGAACGGCGAGCCCAATCGCCCAGAGTGCGGCGCGATCCGCTCGCCGCCTCTTCCGGGTCGCACTCCATGCCAGCCCCCCCGCGAGGACGCTCACCCAGATCGCCCAGTTGATCCCCATGCGCGCCTGGTAGATGATCGCCGTTCCGACCCACGCGGCCGCGATCCCCAGCGCCCACAACCCGCCAAGGATCCACCCCCCGTCCTTCTCCTTCTCCTTTCTGTTTTCTCCCTTCTCGGTCGCTGGTGCCCATCCGCCCTCCTCGCCTCCGGCCATTCCCCCCGCCGTCCATGTGCCCCCCTCGGCGACACCTTCCGCCCCGCCGGCCTGCCCCAGCATCGACCCGTCCAGTGTTGTGGTACCCCGTAACTACACAGAGTGCCCGGCGCCGTCAAGTACTTTGTGCGACAAAGTAACTTGACGCCATGTTACCCAGCATTACCCCTTCACCCGTCGTCGAGGGCAGCAGGCGCCGTTCGAGAACGGCGCCATTCCATCCCCACACGATTGCCAGTCGCCGAGTGCAGCAGGCGCCGTTCGAGAACCGAAGGTCGGCCTGTTCGGCCAACGGGGCCATTCCATCCCCACACAATTGCCAGTCGCCGAGGGCGGCAGGCGCCGTTCGAGAACCGAAGGTCGGCCTGTTCGGCCAACGGCGCCATTCCATCCCCACACAATTGCCCGTCGCCAAGGGCAGCAGGCGCCGTTCGAGAACCAAAGGTCGGCCTGTTCGGCCAACGGCGCCGTTCCATCCCCCGCACGATCGCCAGTCGCGGAGATCCCCTCGCTATTTCCTCGCCCGCCGATCCCCTCGCCGATCGATCAGCGCCGGCACCCACTCCTTCGGCGCCACGATCCGCCCGACATAGAACGACCCGAACTCCGCATACTGCGCACTCACCTCGTCGAACCGCATGTCGGTGACCAGTCGCTTGATTTCCATCGGATCACGCGCGAATAACGTCACGCCCCACTCCCACGCATCGAGTCCGATCGCGCCCGTGATCACCTGCTGCACTTTCCCGGCGTACCGCCTGCCGGTCATCCCGTGCGCCTGCATCAACCGGCTCCGCTCCGCCAACGTCAGCGCATACCAGTTCTGCCCCACGGCACGCCGCTTGGACATCGGGTAGAACGACACGTACGGCATGTCGGCCGGGAACGGCGGATAGAGCCGCCGCTGCACCATCGGATTCGCCCGCTCGGCCACCGTGCGCTCGGCCATGAGCTTCCGGTACTCGGCGTCGCCCGCCGCGCCGCCCGCGGCGACTCGCTCCGCCGCCAACGCCGCCGAGAGATGGTACAGGCCCGCTTCCGTCACACTCAGGAACGAGGTCACGGGCTCGAAGTGGTCGAACAGGGGCTCCCGCGCGAGACGCTGCTGCGCCGCAGCCACGCCTTCCAGCGTCGGCCGGAAATGCACGACCATGACGTCCCCCAACGAGCCCGCCAGCTCCACGACCGCGCTCCACCCGGGGCGCCCGGAGGCCGGGCCCCCAGCCCCGGGCGCCATCCCGTCGGCCCGCGGCGCGTCCCCGATGCGCAAGGCGCCAGCGCTGCCGGCATCGGCCGCACCAGCCGCATCCGCCGTGTTCCTCGCGGCCTCGCCAGCGTTCTCCGTACCAGCATCCGAGACCGGACGCGGCGCGCGGCCTCGCGGGTCGGGACCGGACAGCTCGACCGTCGCCCAGCGCCCGTAAGCCGCAGGCGCCTCCTCGGCCGCCGTCGGAGCGAGCAACGCTTCGAGCGCGGCGATCGCGCCCGCCCCCATCGATTGGCGCTCCGCGCCCGTCAAGGTGCGCAGAGCCCTGCGGTCGATACGGAACACCTGGTGCACGGCGTACCACCCTTCGAGCGTCTCCGGTGGATGCGCGACCTCCGCCGCACCGGGCGCCGCCCCGGCCGTGCCCCCTCCCGCTACCCCGGCCTTTCCGGTCGTGCTCGCTTGAGACCGATCGTCTGCCATTGCTGCACGCCCCTGTCGTTACGCCCAGGCCGCCCGCCCAGAAGCCGCTAACCGAATGTCCCCCGGGAATCTATCACGTCGCCCGCGCGTGGCCGTCCGCCAGCCGCCACGGGTTTCCGCCCCGGAAAACCAGCCCTTGGCGTGGTGACAGGCTGCCGCATCGACCGCATGGTCCCCATCTTTCGCGCCATCGATGGCGAATCCCCTGCTGCGCGCCAAGCGCCTGATCGTCGGGCGCCCACTGGCGACGGAGCGGCTCGAAACCGAGCGGCTCACCAAGACGACGGCACTCGCCGTCCTGTCCTCCGACGCAATCTCTTCGGTCGCGTACGCCACGGACGAGGTCCTGTATGTCCTCGCCCCGCTCGGCGCAGCCGCGCTGTCGTACGTCTTTCCGATCTCGGCGGTCATCGTCGGGCTCCTCGTCCTCGTCGCGCTCTCCTACCGGCAGACGATCTTCGCGTACCCCGGCGGCGGCGGCTCGTTTACCGTCGCCTACGAGAACCTGGGCGTACTCCCCGGCCTCACCGCGGCCGCCGCACTCCTGACGGACTACATCCTCACCGTCTCCGTTTCGATCTCGAGCGGCGTCGCAGCCATCACGTCCGCGTATCCGTCCCTCGCCTCCAAGGCGGTACCCCTCTGTGCGGCCGCGATCATTGTCCTGATGTTCGTGAATCTCCGCGGCGTGCGCGAATCGGGCGCCGCGTTCAGCGTCCCGACGTACGCGTTCATCGCCGCGATGCTCGCGCTCATCGGCACGGGCATCGCGCAGCTCGCGATCGGCGATACGCACCTGTCTGTGATCCCCATGCACCCCACGCAGGTGCCGGCGACGGCCGGCGGGATCTCGACCGGGTTCGCGTTCACGTTCCTGATGCTGCGCGCCTTCTCCGGCGGGTGCGTCGCCATGACCGGTACGGAAGCCATCTCCAACGGCGTCGGTGCTTTCAAGGCCCCCGCCTCCCGCAATGCCGCCATGACGCTCACCTGGATGGCCACCATCCTCGGCGTCTTCTTCCTCGGCAACAGCTTCCTCGCGCAACATCTGCACGTGCAACCCAGCACCACGCAGACGGTTCTGTCGCAGCTCGGACACAGTGTCTTCGGGACCGGTTTCATGTACTACGCGCTGCAGTACTCGACCTTCGCGGTCCTGGTGCTCGCCGCCAATACCTCGTTCGCCGACTTCCCGCGCTTGGGCAGCATCCTCGCCAACCAGCGGTACCTGCCCCGCCAGCTCTCCGCCCGCGGCGACCGGCTCGCATTCTCGAATGGCATCGTCGCGCTCGCCCTCGTCGCGATGCTGCTCGTCTGGATCTTCCACGGCGACACGACGTCGCTCATCCCGCTGTACGCCATCGGCGTGTTCGTGTGCTTTACGCTGTCGCAAGCTGGAATGGTCCGGCGCTGGATGCGGACCAAGGCTGAGGGCTGGAGATGGAAGGCGGCCCTCAACGGCGTCGGCGCGACTGCCACCGGTGCCGTCGCGATCATTCAGGTCTGGACCAAGTTCACGCACGGCGCGTGGATCGTCGTGGTCATCATCCCGGCGTTCATCGTGCTGCTGCGCGCGATCAAGAAGCATTACGTCCGCTTCGCGTCGGAGATCCAGCTCGACGGCACGACGGAAATGATCCCGCTCCGCCATCACGTGATCGTTCCGGTGTCCGGCGTGCACAAGGCGGTCGCCAACGCGCTGATCTACGCCACCGCCATCTCGGACGATGTCAAGGCGGTCTACGTCGAAGTCGAGCCCGAAAAGACGAAGACGCTTCAGCAGGAGTGGGAGGCCTGGGACACGGGCGTCGATCTGATGGTGCTGACGTCCCCATACCGGTCGCTCATCCGCCCGCTCGTCGAATACGTCTCGGCTCTCGAGAACACCGGGCCGGGCGAGCTGGTGACAGTCGTGGTGCCGGAGATCGTGCCCAAGCACTGGTGGGAGCACCTCCTGCACAACAAGACGGCGCTCTACATCCGCACGGCGTTCCTCTTCCGTCCGCGCATCGTCGTCACTTCCGTGCCATTCCACCTGGGCGCCGCGCACCGCCTGCGCGATCTCCTGGACCACGACGAGCAGATCGAGGAGGAACGGCTCCGCGCCGAGTCAGGCCCCAAAGCCCCGCCCCAGACGCCCGAAGCAGCATAATCAGGCTGGGTGGGCGCCGTTGGCCAAACAGGCCGACCTTGGGTTCGCGGGCGGCACTTTCGCGTGGCGGCTTGCCGTGCGCCTCTGCGATTACCATATAAGACCCGGCGTCGAGCCCCCGTAGCCGCTTCGCTCGAAGACGCCGCCACGCGCACGTCTGCCGTCGTTTTTCTCCTCTCTCCTTTCTCCTTTCTCCTTTCTACTTGCCCAAGACACCGCGGGAGGTTTCGGCCGAGACGCGGATTCGGGATCGCGGCGCGGCGCTCATGCGGCTCGGCACGGCGATCGCTGCGGCTGACACCGAGGTCGAGATCTGCCGGGCCGCGTCGGGCGGCCTTCGCGACGAGGCCCTCGGCTACGATTTCGTCGCGCTGCTACTCGTCGACGAGGCGACCCACGACCGCGTCCTGGTCGCGAGTTCCGGATGGGCCGATGCACCATCCGGCCTCCGCGTCCGCCCCGGCGAAGGACTGAGCGAACGGCCCCTGCTCGACGGCCAACTGCATTATACGCCGCAGGTCACCCGGGACACCCGATACCTCCCGACCCGCAACGAAGGGTCGGAGGTCGACGTCCCGCTGATGATCAACAAACGCCTGGTCGGGGTGCTCGTGGTCGAGAGCAACCAGCCCCACGCGTTCGACGATGACGACCTCGAGATTCTCACCGCGGCCGCCAACCAGGCGGGCATCGCCATCGGCCGCGCGCGTCTCCTGGCCGCCGAACGGCAGCGCGGCGACGAACAGGAGGCGTTGCGCGCCACCATGGCGGACCTCTCGGCCCAGCTCGAGCTGCCCACACTGCTGCGCGGCGTACTGGAACGCGCCGTGACCCTGCTACACGTCAGCCACGGCGAGCTCGCCATCTATGATGTTGCGGCCGACGAGTTGGAGATCGTCGCGAGTCACAACGTGGGGCAGCGCGATACGACCGGCACGCGGATGGCTGTCGGCGAGGGCGCCATGGGGCATGTCGCCCAGACCCGCGAGCCGCTCATCATCGACAACTACCTCGAGTGGTCGGGGCACTCGCCACAGTACTCGCAGGTGGATTTTCATGGCGTGATGGTCGCGCCACTGCTGATCGGCACTCATCTGATGGGCACGATCGCGTTCATGGACCGCGATCCGGCGCGCCGCTTCCGCGCTGAAGATCTCCGGCTGCTCAACCTCTTCGCGCCGCAACTCGCAATCGCGATCGAGAACGCACGCCTCTTCACCGCCGCGCAGGAACAGAAGCAGTATTTCGCGGAATTGGTCGCCAACAGTCCCGTGGCCATCGTCACGCTCGACGTGCGGCACAACGTCGTCGAGTGTAACCCCGCGTTCGAGACATTGTATGGGTACCCCGCGACCGAGGTCGTGGGCCACAACCTGGACGACTTGATCGCCACGGAGGCGACCCGCTCCGAGGCCGTGGCATACACCGAGCAGGCACTGGCCAGCCGTCCGGTCCACGCCACCAGCCAGCGGCGGCGCAAGGATGGCACCCTGGTCGACGTCGAGGTGTTGGGTGTGCCGGTCGTCGTCAATGGACGACGGGTCGGATTGATGGCCCTCTACCACGATATCACGGAACTCTTGCGCGCGCGCCGCGATGCCGAGGCCGCCAACACTGCCAAGAGCCAGTTCCTGGCGAGCATGAGCCACGAGCTGCGCACGCCGCTCAACGCCATCATTGGCTACAGCGAAATGCTCCAGGAGGACGCCACCGATCGCGGCGACACGACGCCCTTGCCGGATCTGCAAAAGATCCACTCGGCTGGGAAGCATCTGCTGGCCCTCATCAACGACGTGCTCGACCTGTCCAAGATCGAAGCCGGAAAGATGCAGCTCTTCGTGGAGACGTTTGAGGTGGCGCCGCTGGTCGAACAGGTCGCGACCACCGTGCGCCCGCTGGTGGACAAGAACGCGAACCGGCTCGAGGTACGCTGCGCCCCTGACGCCGGCACGATGCACTCGGACGCGACACGAGTTCGTCAGGTGCTGCTCAATCTGCTCTCGAACGCCAGCAAGTTCACCGATCACGGCGTCATCACGCTGCAGGTCGATCGCGCCGGCCCGGACCTCGTATTCTGCGTGCGCGACACGGGCATCGGCATGACGCCGGAGCAACTCGGGCGGCTGTTCGAGGCCTTCTCGCAGGCCGAAGCGTCGACCGCAGCCAAGTATGGCGGGACCGGACTCGGCTTGGCGATCAGCCGCCGCTTCTGCCAACTCATGGGCGGGGAGCTGATCGTGACGAGTGAGTCCGGCGTCGGGTCCACGTTCACCGTGCACCTGCCGGACGAGGCGCCCGCGGAGGGCGCGCCCGCCGAGACGGCGGCGCGCACAGGGCGGACGCCTGGGACCGCCGGGACCGTCCTGGTCATCGACGACGACGCCGTCGCGCGCGACCTGGTCGCACGGTTTCTCGAGAAGGAAGGAATGGCGGTGATCGGCGCCGCGGACGGGGCGGCAGGCCTCAAAGCCGCGCGAGAACGCCGCCCCCACGTGATCACGCTCGACGTGATGATGCCCGGCCTGGACGGCTGGAGCGTGTTGACCGCGTTGAAGAATGACGCGGCTACCGCGGAGATTCCGGTCGTCATGCTGTCGGTGGTGGACGAGAGGAATCTGGGGTTCGCGCTCGGCGCCTCGGAATATCTCACCAAGCCCGTCGACCGCGACCTTCTCGCCCACGTACTGCGAAAATACCGCCGTCCCGGCGGGCCGCGCCGCGTGCTGGTGGTCGAAGACGACGCCGTGACCCGTACCGCGCTGCGCAAAGAGATGGAAGACGAGGGATGGGAGGTCGTCGAGGCCGAACACGGGCGCGCTGCCCTGGAGCGCACCACCGGCCGCGTACCCGATCTCGTGCTGCTCGACTTGATGATGCCGGAGATGAACGGATTCGAGTTCCTGGAGGCGCTGCGCCAGCGGGACGAATGGCGAGGGGTTCCGGTCGTGGTCCTCACCGCCAAGGAGCTCACGGATGATGACCATCGGCGGTTGAACGGCGGCGTGGCGCAGGTCGTCGCCAAGGGCGGCCGCGGCCTGGGCGCGCTGGCCGCGGCAGTGCGCGAACACCTCAGATGACCAGCTCCCCGCGTTCCGGCCGGCCGCGCTCAGCTCGCAAGACGCACCGAAACGGCTCGGCACACCGGCAGGCTGCCCTGCTCCGCCTCACCACGGGGATCGCGGCATCCACCAGCGAAGCCGATGTCTATCGCTCGATGGTGGAAGGCCTCCACGACGAGGCGCTGGGCTACAACTTTCTCGGAGCGTTCCTCGTCGATGAGACCGGCGATCGCGTACTCCAGGCCTCCGTTGGCTGGCCCGACGCGCCGTACCGCTTCCGCGCCCACCCCGGCCAGGGGTTGAGCGAGCAAGTCCTGAAGGACGGTCAGTTGCGCTACACGGCCGACGTGACCCGCGCGGTGGGCTACGTGCCCAGTCTCGCGAAGGGATCGGAAGTGGACGTGCCGCTGCGCGTGGACGGAGTCGTGATCGGCGTGCTCGTGGTCGAGAGCAGTGAGCCGAATGCGTTCGGCGCCGAAGACTTCGAGATCCTGACGGCCGCCGCCAACCAGGCGAGTATCGCGATCGGCCGCGCGAGGCTGCTCGACGAAGAACGCCGCCGCGTCGCCGAGCACAAGGCGCTGCTGGATACCATGGCGGACTTGTCCTCCGACCTCGAGCTCCCCCGGGTGCTGCAAGCGGTCCTGAACCGCGCGGTCACCTTGCTCGGCGTCACTGGCGGCGAAGTCGCCATCTATGAGGAGCAGACCAAGCAGCTCGTGGTCGTGGCGAGCCAGAACATTGGCAAGGATTCGACCGGCACACGGCTCAACGTAGGCGAGGGCGCGATGGGCCACACCGCTCGCACCCGCGAGCCACTCATCATCCCCTCGTATCACGAATGGCTCGGCCGCTCGGGCAAGTACGCCGACGTCATGGTTCACTCGGTCATGGGCGCCCCGCTGCTCATCGGCCGCCGGCTCGTGGGAGCGATCGCCACGGTCCATTCCGATCCGAACCGCCTGTTTGGACCCGAGGATCTGCGGCTACTCACGATGTTCGCTCCGCAAGCCGCGATCGCGATCGAGAACGCCCGGCTCTACGCCGCGGCGCAGCGCCAGAAGCAGTACTTCGAGGAACTGGTGTCGAACAGCCCCGTCGCGATCGTGACGCTGGACACGAGCCACCAGGTGGTGTCGTGCAACCCCGCGTTTGAAAGCCTGTTCGGCTACACGCAGGGCGAGGCGATCGGCCGGAACCTGGACGAGCTCATCTCGACTGAGGCGACGCGGTCGGAAGCCGTGGAATACACGCGCCAGGCCCTCGACCGCGCGATTCACGGCATTGCTCGGCGGCGGCGCCAGGACGGCACCCCGGTCGACGTGGAAGTGCTGGGCGTCCCGGTCATCGTGGAGGGTGAGCGCGTCGGTCTCATGGGACTCTATCACGACGTCACGGAACTGCTCGCGGCGCGGCGCGAGGCTGAAGCCGCGAACAGCGCCAAGAGCCAGTTCCTTGCCAACGTGAGCCACGAGCTGCGCACGCCGCTCAACGCGATCATCGGCTACAGCGAGATGGTCCAGGAAGAGGTGGTGGAGCTGGGGCAGCCCGAGTTGGCGGCCGACCTGACGAAGATCCAATCCGCTGGCCGGCACTTGCTCGCGTTGATCAACGACATCCTCGACCTCTCGAAGATCGAGGCCGGGAAGATGGACCTCTACCTCGAGACGTTCGAGATCGGGACACTGGCCCAGGAGGTCGCGACGACCGTCCGCCCACTGGTGGAAAAGAACGCCAACCGGCTCCTGCTCGATCTTCCGAAACAACCGTTGACGATGCACGCCGATCTCACCAAGGTTCGCCAGATGCTACTGAACCTCCTGTCCAACGCCTGCAAGTTCACCGAGCGCGGCACGATCACGTTGACGTTGCGCCGCGAGCACGAGGCGACGAGCCAGGATGACGTCGTCGTGATCAGCGTCAGTGACACCGGGATCGGCATGAACGCGAACCAGATGGGCCGCTTGTTCGAGGCGTTCGCTCAAGCGGAAGCATCGACGACGAGCAAGTATGGCGGGACGGGACTCGGCCTTGCGATCACCAAACGCTTCAGTCATATGATGGGCGGCGACGTGACCGTCGAGAGCCAACCGGGCCAGGGATCGACGTTCACGGTCCGGCTGCCTGTCACAGTCGTGGGAGACGCGGGCCGTGCGACGCAGGCCGCGACAGGGCGGCCTGCCGCGGCCCAACAGTTGGCATCGCCACCGAGATGATCAGGGTATGCCTCCACTGAACGACTTCTGCCGGCTGCCGATCGCCTGGCCGGCCTCAGAGAAAGGGACCATGTGATGCCGAAGATCCTGCTGGTCGAGGACAACGAGATGAACCGCGACATGCTCTCTCGGCGCCTGCAGAAGCGTGGCTACGAGGTGAGCATGGCGATGGACGGACGGCAGGGGGTCGAGATGGCGCGCGCGGGCGGGTTCGATCTTATACTGATGGACATGAGCCTGCCCGAGATCGATGGGTGGGAGGCGACCCGGCAGCTGCGCGCCGTGCCGGAGACGCGAACGGTACCGATCATCGGGCTCACCGCCCACGCCATGTCGGGTGACCGCGAGAAGGCGCTCGAAGCCGGCTGCAACGACTACGACACCAAGCCCGTCGAGCTTCCTCGGCTGCTCGCGAAGATTGAGACACTGCTCGGCGGTCCGCCGTGAGCCACGCGGAATCGGCGAATGGCCTGAGCCCGGCGGCGCTCGGCGAGCTGCGGCACGATCTGCGGACGCCCCTCAATCACGTTATCGGGTACGCCGAGATGTTGCTGGAGGATGCCGGGGATCCCGCATTGGCCGCGCGCCGGAAACCGCTGGAGGAGACGCTGGCTGCCGCACGCGAGGCGCTCGGATTGATCAACGAGACCCTCAGCTCGACACGCGGTGCCGGCGCTCGCGAGGTGTTGCAGCTCTACGACGCGTTGCACGGGCCGCGCACCCGGATCGTACAGGCCGCATCCGCGCTATTGCCCGCCGCCGATGACGGGGCCGACGGCACGTTCACGGCTGACGTTCGGAGAATTCTGGCCGCCGCCGAACGGCTCGCCCCGCCTGCCCCAGCCCCGGCCGCCCCGGTCGCCCCGGCCCCGGAACAGCCCGCCGCCACGCCGGCGAACGCCGGCGGCGCGCGTCGCGCGCGGATCCTGGTCGTTGACGACGGCGCCGAGAACCGCGACGTGCTGCGCCGGCGCCTGGAGCGCTCAGGTCATGCCGTCGAGACAGCCGAGCACGGCCGGCGCGCACTCGAGCTGCTGGCCGCGCGGCCGTTCGATCTGGTGTTGCTCGATGTGCTGATGCCGGAGCTCGACGGGTTCACGGTCTTGGAAGCTATCAAAGGCGATCCTGCCCTCCGCGACATTCCCGTGATCATGATCTCAGCGCTCGACGAGATGCCGAGCATCGTGCGCTGCATCGAGCGCGGCGCCGAGGACTACCTGCACAAGCCTTTCGACCCGGTGCTGCTTCGCGCTCGCATCAACGCATCGCTCGAGAAGAAGCGGCTCCGCGATCAGGAGGTCGAATACCTCCGCGAAGTCGGCCGGGTGACCGAGGCTGCGACGGCGGTCGAAGGTGGGACATACGTGCCGGGCGCTCTCGCGCCGGTGGCACAGCGGGCGGATGAGTTGGGCCGGCTCGCGCGCGTGTTCGACAGCATGGTGTCGCAGATGAAGGCGCGGGAGGATCGTCTGCGCGATCGAGTGCAGGATTTGCGACGGGAGATCGAGCAGGCGCGCCGCGAATCCAAGGACCCCGGACCCGCCTTGGACGGCGGGAACCTGAAGGCCGGCGATCGATTCGCGCAACGATACGAGGTACTGTCGGTGCTCGGTCGCGGCGGCATGGGCACCGTGTATCGCGCGCGCGACCTCGAGCTGGGCGAGGAGGTCGCGATCAAGACGCTGCTGCCGGAGTTCGTGTCGGACACCCGTCTGGTCGAGCGTTTCAAGGACGAGATCCGGCTCGCGCGCCGGTTGTCCGATCGCCACATCGTGCGCACCCACGACTTCGGCGAGTGGTCAGGCGTGTACTTCCTCACGATGGAGTTCGTCGAAGGCATCACCGTGCGGGCGCTGCTCGACACGCGCGGCCGGCTCGGCGTCTCCTCTACTCTGGCGGTCGCGACCCAGTTAGCCCAATCTCTGGCGGTTGCTCACGCGCATGGCGTCATCCATCGGGACATCAAGCCGCAGAACTTGCTGCTCGATGCCGAGGGGGTTCTCAAGGTGATGGATTTTGGCGTCGCCCGCCTTGCGGAGCGCTCGACGTCGCTGACCGAGGCGGGGCTCGTCATCGGCACACCTGCCTATATGTCGCCCGAGCAGCTCATGGCGGAGAAGGTCGACGCTCGGAGCGATCTGTACGCCGCAGGGGTGGTGATGTACGAGTGCCTGACGGGCGAGCCGCCGTTTCAGGCGGCGTCCGTGATGTCGCTCATCGCCAAGTTGCTCATGAGCGAGCCGCGGCCGCCGGCCGCTCTCAACCCGGATATCCCGCCGGCGCTCTCCGCTCTCGTGCTGCAGTTATTGGCGAAGCGCCCAGAGCAGCGAGTCCAGACCGCGGAGGGTCTCATCGAGCAGTTGGCGCCGCTGGGATGACGGGAGATCCGCCCGTTTGCTGAGTTTCCTGATGCAGGCCACCTGATCCACAGGAGGAAGCAATGATCTCCGAACTCGGGCATCAGATGTATCAGCGCACTCGGTGGAGTTTGTTGGTTCGCGGACTCATTTGGCTCGCGCTTGGCATCCTGATCTTCGTTCGGCCACTCGAATCGGTTGCGGCGCTGGCCCTCGTGATCGCGATCTGGGCGCTCGTGAGCGGCATCTCGCAGATCGTACAGGCCGTCGAGATCCGTGCGGCCGTGGCCCATTGGTGGCTGCTGCTCGTGAGCGGCATCATCAGCGTGGCATTCGGGATAGCGGCCATCCGCTTCTACCCTGGCCTCTCACTGGCCTTCGCCGTCATTTGGACCGCCTACTGGTTTCTGCTCAGCGGCGTTTTCTCGATCTCGATGAGCCTGCAGGAGCGGCGCATGGGTATGCCGTGGGGATGGACCGCGTTTTTTGGCGGGACCGCGGTGATCGCCGGCGTCTATGCGCTTTTCTTCCCGCCCGCCACGCTCGCCGTGATCATGGGCTTGTTGGCCGGCCTGGCAATCATCGGCGGCTGCGCCCAGCTCTTGGGTGCCTACGCACTAGGCCAGATCCGTATAGCCCAATCGGCGGCATAGGCCGGTCGTGGCGGCTTGGCCGCCGATTCTGCGATTGCCTATACGGTGGCCCCTGGGCCGGGCCCACGCGGTGCTTCGTGCGTGTGGTCCTCTTGGGCGTGATTTGGGGGCATTGACGGCGGAGGCGCTCGTGCTGGCACCGATGGCGGTTGTAGGTGCAGATTCCAGTATCCCCACCCCGGTTGTGCTCGTGGCACTCGCGACATCTGAACTCACTGACGCACTCAAAGATCGCTATAGGCTCGATCGCGAGCTGGGGCGTGGAGGGATGGCGACCGTCTACCTCGCCCAGGATCTCAAACACGATCGGCTGGTGGCGCTCAAGGTGCTCCACCCCGAGCTCGCCGCCAGCTTGGGGCCTGAGCGTTTCCTCCGCGAGATCAAAGTCGCCGCGCGGCTCAGCCACACGCACATCGTGCCGCTGTACGACTCCGGTCAGGCTGGCGACCTCCTCTACTACGTCATGCCCTACGTGGAGGGGGAGTCGCTCCGTCAGCGGCTCAAGCGAGAGAAGCAGTTGCCGGTTGATGTCGCCGTTCAGATCGCCCGCAACGTGGCCGGGGCGCTCGACTATGCGCATCGCCATCAAGTCGTGCACCGCGATATCAAGCCCGAGAACGTGATGCTGCACGAAGGCGAGGCGCTGGTCACGGACTTCGGGATCGCCAAGGCGATCAGCGCATCGGCTGGGCAGACGTTGACCCAAACCGGCATGGTGGTTGGTACGCCGGCCTATATGAGTCCCGAGCAGGCGGCGGGTGACACTGAACCGGATGGACGAAGCGACGTCTATAGCTTGGGGTGCATGCTGTACGAGATGCTGGCCGGGACGCCGCCGTTCACCGGCCCGACGGCACAGGCAGTCATCAGCAAGCGTTTCACCGAGCCCGTCCCCGCGCTCCGCGCGGCGCGGCCCACTGCGCCGGAAGAGATCGAGCAGGCGGTCACCAAAGCCTTGGCCAGGGTGCCAGCCGACCGGTTCGCCACTGCTGCGCATCTGGCACAGGCGTTGGTGGTACACACCGGGACCACGCCGCCCGGCGTCGTGCGCACCGCGGTCGCGACCCCCCCTGCAACCGTCGCCGCCAAGTCGATCGCCGTGTTGCCCTTCGTCAACATGAGCGCCGACCCGGAGAACGAATACTTCACGGACGGTATTGCCGAGGAGATCATCAACGCGCTGTCGAAGATTCAATCGCTGCGCGTGGCCTCACGCACCTCGTCGTTCGCCTTCAAGGGCAAGAGCAAGGACATCGGTGAGATCGGGGTGACGCTGAAGGTGGCCACGGTGCTGGAAGGCAGTGTGCGCAAGTCGGGGAACAAGCTGCGGGTGACGGCCCAGCTCGTGAACGTGAGCGACGGCTATCACCTCTGGTCGGAGCGTTACGATCGCCAGTTGGAGGATGTCTTCGCGATCCAGGACGAGATCGCCGAGAACATCGTGCGGGCGTTGCGCGTGGTGTTGAGCGAGGACGAGAAGCGGGCGATCGAGGCCGCGCCCACGACTGATATCGAGGCTTACGATTACTACCTCCGCGGCCGGCAGTTCTTCCATCAGTTTCGCCGGACCGGCATCCAGTTTGCGCGGCGCATGTACGAACGGGCGATGGAGATCGATCCCGGTTATGCGCTCGCCTATGCCGGCGCGGCCGACTGTTGTTCGTTTCTCTATATGTACTGGGACGCGAGCAAGGCCAATCTCGACGGCGCCGATATGTACAGCCGGAAAGCGCTGGAGCTGGGGCCTGAGTTGGCGGAGGCGCACGCATCGCGGGGGTTTGCCTTTTCGCTGAGGAAGCAATACGACGAGGCGCGGCGGGAGTTCGAGACGGCGATCCGGCTCAACCCGAAGTTGTACGAGGCGCATTACTTGTACGCGCGCGCCTGCATGCAGGAGGGCAAGCTGGAAGAGGCAGCTCGGCGCTATGAGGATGCCGCGCGGGTGCGGCCGGAGGACTATCAGGCGCTCCTGTTGATGCAGGGTGCCCTCAACGGCCTGGGCCGGAAGGCCGACGCGATGGAGGCCGTCCGTCGCGGGCTGCAGGTGGTGGAGAAGCACCTCGAGCTTAACCCCGACGATGCGCGCGCCTTGTACCTGGGCGCGAGCGCACTGGTCATGGTCGGAGACCGGGACCGCAGTCTTGAGTGGGCGCGCCGGGCGTTCGCGATTGATCCGGAGGATTCGGGCGTGTTGTACAACGTCGCCTGTGCCTACGTCTACCTCGGGTTGACCGAGGATGCGATCGCCTGTTTGGAGAAGGCCGTCCAGAATGGTTTCGGCCACCGAGAGTGGCTCGAGAACGACTCCGACCTCGATCCGCTACGGGCCGACCCGAGGTTCGAGGCGCTCCGGAAACGGATCTGAAGCCGCGAGCTGTTCTCTCTACTTTCTACTTTCTACTTTCTACTTTCTGACAGTACGCCGGGTGGGACTCGAACCCACGACCTACGGATTAAGAGTCCGTTGCTCTAGCCAGTTGAGCTACCGGCGCAACATCAGGCCACGATGCCCACTGGTTTCTCCTCACCGGCCTTGTCCCGGGAGCAGTTGCTGCTTCTCCTTTCCCCTTTCTCCTTTCTCCTTTCCCCTCTCCCCTTTCGCCTTCTCCTCCTTCTCGGCTCGAAGCTGGTTCCTACGCAATGCCCGGTATCTAGCGCCAGCGGACGCGCTGCATATACGCGGCATACTCAGGATCGGCCGACCGCAGAAACGACTCTTCCACAACGCTCTTGAGGCAAAACCAGAAAATACCGAGCCCGAAAATCACCAGGTTGCGCGGCGAATAGGACCTGAGCGCGACTCCCACGAGGCTGATCGAAATCGCCGAATAGATGGGATGCCGCATGTAGCGGTACACGCCGTGAGTCACGAGCTTGCGCAGCGCTGGAACGAGCCCGATGCTGCGTCCCAGGCTGAGCCGTGCCCAAAGCGCAAGGCCCAGACTCACAATGGCAATCGAATCTGTCACCCAGTTAGGGGCCAACGGACGGCCGGGAGTTGTAAGCCCCAGAGTGAGCACGCCCCAATAGGTCTCGACAAAGGTGAGCAGCCAGAACCACCGGTTCGTGGTGATCCGTACCGGGACCCTCCGGATTACCATGGTCGAGATGAGCACGAAAATGTGAATCGCAAATGCGATCCACGGCAGGCTCCACCCCGATATCCGGAAGCGGGCGTAGACGTAATACACGAACGGTACCATGGCGACGATGGCAATGGCCTTGTCGACCCACGGTACCATGAGGAATGCCAGGGGCTCCTTTCTTGGAACGCCGGTAGCCGCGCGCTGAGCAGTCATTCTTCGCCCTCCCGCCTCACGTGGTTGGCTAACTCGGTCTCTGGTGGTTTGAGACTACCGCACCCGAGAGAAATTGCCACAGCAGGGGCGAACAGTCGCTGTTCGCACGGTGTCCCTCCGCATCGCCAACGCGATGGAAGTCCTTACATCTACGCATACGCCGGGTGGGACTCGAACCCACGACCTACGGATTAAAAGTCCGTTGCTCTACCTGTTGAGCTACCGGCGCAACTCGGGGATTCGGCCCCGGATACCGCCTCAAAGCTAAGCGCCACGCCCCTACAAAACACCGGGGGCCGGCTGCGTCCCTCCGCAGCCGGCCCCCGGTGTCTCGTCCTACTCTCTACTCTCTACTCTCTATTCTCTACCTGCTACGCAGGTTACTGCGCCGACGGCTGCCCAACGCCGTCAACGCTCGCCGTCGTCTTACCAGCCGGCGCCGCATTGTCACCCTTGGTCTCGATCACGAACACCACACGGCGGTTCTGCTCCGCCCCGGGTTCATCACGCGCGGCGTTCGGAACCACGAGACGCGTCTTGCCGTAGCCGACCGTCTTGAGCTCCGTCGTCGCCATTCCCTTGGTGACGAGATAGTCGCGTACCGCGTTCGCCCGGCGCTGCGAGAGCGTCAGGTTGTACGTCTTGGTGCCGGCCGGGTCGGCGAAGCCCTCGATCGTGATCTTCGTCCCCGGGTAATACTTCTGCACGACGCTGGCGAAACGGTCGAGCGCATCGTGATCCTGGTCGCGGATCGACGCGTCATCAAACGCGAAGTTCACCGGGAAGTCGAACTGGATCCCCGACTCGAGTGCGGTGATCTTGGCGCCGAACTCCGTGCGCAGGTTCTGCAGATCATTCCGCAGTCCCTGGACATCCGTCTTCACGCCCGCGAGGTCGCTCTTCACGCCGGCAACATCGGCGTTCTGGGCGCTGTCTGCGTTCATGCGCGCCTGCTGCTCAGCCGTGATCTGCGCACGCGTGTCGGCTAGGTCGTGGTGATAGGTGCTGGCCTTCACGCACGCCGCCATCAATGGTGCGATCACGCCGAGCGTGGCGAGCTGTTTGATCGAATAGCCCATGAGATTCTCCCCTCGCGTTACATAGTGACGATGCTGGTACGCGGTGTGACAGCGCTTGCGAAAATTTAACCGGTCAGTGGCCAAAAAGTACCAATCACTACAGTTGTAACACTGTGATCTATCTCACACTGCGCGTTTTCATCTGCACCGCTGTGCATCACCGCAAAACGTGAGACCGCGACTGCGTTGTGACGCAGATCACAATTGATACGATTGGGGTCTCCGCCCCGGCCGAGGTTGCGCCAAATAGTTCAGCATAGATCGCGCCGCGGTTTCGCGGGCCATCCACCGGTGTATCACTATTCAACACTCTCGTTTTCTTCTCTTTTCTCCTGTCTCGCTTCACTGCGGCTGCCGCTGCAACCACTCGCCGCCGTCGATCACGAAGATCGCCCCCGTGATCCAGTCCCCCGCCGGAGACGCGAGAAACGCCACGGCGTTCGCGATGTCCCTCGGCGTCCCCCACCGTCCTAACGGAATCGCGCGCGCGGCATACTCGGCCATCGCCTGCTTCACGTCGAACAGCGCGGTCGCCGGCGCGGCGTCAGTACCCCGCTCCCGAGGCGCCGAAAACGCCTTGAGCACCCCAGGCGTCGGGATCGGACCGGGAGCGACGGCATTCACCCGCACACCCCACGGCGCCCACTCCACCGCCAATGTCCGCGTGAGTGCGTCCACACCCGCCTTCGCCGCCGTCGCATGCGCCATCTGCGGCCAACCGCGGTAGTGCAATGTCATCGACACGTTCACGATCCGGCCGCCACCCTGGCTGCGCATCACCGGTGCCACCGCCTGCGAGCAATAGAACGTGCCGAAAAGATCGATCTCCACCACCGATCGCCACGCATTGGGGCTGAGCGTCGCCGACGGCGCGTAGAAATTGCCGGCCGCGTTGTTCACGAGGAGATCGAGACGCCCCCGCTCACTCGCGACCCGCGATACCACCGCGCGCACCGACTCGGCATCCCGCACGTCGAGCACGGCCACGCTGGCCTGCCCGCCCGCGTCGCGGATCCGCGCCGCGGCAGCCTCCAGTGTCTCGCCGTTGCGGCTCGCGAGCACGGTGTGCGCACCCAGCGACGCCAACAGCTCCGCGACGCCATACCCGATGCCGGTCGCGCCCCCCGTAATGAGCGCCACCTGGCCCTCGAGCAAGCCGGGACGAAAGACCGCACCAGAAGCCGCTTGACCAGAAGCCGCTTGACCAGAAGCCGCTTGCTGTGAAGCCGCCGGCAGCCCCGGCGCCCGTGCCGGTTCAGTCATCCACGGCAGCGGTCATCCAGTCCACGTCGTCCGGCGCTCCGAATAGCAGTCGTGTTTGCGCGACACTCGAAAACGAGCGCCGGTGGTGCGGCGATGCACCCTGCCGGTCGAGTCCCGCGAGGTGCTCCGCCGTTGCGTAGCCCATGTTGTGGCTCCAGGCATATGCGGGATGCCGCACGGCGAGTGACTGCATCAGCCGGTCGCGTGTGACTTTGGCGATGATCGAGGCGCACGCCACGCTGTAGCACCGCCCGTCGCCGCCCACGACCGCGCGGTGCGCAACGCCCAGCGTTCGCACCGGATTGCCATCCACGACCACGTGGTGCGGGGCGAGGACGAGCCGGGCGAGCGCGCGGCGCATGGCGAGCACCGACGCATGGTAGATGTTGATCCGGTCGATCTCGCGTGCCGACGCGGCCCCCAGTCCGATCGCGAGCGCGCGACCCCGGATGAGGATCGCCAGGCGACGCCGCTCCTGCGGCGTCAGTTGCTTGGAATCGTCCACCCCCGCAATCGCGCGCTGGTCGGGCGGCATGATGACGGCACACGCGACGACGGGGCCCGCGAGGGGGCCCCGTCCCACTTCATCGACTCCGGCGAGCAATGGTCCGAACTGCGCTCGAAGCGCCCGCTCGATCCCGCTCCAACGCTGCGGATGAACTTTGCGCCGCGGCTCGCTCTGACGATCTACCCGAGGCTCGATCGGACGATCGGCCTCTCGTACCGCTGGCTGGCTCGGCATGTCCGCCACCGGGCCGCCGCGCGCTACTCCTCGGTGCCGGTCGTCGGGACCGCGACCTTGATCTTCTTCTCGCGGATCCGGGTCGCCTTGCCGGTGAGACGACGGAGGTAATAGAGCTTCGCGCGCCGCACCCGGCCGCGCCGCACCACGACGATCTCCGCGATCATCGGGCTGTGCGTGGGAAAGATGCGCTCCACACCCACACCGTTCGAGACTTTGCGCACGGTGAACGTCTCGCTGACACCCGTTCCCCGGCGCGCAATGCAGATCCCCTCGAACGCCTGCAACCGCTCCTTCTCACCTTCGATTACCCGAACATTGATGCGCAACGTGTCGCCGGCGCGAAACGGGGGAATCCCCGCGCGCAGCCACGTCTTCTCGGTTTCGCTGAATTCGTGCACGGATCACTCTCAGTTTTTGACGGCAGACAGGGGAAAATAGCCAGGGGCGGACCCGCGCGCCAGTCGTTCTCTATGCCGGCATTGGCTTTACGCCACCGCTCGCGCCGTCGAAATCCACGTTTGCTCGGCAATACCCGCGGCAAAACGCAGCGGGGGCCGTTCGCGAACCGAAGGTCGCCCTGTTCGGGCAACGGCCCCCAGACGGATGCCGCAGCAGACGCCGACACACACGGATGCCGCAGCAGACACCGACACACACGGATGCCGCAGCAGACGCCGACACACACCGATGTCTGCCTTGATCGTCGCCATGACCGCCAACTCCTGGACGCGCATCGATATCTGCCCTGGTAGGGGCCGGTCGTGACCGGCCCCTACGGATGCCGCCATACCACCGCCCCATCTCATGCGGCATGTTCATGTCCAACCTTTGGCTTATTCGCGGTGGCCGTCCTGCCGCTCCCGCTCCCGCGTCAGCCGCTCCCCTTCAGCGCGCCGCCACTCGGCGATCCGCTTGTGATCCCCTGACAGCAGCACCTCCGGCACCACATGCCCGCGGAACTCCGGCGGACGCGTATAACTCGGCGCGCTCAACCCCCGCTCATAGAACGAATCGCCGCGCATACTCTCGGGATCGGACATCGCGCCCGGCAATAGCCGCACCGTGGCGTCGATCACCGTCAACGCCGCCGCCTCCCCTCCACTCAGCACGAACGGCCCGATCGATCGCTCCTCGGTCGCGAGATGGTCGGCCACGCGCTGGTCCACGTCCTTGTAGTGGCCGCACAGCAGGGTCAGCTCCTCGCCACCCGCGTAACGCACCGCGTCAGCGTGCGAGAAAAACGGACCTCGCGCGGAGAGCAGCACGATCGGTGGCTTGGAGCCCAACGCTTCAACTGCCTCGAAGAACGGCCCCGGCGCCATCACCATCCCCGCCCCGCCACCGTACGGATAGTCGTCCACGGTCCGGTGCCGGTCGTGCGTGTAGTCTCGGAGATCGGCGATGCGGAAGCTCGCCGCGTTCGTCGTCGCGGCACGCCCGACGATGCTGATCGACAGCGGTCCCCTGAAGTACTCGGGAAAGATCGTGACGACGGTAATGCGCAGCATCGCTCAATCCCCGTCCTCGGTATCCCGCCCGTGGGCATCCTGGTCCGCTGTGTCCCGGTCTTCGGCGACGTCGTCCATCAATCCCTCCGGTACCTGGACGACCACCGCGCGGCGGCCGAGGTCAACCGTCGTGACGACCTCGGGACGGTACGGCAGCATCAGCGTGCCGGCCTTTGTCGACACTTCGAGCACGAGCCCCTGCGGCATCTCGTGCAGCGCCTCCACCCGCCCCAGCGCGTCGCCGTCGCTCCGCTCCACACGCAGCCCGACGAGGTCGTGGAAATACACTTCGTCGCTCGCGGGCGGCTCGATCTCCTCGGATGGCACGAGGAGATATCGCCCGCGCCACAGGTCGGCGGCGTTCCGGTCGGCCAGTTCCTCCAATCGGAGGATCCACCCGCCTTTGAACGGCTTCGAGCGCCGGATGGTGAGTGTGTGCGGGCCGGGCGTATCGGGCGGGCTCAGCTCGCCCTTGGCGGTTCCGCCGAGGAGCCGCCGTCCCACGGCGAACCGAGCGTCCGGCTCACTCGTCAGCGACTCCACCACGACTTCACCCCGAATGCCGTGTGCGTTGCGGACGCGCCCGACGATCATGTGCGCGGGCGCGGGCACGTCAGTCGTCGCCCGCGGCGCCCCGCTCCGAGTCGTCCCGAATGGGAACGGCGCCCACTTGCCGCTTGGACGCGACGCGCGCCTCGTGCCGGACCTTGAGCACACCCGCGCGGCGTAACAGCGAGCGCACGGTGTCGCTGGGCTGCGCACCCACATCGAGCCAGTGGTGCGCGCGATCGACCTCGATCGAGAGGCGTCCGGTCTTCGCACCGTCCGTCGGCGTCTCCCGTGGCGCGTACTGCCCGATGACTTCGATGAACCGCCCGTCCCGTGGACTCTGCGAGTCCGCGACCACGATGCGATACATGGGCGCGTTCTTGCGCCCCACTCGCCGCAATCGAATTCGTACCATCGTTCACTCTCCAGTCATCGGCGCGCAACGCGCCATCTCACATCACCGGCTCTTCGCAGTATCGGAATCTCCGACCCGCACCGGCACCCAGCAACGTAATCGATGCCCAGCCCCC
>Ga0070733_10000230_pt1 | contig 49017 bp, 49 predicted proteins | sample Coa_R1_9_FD_66450 | JGI IMG/M metagenome (GOLD analysis project Ga0070733, IMG submission 66450) | Surface soil microbial communities from Centralia Pennsylvania, which are recovering from an underground coalmine fire - Coalmine... | ecosystem: Environmental > Terrestrial > Soil > Unclassified ... | reverse complement strand
GGACCACAGGCGTTGTTTGAGCGGATGCAAATGCGGCCGCCAGGCTCGCGGCGGCAAGAACATTCACGAGGGTTGAGAACTGCATCCCCGAAGTATACCGCCGCACAAACACCAAAGCCCTCCCGATGGCATTCCGGCTTGTCGTGGCGTATGATGACACCGATGCGCATGATCAGCGTCGCGGTTTTTCTTGCGGCTCCCGTTGCCGCCCAGTGGCTCAACTTGCCCACGCCCGGAATCCCCCGCACGGCCGATGGTAAACCCGACCTCTCCGCCGCCTCGCCCAAGACTTCCGGCGGGAAACCCGACTTCTCCGGCATGTGGATCCCACGCGATATTTTGCCTTGCGACATCAAGGACCGCGGCGTGCAGTGTACCGAACTTCCTTTGACGCCGCAGGTGCTGAACTTCGCCGCGGGCCTCAAGAATGGACTTCCCTATCAACCTTGGGCGGCGGATCTGGTCAAGAGCCGCGCCAAGGACGTCGCCTATATTGATCCCCACGCGCACTGCATGCCCCCTAATTTCCCGCGCGCCTGGGCCTTCCCGGAAACCGAAAAGATTTTCCAGACGCCCACCCAACTCGTCATCCTGCATGAGTTCAACGCCAGCTATCGCCAGATCTTTTTCGACGGCCGCAAACTCCCCGAAGACATGCTGGCGACGTGGAACGGTTACTCCGTTGCCCACTGGGAAGGGGACACGCTGGTGGTCGAATCCGCGGGCTATCGTGACGATTCCTGGCTCGACACCGCCGGCAATTTCTTCTCCAGTGAAGCTCGCGTCACGGAGCGCATCCGCCGTCCCAACTTCGGCAGCCTTGACATTGATGTGACCGTCAATGACGCCAAGGTGTTCACGGAGCCGTGGACGGTGACTCTGCACATGCGGCCACTCCTCGACACGGAAATGATCGATTTCATGTGCCAGGAGAATAACAAGGACATCGAGCACCTGGTTCGATAAGGGAAGAGGATACGATCATGGTTCGGGCGAAACTTTTCTTCATTCCGCTGTTGGGGGCGCAACTCGCGCTTGCTCATCACGGCGGCAACGAGTACGACCTCAGGAAGACGGTCGAGTTCAAGGCCAAACTCACGCGCGTCGAAATGATCAATCCGCATTCCTGGCTTTATTTCGACGTCACCGAGCCCGACGGCAAGGTTAGCCACCATCGCGGCGAGATGCGGTCCGTGCATGTGCTGCGGCGCTCGGGCTGGACCAAGGAGCTGTTTCCGATCGGCCAGATGGTGACCATCGAGGCTTCGCCGAATCGAACCGATCCGGCTTCGTGCTATCTGCAAACCATCGTCATGGCGGACGGAACCCGCATGGACCGCTATGGCCAATACATCAAGGCGCCCACGGGCGGCGTGCAGGAAATTCGCGGACCGATTGCTCCGGTGGCGATCAACCGCGCGCCGCGCCGCCCCACGGGTGAGCCGAATATTGCCGGAGACTGGGCACCCATCCAGCAGGTGATGGTGGATCCTCGCGGCACCGGCGGCGGGTTAGTCAGGCTCGATCAGTTGAGTCAATACAAAGCCGGGGAGCGTCCGGCCAATGCGGGCAAAGCAGCGGACAAGGGTGCGGCAAAAGGGACGGACGCCGCAAAGGGTCCGCGGCTGTACGGCGGAACGGAGCTTACCGCGGCTGGGGAAAAGGCCGCGGCGGATTTCAAGCGCGAAGACAATCCCCGCTTCAAATGCGAAACAACCAGCATCGTGTTTGACTGGACTTTCGACGGGCCCGTCGACAGGATCACGCAAAACAAGGACACGATCATCCTGGAGTACGGGCAATTCGGATTGAAGCGCACGATTTACATGAACCTGCGGGAGCACCCCAGCGCCATCAAACCCAGTCGCGCCGGACATTCCACCGGACACTGGGAAGGCGACACCCTGGTTGTGGATACGGTGGGTTTCGCGCCGGGTTTCCTGAACACTCCGGTGGCTAATAGCGATAAGCTCCACGTGGTCGAGCGATTCACTGTCGACCCGGTGAAGTGGTCGCTCACGCGGGCCTACTCGGCGGAAGACCCGGTTTACCTGAAGGGAAAATACTCGGGTTCCGATACGGTCTTTATCGCCGACGCTCCGTTTAATCCGGGCAAGTGCCAGGAACTGAACTTCATCGACTATTCGAAACAGCAGAAGAAGTAGCCCGGCTATTTGGGAGCAGACTCCGTAGATTGGCGCGCCATCAATTCGTGCAACAGGGCGATGGTTTGTTCGCGTGGTTTCACGGGCCCGCCCGCGTGGCCGCGTAAGCCCTTGCCTTGGGCCATCTCAACGGGCGAGCGGCCTTGCTTGTCGACCACGTCGAGCTTCGCTCCTCGTGACGCAAGCAGCTTCACCAGGTCGTCTGTCGGCTGAGGAAAGTTAGCGTCGGCGGCCTGGGCGGCGAAGTGCATCGCCGTTTGTCCGGCCACGCTGATGGCGTTGATGTCGGCGCCGTGGTCGAGCAAGACCTTCGCGGCGGCGATCAGGTCGGCTTCCGTGCCGTAGTCCTTCGCGAAGGCGCTGACGCCGCGGCCGAGCCCGGCGGCGAACATCAGCGGCGTGGTGCCGTTTTTCAAGGGCTGATTGACGTTGGCTCCGTGAGCGATCAGGAGTTCCATCGCAGCGACATCTCCCGTATGCGCGGCGCGAGCGAGCGGGGTTGCGCCTGCGCCCAAGGTCGGCTCGCCCGGCGTGTGGGCGCGCTGGAGCGTCGCCGACTTCAGCCCTGCATTCGGGTTCGCGCCATGCTCCAGAAGCACATGCATCAGACCCACCGCGCTCAGCTTGTCGTGCGAGGGACGGCCAGGCCTGCCGAAGATTTCTCCCAGCGTGTTCATGTCGACGGCGGCATAGAGTGGAGTCATGCCCGCGCTGTCGGCCGCGCTTACGTCGGCGCCCTTTTCCACCAGCAACGCCGCGGTGTCGAAGTGGCCATTCGTAATCGCCAGCAGCAGGCTGGTGGAATCATCGGGGTCGGTGGCGTTAAGCTCCGCGCCCGCATCGCTCAGCGCCCGCGCCGCGTCCACGGAGCCTTCGCGAGCCGCATACATCAGCGGTGTCCAACTTCCGTGCGGCAGGATCGTCAGCACGCCCTCCAGCCCGAAGCGGTCTTTGGCATAGGAGAGCTCTTTGGACCGGCCGTTGACTTCGGCGCCGTGCTTGACCAAAACTTCGATGACTCCGGCCTGATTCGCCATGGCGGCAATCATCAGCGCAGTTTCCCCGAACGCAGGTCCGGTCACTGCGACATTCGCACCCCGTTTGATCAACAGATCGACTATTTCCGAATTCCCCGCCCGCGCGGCTGTCATCAAAGTAGTTTCGCCGCCAGGAAGCGCGGCGTTGGGATCCGCGCCGGCCTTCAGCAGCATGTCTACCGTCTCGAAATCGCGGTTCATCACCGCCAGCCACAGGGGCGTGACGCCATCGCGAGTGGATGCCTTCACGTCAGCGCCTTCCTGGATCAGCTTCCGCACGGCGTCGCGATCGCCCGCTTGGGCGGCTTCGATCAGCGTTGCCCCCCGCAAGGTCAACGCAAGCAGGAACCCAATGGCAGCGAGTTTACGCGAAGACATTCGTCTTTCCTGTGCTGTCGCCAAACTGGTCCACATTCGTCCCGAAGCGCTCCGCCACGTTGCGCCACAAGTTGCCGACCGGCGTGCGCACCGGAAGCTCGACGTGACGCGCCCCCTTGCCGGCGGCGCCGCCAATCAACACGACGGGCAGCGGATCGGAAGCATGGCCGTTCGAATCCGCCATGCCTGCGCCATACGCGAGCAGGGAATGATCCAGAAGAGAGCCGTCGCCATCCGGGATGGCGCGCAGCTTGGCCAGGAAGCTGGCGTAGAGCTCCGCGTAATATACGTTGATCTTGACCATCTGCGCGATCTTGTCGGGTTTGTTCTGATGGTGTGAAACCGAATGGTGCTGCTCCGTGACGCCGATCTGCGGATAGGTGCGCTGGCTGAGTTCGCGAGACATCATGAACGTAAATACTCGCGTTACATCCGCCTGAAACGCCGCGGCAGCCAAGTCAAACATCAACGCGACGTGTTCGCCGAAGTTATCGGGAGTTCCCAGCGGCGCCTCGGGTGTTGCGATTTCGCTCGCGCCACGCGCTTCTGCCTGTTGGATGCGACGCTCGATCTCCCGCACATTTTCCAGATAGTCGCCCAGGCGCGCACGATCCCGCGGACCCAGCTCGCGCTCCAGCTCCTTGGCGTCTTCCGCCAGGGAGTCGAGAATACTGCGACGCTTCACCAGCCGCGCGCGCTGTTCGACGGCTGTTCCGGGTTCGCCAAAGAGCCGCTCAAAGACGGCTCGTGGATTCGTCTCCATGGGCAGCGGCGTTTTCGGCGACGACCAGGAGATGGTGTTCATGTACTGGCAACTGAAGCCCGGCGAGCAGCCGCCGACGTATCCGGAGAAATCTTCCGTCGCCAGTTCGAGTGACGGCAGCGGCGTTTGCTGCCCGATCTGTTGGGCCACCACTTGATCGATGGTCGTGTTCGCCAAGACGTCCTCGGCTTCGGTGCGTTTGGGCCATACGCCGGTCAGGAATCCCGCGGCGCTGACCGCGTGGTCGCCCACCTGGCTGCCCGGATGGGACCGCGTGAGGTTGGTCACAACCACCAAGCCATCCTTATAAGGTTCGAAGGGTTTCAGGATGGGCGTGAAATCAAAATCGGAGCCGAATGTTTTGGGCGTGAACTGCGGCATGATGGCTCCGTTTGGAAAATAAACCGCCCCAAACCGAAGGCTTGGCGCCGCCGCCGCTTTCGCCAATGGAGTAAGCGCCGGAAACATGGCATCCAGCAGCGGCAGAGAGGCCGCTGCGCCCAACCCCCGCAGGATTGTGCGCCGTGCCAGCGATTTTTTCGTTACCAACATGGAAGGCTCCTCATCTGCAGATCCTCATTGACGCGCCACCTCCGTCGCCGGTCCGGCCGTGCTCATGCGAAACGGCGCGCTACGGGCGACGCCCAGGATCAGGCTCGACAATCGATAATTATCTTGCTCCGCGTTGCGAACGATCGCGCGCACCTGCGGCATATCGCGCGCGTCGAGCCCCCGGCCCAGCGCGTAGGTCAGGAGTTTCTCCACAACGGTTGTGACAAAGTTTTCCGGGCGTCTCAACAACGCCTGGCGAAGTTCCACGACGCCGTTCACTTTTGTGCCGTCGGCAAGTTGACCGCTGGCGTCAACCTGTGCGCCGGCGTCCTCAGAGCGCCACGCGCCCACGGCGTCAAAATTCTCCAGCGCGAAGCCGATCGGGTCCAGCGTCTTGTGGCAGGCGGCACAGGTTGGGTTGGCCCGATGTTCCGTCATCTGCTCGCGCATCGTGCGCGGTTTGTCTCCGTCGCGCTTCTCCGGCAGAAGCGGGACGTCGGGCGGCGGTGGTGGAACCTCCAAACCCAGCAGGTTTTCGAGGATCCACTTGCCGCGCACCACCGGAGACGTTCGCTCCGCATGCGACGTCAGCGCGAGAATGCTGCCCTGTCCCAGCAGCCCCCTGCGGGCTTCGTCGCGAACCGGCACGCGACGGAACCAGCTGCCATAGATGTTCGGGATGCCGTCGTGACGGGCCAGACGTTCATTTACGAAAGTGTAGTCGGCGGTCATCAGATCCAGAACGCCGCGGTCTTCCCGAAGGACGCTTTGAAACAAGAGCTCGGTTTCGCGGCGGAAACTTTGCCGGAGATTGTCGTCGAAGTCCGGAAATAGATCGGTGTTGGGTTGGAAATTGCGCAGGTTGCGCAACTGCAGCCACTGGCCGGCGAAGTTGTCCACCAGCGCGTCCGATCGAGGATCCGCAAGCATCCGGCGGACCTCCCGCTCCAGCGTGGCGTCATCGTGAAGTTTACCCTTCACCGCCAGATCGAGCAACGCGTCGTCGGGAATGCTGCTCCACAAAAAGAACGACAGGCGCGAGGCGAGTTCCAGGTCGCTCACCTGGTAAATCGAACCGTGTTTGACGCCGGCCGGCTCACGCTCGGCACGGAACAGAAACTTCGGGCTGGCTAGGATGCGTTCCAGCGCGGCTTGGACTCCGCGATCGAATTCGGCGTTACTTCGGCCGGATTGGTAAAACTCCATCACCCGCTTGACGTCGGCGGTTGAAGGCGGCTGCCGGTACGCGCGACGCATCAACGTGCCAACGATCTGTTGTGCGCAAGCGGTATCTTCACTCGGCTTAGCGGGCTGGCACACGAAAATGCGTTTCCGGCTGGGAGTTTCGCTCGCGCCGGTGGCATGAAATGGTCCGGCCACCGTCAGCACTTGCAGGTGAGGATGCCCGGCCCAGTCGAAATTATCGACGGAGCTGCGAACGAAAGACTGCAAGCGAGCCGGCTCGGCGAACTGCGAATCCTGCAGGAACGCGACGCTCACCGAATGCGGACCGGCGCGAATGGGGATCACGGCTTGGAGCCGCGCATCGACGGCATCGCCCGTGTCCGTCGGCGCATCGAACAACGAGGCCAGGTCCTCGGCGCCCCCGATCTTTGCCAGAGCGACCCGTTCGCCGTCCACGCTGAACTCCACTTGATGCACGGATTCGAGGCCGCGCATGATGTTCAGATTCGTGCGGTAAAGCTTGGCTTGGATGCGGTACTCGCCGTCGAGCGGGAAATTGAGTCGCGCCGAAGTCCCTCCCACGGTGCCCAGCGGCAAGCCCTCCACGTGCTGGTCCTGCGACAGGTCCTGAGGGATGCGCCACGTGTAGGTCGTCGGAGCCTGCGCGGGATCGCCCACGGCCAAGGCTGCGATCTTGGCGGCGGCGACTAAATAGCGTTCCTGGAGCGCCGGTGAGACGCCCAGTGCTTCCGCGACATTGTCGAATCCAAACGCGGAATCGTCGGGCGGCAACAATGCCTCGATGTCGACTTCCAAATGCAGAAGATCGCGAATCGCATTCGCGTATTCAGCCCGGTTCAAGCGGTGCAGAACGGGCCGGCCCGCATAAGGCGGCGCGCTGTCCAGCCGGGATTCGATCCACGCCGCTGTGGAGTTATAGGTCGCCACATCCGGCCGGGGCATGCCAGGCGGCGGCATGGTTCCGGAACGCAACTTCTTGACCACCTTTTCCCACATCTCGCTGTGGGTTGGAATGGCACTGAGATCCGCCGTGTCCAGGATCAAATCGGCGGCTTTGGCTCGGCCATTGTGGCAGCCGGCGCAGTACTTGTCGATTACTTGACGCGCTGGCGCCTGACGCGCTGGGACTTCACGCGCTGCCGGCGAGTCCTGCGCGCCGAGACGCGGGCCCGGCAAGAGAGTGGACACACACGCGGCGCACAACCCCGCGATCACACCAAGCCACGGGCTCTTTTTCTTCAGCGCCGGCTTCGTCAAGCTGCTCGTTCTGGCCTTTCCCTATGCCGGTGGCCATTATATCGCTGCGCGTAGTCTTAAAACTACTGCTTGGTAAAGGTTTCCGGGCCACCGCCCCTGCCTTTGCCGCCACCACCACCAGTACCCTTGGCGCCGCCACCACCGCCTCCGCCAGGACCCTTGCCGCCGCCGGTGCCGCCGCCCAGATTCTGCCGCACCGCCGAATACGTCTTGCCGTCGTCGGCCAAAGTCCACTCATCGTGCCACTTCGTGCCGTTCGCCTGCGTCGTATCGACGACCAGTTTATTGCCCTCCATCTTGCCGGTGGCTTTGGAGTCCTTCCAGACGCCTTCGGTCATGGTGATTTCCTGTCCTTGAGTCGGATATTGGCGCAGGATCACCGAACCGTTCGTTTGCGTCTCTTCCATGAAGATGACACCGTCTTTCAGGCGTCAACTTGCGCACCTGCCCGCCGTCGCCTTTCCAGGTGCCGTTGAACTTCGAGGCATCTTGCGCCATCAGCAGGAACGCGGCCGCGCCCATCGCAACCGTAGTGATGAACATCGCTTTCTTCAAAGAGCGTTTCTCCTTTCGATGGAAGCGTCTCGTATGCTTCGCGTACCGCTTCTAAAGACGCTGACTCGCAGCCCTAACGTTACTACAAGGGGATGCTGGCTATGCGTGCGGCGGCATCACGCTAGTGCCCGCAGGTTGCCAACAATAATTCTACACCGATTGGAGTAGAATTAAACCATGGAAGGATACACTCCCGCGCAAGCCGCCGCGATTACAGGTTTGCCGCTGGCGGCGGTTCACAAAGCAATCGACGTTCGCTTGATACGTCCGCGCGTTGCGCGATCAGGTGCAACCCGCCGGCGGCTGCTTTCGAGGGAACAGTTGATCTACCTGCAACTGGAGGCGGAGGGCCTGCGGCTGTTACCGGTGGGGACCCGTCGAGAGATCGCCGAATCAATTCAGCGATCGCCTAAAGCCGAAACATTGCCAGTCGCGGAAGGGACGGCGCTTCTGATCGAGATTGGGGCGGCCAGGCGGGCAGTCGAGAGCCAGTTGAAGCAACTGGCGCGCATGGAGGAGATGGTCGTCAGCGATCCTGAGATCATGCGTGGAACGCCTGTCTTCAAGGGCACTCGGATTCCTGTGGACTTGGTGGCCGACATGCTCGAGCAGGGTGCAGCCGCGGAGGAGATTCTTGAAGGTTATCCAACCCTGACCGCGGAAAAGATCGCCATCGCACCGATGTACATGCGTGCGTTCCCACGGCGGGGACGCCCCAGTCGCCGTCCCTGGCAGGGGAAAAAGGCGCGGGGTCGCAAATCCTACTCACTAAACTCTCTTCTCCCGAGTGCATGAGGTTCCTGATCGACGAATGCTTGCATGAATCATTGGTCGGGGTCGCTCATGCAGATGGTTTTGAGGCAACGCACGCCAACCACCTTGGTTTGAGCGGAAAGCCGGACAGGCAACTGTGCGTGCGAATCGTGGCGGATGAATTCACGTTCGTGACAAACAACCGTATCGACTTTATTCGGCTCTTCGGCCAAATGGAACTGCACGCCGGCCTGATCGTGATCGTCCCGAGCGTTGTCCCAGCCGTCCAGCGCGCCTTGTTCGAGGCGGCCATTCGGTACATGGCGGGGAAAGAGCTGATCAATTCAGCAATTGAAGTGAGCCTGGAAGGCAGCACGGTGAAGTGCATTGAATACGAGATCCCAACGGAGTAATCATACGCCCGAGGGCCCGATGGAGCCTGGACCCCCGTGAATAGTTCGATTCATGACTTCACCTCCGGCGCCTTTGAAAAGTTGAAGAGCCACCGGTTCGGGGAAAACCACTCCGATCTTCGCAAATGCTTATCAAAAGGGACAGTACCTAACCCACGCGCTGCATCCGCAAACATCAGATCGTAGCTCGCAATCGTATCGCCTAAATCGGAAATCTGCACCGTACCGCGGAATGGCTCTTTCCAGAGCGGTCCTTTGGCATTCTCGCCCGACAATGCGCAACCACGTACGCTGAGCGCAACCGGGGAGGTCAATTCAACGGCGTCGGAGAGCATATCCGTCGCTGGCAGGATGCCATCGATCCAACCGCTCCATCCGTCGTAGCCGTTCAGCAGCATCCCAAGTAGATGTTCCAGCCCGGCACAAACCCTTCGAAGCGCCTCATTCTCGTTCTGCGGGACCACTGCTGCGAATGTACGAACGGACGAAGGCGGCGACCTTCGCCTCCAAGTAGGCACGATTCGCCGGGTTGGTGTTGTGGCTCGGCATCCTGAAAGCCATCGGAACACAATTACACATGCCGACAAGCGTTCTGTCCGTAGCTGTTTGAAAAGTGGTGGGCGCGACAGGACTCGAACCTGTGACCTCCTGCGTGTGAAGCAGGCGCTCTAACCAACTGAGCTACGCGCCCCGAAGGGCCGGCAACTTTTCATTGTAAACCACGCGTCCAACTATAATGAAGCGATGCCGGAAGCCACAGGGCCCGAAGCCACAGCGCCAGAGGCCCCAGAAACTGCGCCCCCCACGTTTGAAGCGGGCTTGCAGCAACTGGAGACCATCGTCAAGGAAATGGAGGGCGGCGATCTCCCGCTGGAGCGCGCTCTCGAACTCTTCGAACGCGGCATGAAGCTGAGCGAGGCTTGCCGCAAGCAGCTGGAAGAGGCCGAAACGCGCATCGAGATTCTAACGCGCCGCGCCGGGGAAATCCAACCCCAGCCGTTCGCGCCCCGGCCGTCCTCAAACGACAAGTGAATATCGACGAATACATCGCGTACCAGCAAAAACGCGTCGAGGCTAAGCTGGGCGAGTGGGTCCCCGCGGAATCGGCCGATCCCCCGATCATTCATCGGGCCATGCGCTACAGCCTCTTTGCCGGCGGAAAGCGCGTCCGGCCGTTGCTCGCGATCGCCGCAGCGGAGGCGGTTGCGGACGCGCCGCTGGGCATCGAATCGGCCGCCTGCCCGCTCGAGCTGATTCACACCTACTCGCTGATCCACGACGACCTGCCCGCGCTCGACAACGACGATGTCCGCCGCGGCCGGCCCACCTGCCACAAGGTCTTCGGCGACGCCATGGCGATTCTGGCGGGTGACGCCTTGCTCACGCTGGCCTTCGAAGTGCTCGCGAAATTGGACGACGTCTCGGCCGAGCGCCGCATTCGTCTCGTCGCCGAGTTGGCCACCGCCTCCGGCACCGTGGGCGGCATGATCGGCGGCCAGGTCAACGATCTTGAAGGCGAAGGCAAATTTCCTACGGCGAATTTGCTCGAATCGATTCATCGCGCCAAGACCGGAGCCTTGCTCCGCGCCAGCGTGCGCATGGGCGGCATCTACGCGGGCGCTACTGGCCGGCAGCTCGCCGCCCTATCCAGCTACGGAGAGCACATCGGCCTCGCCTTCCAGATCGTCGACGACGTGCTCGATGTCGCGCAGTCTTCCGAAGCCCTGGGCAAGACCGCCGGCAAGGACGCCAAGCAGAAGAAGATCACGTTTCCCGCGGTCTACGGTTTGGACCGCTCGCGTGAAATGGCCGAGGAAGAGCGACAAGCCGCGCATCTCGCGCTGGCCGGCTTCGATGAGCGCGGCGAACGCCTCAAGCAGCTCGCCGATAGAATTGTGCATCGCAATACTTAAGAAGTCACGCATGAAGACTCGTCTGGATCAAATCCTGGTGGAGCGCGGCCTCGCCGATTCGCGCGAGAAGGCGCGGGCTCTGATCCTGGCCGGCAGCGTTGCCGTCGATGGCCAGAGGTCCGACAAGCCCGGCCACGCCTTCCCTGAAAATTGCCGCGTCGACGTCGCCGAGCGCCTTCCCTACGTAAGCCGCGGCGGGCTTAAACTTGCCGGCGCGCTGGATCATTTCGCGATCGACGTGCGCGGACTGGTCTGCCTGGATGTGGGAGCCTCTACCGGCGGCTTCACCGATTGCCTGTTGCAGCGCGGCGCCGCGCGCGTGTATGCCATCGATGTCGGCCACGGGCAGCTCGATTGGAAACTGCGCAACGACCCCCGCGTGATCGTTCAGGAGGGCGTCAACGCCCGCTATCTTCAGCCCGGCGATTTTTCGGATCGGTTTGACTTCACCGTCTGCGATGCTAGTTTCATCTCCGCCACGCTGTTGATTCCCGCCTTCGCGCCGTTGCTTTCCGAACGAGGTGAAATGGTGATATTGGTGAAACCGCAATTCGAAGTCGGCAAAGACCAGGTCGGCAAGGGAGGCATCGTGCGCGATCCGGAGCTGCATCAAGCCGCTTGCCACCGCGTGCGCGCGGCCGTCGAAGCCCTCGGCTTTACCGCCTCTATAATGGAAAGCCCCATCCTGGGCGCGGAAGGCAATCGCGAGTTCCTGCTCTATGCCCGCCATTAGCACCACCGGGATCTTATCGAAGCCGAACAGCCCGGAGGCGGCGCGCCTGGTGCCCGCGCTGATCGCCTGGCTGCGCGAGCGCGAGATCGCCAGCCGCCTGGACCACGAGACTGCCGCCTACGCGAAGTCCCTCGCCGGTTTGCCCCGCGACGAAGTCCCCGAAGGTGCGGATTTGCTGATCGTCCTGGGCGGAGACGGCACTTTGCTTGCAGCCGCGCGAGCCGTTCACGGCCGCAATATCCCCATCTTCGCCGTCAACCTGGGAGGCCTCGGGTTCCTCACCGCCATCCAAGTGGAGGAGCTGTATCCGCAACTCGAACGAGCCCTGCGCGGCGAGCTCCCGCTGGAGAGCCGGCGCATGCTGCTCACGGAATTGTGGCGTGATGAAAAGCTCGTGGCCTCCTACCAGGGCTTGAACGACATGGTGCTGGCCAAGGCTCAGATCGCGCGCATGATCGACTTGAAGGTCCAGGTGGACGACAGCTTCGTGTGCGTGTACAAAGCCGACGGTTTGATCGTTACCACGCCCACCGGCTCCACCGCCTACTCGCTTTCCGCCGGAGGACCCATCGTCTTCCCCTCCGTCGCCGCCCTCACAATTACGCCGATTTGCCCGCATATGCTGACGAATCGGCCCGTGATCGTGCCCGATCAGAGCGTGATTCAGACCACCCTGCTGGGTGACGACGAAACCACCTACTTGACGATTGATGGTCAAGTAGGCGAACTTTTGAAGAAGGGCGACCTTGTTGTCTGCCGTCGCTCGGAGCATTCGATCAGCCTCGTCCGCCCCGCCAACTTGTTGTTCTTCGACGTGCTCCGGGAAAAACTCAAATGGGGTGGCAGATGAAGCGTCCTTCGCTTACAACCTGGATCTTGATTGCGCTGGTGGCGGGCATCGCTTTTGGCGCGGCGTTTCCTGCGCCTGCGGTGAAGATGGGTTTACTGGGCACCATCTTCCTGCGACTGATCAAATCGATTATCGCGCCGTTGTTGTTCGGAACGCTGGTCAGCGGCATCGCCGGCACCGGCAACGTCAAGACCATGGGCCGCATCGGCGGCAAGGCGATTCTGTATTTTGAGATCGTCACTACAGTGGCGCTGTTCGTGGGCTTAGGCGCCGTCAACCTGGTGCGGCCCGGCGAGGGCGTGCAGCTTCAGAAGGGCGCGGCTCCGGGGGTCGCGCAAACCAGCGCTAGCGTCGAGCAGATCGTCGAGCACACCTTCCCCACCAGCATCATCGATTCCATGGCCAAGGGCGAGGTGCTCCAGATCGTGGTGTTCTCGTTCCTATTCGGGACCGCCTGCGCCTCCATCGGGTCGAAGGCCCGGAGCGTCGTGGGCTTCTGCGAATCGCTCTCGCAAGTCATGTTCCAGTACACCAACTACGTGATGCTCGCTGCGCCCCTAGGCGTCTTCGGAGCCATGGCGGCCACCGTCGGCGACAAGGGCATCAAGGTTCTGGCGAACCTCGCCAAGCTGGTGGGCACGCTTTACGCCGCGCAGGCGTTCTTCGTGATCGTCGTGCTGGGACTCGTCACCGTGATCGCGCGCATCCCGGTGCGGCGCTTCATCGCGCACGTCAAGGAGCCTTTCTTGATCGCCTACTCGACGGCTTCGAGTGAAGCCGCGCTACCGCGTGCTCTCGAAAACATGGAGCTGTTCGGAGTGCCCAAGCACATCGTGTCTTTCGTGCTGCCGCTGGGCTACAGCTTCAACCTGGACGGCTCGACGCTGTATCTTGCGCTGGCCGCGATGTTCGTGGCGCAAGCCGCCGGAGTGCACGTGCCGTTCACTACTCAACTCGTCATGATGCTGACGCTGATGCTGACCAGCAAGGGCGTCGCCGGAGTGCCCCGCGCATCGCTGGTGATCCTGGCCGGCACGCTGGCGACCTTCAATCTTCCCATCGAAGGCATCGCCGTGATCCTGGGAGTCGACACATTGATGGATATGTGCCGGACGTCGGTGAACCTCCTCGGCAACTGCCTGGCGACCGCGGTGGTCGGCCGCTGGGAAGGGTATCGCTATCACACCGAGTCGGCGATCCAAACCGAAACCCTCGACGCCGTGGATATTTTGGTCGAGCCCGAGGTGTGAACACAGTTATCGCATCGCCCCAATGTTTAGAATGGAGGGCATGAACCCGGAAGCTGCGGACCTAGAAATCGAGATCGTGCGCTTCGTCGACAACTACCAGCCCGGAATTGTGGCGGCTTGGTTTGTCGACGTGGCCGGGCAGCGTCATACAATTATCGAGAAGGTGCCATACCTCACCTCTGCCGACCTCGACGCTGGCAGCAAGTTACCCACGCCCCGGGGCAGTTCGGTGTACGGTCTTGGATCGATGGCGGGATTCCCGCGGACGAGCGCTGGCCGCGATCAGCACGGCCAGTCCCTACAGCATCGAGTCGGCCGAGGGCCTATCAGAGTTCGTTGTGCTAGAGACCCAAGTCCGCACACCTGCCGCCAGCCACGGGTGATCTGGCTGTCCCCTTCTCAAGGACTTCCTCGGTTTTTGCCAGGGGAGTGCTTCTTCAACAATGCGTCCAACAGTTCCTGTTTGTAGCGAAAATGTGTGCGCTTTAGCGCAGACGGACGTACATTACGCACGGCGTCATCAGGCTCCCAGGAACTCGTCCGGATCGACTCCCGCCTGCTTCAAAAATCGCCCGGAGGGTTCCTTCAGCACGTCGCCTGGGTGATGAGGCACCGTTGTATAGCGATTCGTTCCCGGATTGAACCAGATTTCATGGCTGCCGGCGGCTTGCCTATCGAAGTCGAAGCCGCGCGCCTTCAGCTTCCTAGCAACCTCTCTGGAGCGGAATCCCGCATGCCAGCCCATTCATGCGGCGACCACGATGGTGTAGTCTCGCCGGTCATGGGTGGTCGGCAGGTTCGGAACATCGTCGCGCTCGCGCCGGGCTTCAATCAATTTCCGGGCGACGTCGCGTGCGATGTCGAGCGCCTCGGCGACGGTCCGCCCCCGCGCGACAAGTCCAGGAAGCTCGTCCGAGGTCGCAAGGAAAAGCCCTTCCGGCAATTCTTCGATTTGTATTCGAATCGCCAGTTCCATGCGTGTTGATCGTAGCATCTCACGATCTTCCCCGAATCCGCGCGCAGCTTTATCGGAATGGAATCTCCACCTCGGCATAGCTGCCCGGCGTGGCCGCATCCACAACGGCAACGACCCTCTCCACGTACCGGCGCAAAACGGGCCACTGCGCATTTCCTAAGGCAACGATAGCGATGTTCCGCCTCGTTAGGTTCTGCTGATACCGGAGGTTCTTGTCCGCCGTCACAAACAATTCGAAGCCTGCGGCTTCGGTGGAATCGAGCAACGCGCCGTTCACAAGCCGCTCCCATCCGCGCTCAACCGCCTCGACAATTACGTGACCCTTCAGAGCGTATCGCAGCGGGGCTGGAGTGCTGTGGTCAAACAGGATGAGCATTGCCCGTTGATGTCGCGGCGTGCTGCGGGGGGGGCGGGGATGGATCGAGGCTTCGCGCGGCAAATTCCAGTACCGTCACGATCTGTTCCCGCGTCAGGTGGAACCACTCCATGATCTCGTCGATGGTCGCTCCCGCTTCGAGGTTTTCGAACACAATGGAAACCGGCATCCGGGTGTCCCGAAACACCCAAGCGCCGCTAACCTTACCAGGGATGCTTTCCACAGCCGAGCATTGTGACCAATCCAGAATCGCCATATTCGACCCTCCCTTCATCCTAGCCTTTCGATGCAACGAAGGAGCGGAGCGCCCGCCCTACTTCCCGGCGTTGGTGATCTTCACCAGGTTCTGCGAGGGCACTTCCGTGCGCAGGGTCTGCTTGCCGCGGAAGAAATCGAAGTACGAAACCATGTGCACGCAGCTCACTGTGCAATACGGCGCGCACGATTTCTCGGTCAGATACTCGCGGCGGATGTCCTCCACCGTGTAGTCGTCCAGAGGCTTGCCCGGATAGCCGCGCTGCTGCGAACAGTAGTGCACCAGCCCGTCCTCGCAAATGTACATGTAGCGCGACCCGGCGCGGCACTTCCAATTGTTCGGCTTCCCCAGCGCGATGGCGTCCTGAAAAGCGTTGAACCGCGCGTAGTGGCTCTTCTCGAGCGACTTCATCTCGTGATAGACCTGGCGCTCGCGATCGCCCAGCGGCCGAAGCTGCCCGTCGCCGTCGTGGATGATGCCGACCGTTGCCGAAAACCCGAGCTCGATCGCGCGGCGGCCCACCACCAAAGCATCGTCGGGATTGTGGATGCCGCCTCCAACCACAGAGTTGATGTTGACGTGAAAGTCGGCGTGCTCGGCCAGCACTTGCAGCTTCTTGTCCAGCACCTTCAGGCTCTTCTTCGAGACGTCGTCGGGCATCACGTTGTCGATGGAGATTTGCAGCTCATCCAAACCAGCGCGATTCAGCTTCCGCACCCGGTCCGGCGTCAGCAGATACCCGTTTGTAATCATGCAGGCGAGCATGCCGCGGCGGCGCATCGCAGCGATAATCTCGTCGAGCTCCGGATGCAGCAGCGGCTCGCCGCCCGAAAGCGTGACCACTCCCGTGCCCAGATCCGCCAAGCGGTTGATTCGCTTGACCATCACTTCGGTCGGGACGGGTTTTGAAACGTCGTCGTACTCGTTGCAGTAGGCGCAGGAAAGATTGCACCGGCGGATGGGGATAATGTGGGCCATCAAAGGATGGTCGGTAGACACCGCCCCCTTGGCGATCCATCGCATCTCCCGCAGAAAGCGCGTGAACCCCTTCCAGCTCCGGCTAACTAGGACAGACCTGTCTGGCATTATAGACTTTCCTTTATTTAAGCACAGAAGCACTATTTAAGGACGGCCGCGCCCGCCGCTTATACTGAAACGTGCCGAAGCGGACGCTCCTCACCTGCATCGTATTGGCGCTGCTGTGCTTGCTCGCTTACGCTCGTTCCCTGTCCCTGCCTCTGCTGGAGGACGACTACTTCAACATCTGGGCTGCCCGGCACTACGGCTCCTGGGCCGGATTCCCGGCGATGCTCCACGACGATGTGGCTCGCACCCGCGCCACCGTGCACTGGACTATCTATTTGGTCTGGAAGTTTTTCGGCTTCGCCCCGCGCGCGTTCCGCATTTCGAGCCTTATCCTGCACATCCTCGACACCTGGCTGCTGTACGCCATCGGCCTTGCCTGGACCCGGATGCGCCCCGCGGCATTCTGGGCTGCGGCCTTCTTCGCCGTCTACGAGGGCCATCAGGAAGCCATCATGTGGTTTTCAGGCAACAATGAGCTGCTTCTGTTTCTGTTCGGAGGAGCCTCGCTGCTGTGCTGGATCAAAGCGAACGCCCATCCGAGACATGAATGGACGCTTCGCGCCGCCGGACTTCTGTTCTTCGCCTTGGCACTGGTTTCGAAGGAATCGGCCTACATTCTGCTGCCGCTATTTCTTCTGACGACGCCGTCTGGAGACTGGCGCCGCAAGCTGGCTCACCTCGCGCCCTACTGCGCGCTGGCTGCCGTAGTGATCGTGTCTGTGTTCGCAACCCGCGGGCATTCCTTCCGCTTCGCCGACGGCAGTTTTTCCCTGCACGCACCCGTGTGGCTGACCTTGCCGAGAAACTTCGGACGGGTGCTGTGGTTCTGGGGATTGCTCTCGGCCGCAGTGCTTTTCTTAACCCCCGCCGCCGCGTCAGTCCGAAAATCGGCGCTCGTCGCCATGGCGTGGATCGGAATCGCACTGATTCCCTACAGCTTCCTGACGTATTCCTCGCAGATTCCCAGCCGGCAGCTTTATCTGGCGAGCGTCGGGCTGTCTTTCCTCTTCGGTCTGGCGATGGTTCGCCTCCTTGAGATTACAAGCGCCCGCCCGTGGCTCGCCGCCCTCGTCATGCTGGCGATGATCGCGCACAACGTCGGCTACATTTGGATCAAGAAGCAGCGCCAATTCCGCGAGCGCGCTGAGCCCTTCGAAGAGCTGATTCAAGCCGCCCGTCAAACCGACGGTACGCTGTGGGTGCAATGCTTTCCGCGTCATCCTTCCATCGCCGAAGCCGCGATTTTCGTCGCACTGGACCGCTATCCGTCCAACCTCATCTTTACTCCAGAGCAAGCCGCCGAGCGCAAACCCGTCGCGACCTTTTGTTACCACTGAGAGTAATTCCGCGCGGAAAGCACTTATCCATGTGCTTAGGCGCTACCTAGTCCTTTCCACCGGCCTGCTGCTTTTTCACTGTTCGCTAAGTGCCCAAGACCCCGCCAGTCTCGAAATCCGCATGCTCGAAATCCGTGTGTCCGAGGGTGACGGTCTTTCGTATCCCATCGGCTCGCGGGCGACCCGCGGGATCACTATCCTAATCGTCGACGACGCCGGCAAGCCCGTCGAGGGCGCCACGGTTGGCTTTCAACTCCCCGAGATGGGGCCGGGTGGAACGTTCGCGAACGGATCCAGGAACGAGACAATCACCACGCGCGCCGACGGCCGAGCCAGCGTCTGGGGCATGAAATGGAACCGCCAGGCCGGAGCGTTCGAGGTGCGCGTTACGGCGACGAAGGGAGAGGCTCGCGCCGGGACGGTAGTCTCACAGCACTTGACGGAAGCCGCTGCGCCGGACGCGGCAATCGGCGGGGGATTCAATCGCAAATGGCTGTGGATCGGCTTGGCCGCCGCGGGAGCGGGCGCGGGAATTGCCGTCGCGGCGCGTGGCGGCGGATCGTCATCCAGTGGCTGCTCCTCCACGGTGGTCCTGCCCCAAAACCCGTGCACCTCGAACCCAAGTTCACTGGGCGTGACTCAGATTGGCGCTCCCACCATCAATCTGGGGCATCCATGAGAGTCATAAGTCTAGTTGCGGCCGCATGCGCGGCGTCCCATGCCTGGGCTCAATCCGCGCTCGACCGTCCCGCGCTGGGCCAGATGCTCGACCGGCAGAATTCCCTTCGCCCGGTCTACGGCGTCGGCGGAAGTTTCCATCTAGACGCGCCTGTCGCCGAACGGGTGATCGCATCCGCCTGCTCCGGCAGCTTGTGCGTGGCTAAAACGAATTGGGCCGTGATCTCCGCGGGCCACGTCACTCCGGCGCCCGTTGGCGGCGCGGTCATCGCTGTCGACGCCACCGGCGCGACGATCTATTTTCCGTCGGTCCAACAGTTCGGGCGCTGGCAGGACGGCTCCTTGAAGATGCTGAGCCTCGGCGTCTACGGGACCGTTCTTTCGCTCGGGTCGAGTTCCTCGGGGCTCACCATCGCGGTCGAGCGGTCGGGCATCGTTTGGATCATCGCCTCCGACGGTAAAATTCTGGATTCATTGCCGCTGGGCGCGGGAGCGGCGCTGCTGACCCCGAACGGCATCGTCTACGCGACCGCGAGCTCTCTGATCCTCAGAAAGCCCGACGGCAGCGAGCTGAGCTTTCCCGCGCAAGGCGTCGAGGACATTCTTGCCCTCGGCGACGGCTACGTCGAAGCCCGCGCCGGCGGAGTGCTCTACGCCCTGCGAACCATCGCCGGCCATGAGCAGCTTTTTCAATTGCCTCAAGCTGAAACGGGGCGCGGCGCGAATGAGCGCAACAAATGACCCGAGCCGCGATCCTGCTTCTGCTCGCGCCCGCGGCCGCGCACGCGCAGCTTAAGCTCTTCGTCGGATCCACCAACGTGACGAACTCGACCTATACGCTCGGCTCGATCGCCGCCGGCACAACCGGGGACGTCGTGATCCTGGCGAGCAATATGGGAAGCGGGCCCGTGACGATCACAAAGCTTGCCCTCGCCGGAAGCGGATTCGGAATCGTCAACACTTCCTCGACCCCGTATCCGGTCGCGCCCGGCAGCTCCATGCGGATCGAGGTGCAGTTTTCCGCGGCCGGCGGCCCTCTCGGCGGCTACAACGCTTCGGTTCAGGTAAGCACTGACCAGGGCTATGCCGTCCAAGTGATCCTGACCGCGATATCCGTGGCCTCGGCAACCCTCGCCGTGGCTGCGCCGTGCACCGGCCCCGATTCCACCAACACGATCAACTTCGGCAGCATTGCCGAGAGCCAGACAGCCACGTGCACGTTCGTCTTGCAGAACAACAGCGCGCAGCAGCTTACCGTCTCTGCCATCGCGGTAACTGGCGCCGGGTTCATGATGCCCCAAGCTCCTGCCACGCCCCTGAATCTTCCCGTGGGCGGCTCATCGAGTTTCATGGTGACGTTCGCGCCCCAATCGGCGGCGTCCTATTCGGGTGCGCTCACTGTCAACACCCAAATTTTCCCGCTTGCTGGAACGGCGTACAATCCGCCGCTGCCCACGCCGATGCTCCAGTTCGATACCAATACTCCGCAGAGCGGCCAGCAAGTGACGCTGACCATGGCTCTTCCCACGCCATCGCCGAATGCGGTTTCCGGTTCCGTCAATCTTACCTTTCAGCCGGACGGCAGCGTGTCCACGCTCGCCAACGGCGATCCGACGATCATGTTCGTCGCCTCGGGAGCGCGGTCGGTTCCATTTTCGATTCAGCAAGGCAGCACGCAAGCCACCTTCGCGGGCCAAACGGGCGCGGTGTTCCAGACCGGCACTACCACTGGAAAAATCACCTTCACGGTCTCGACCAACACACCACTCAGCGGCGATCCCACCACTTCGATCACGCTCGCGCCTGTGCCGGTAGCCGTCGACAATGCCGCCGCCACTGCGATCGCTGGGGCGTTGAATATCCAAGTGTGGGGCTTCGACAACACGTATTCGGCGGGAGCGATGCAGTTCACCTTCTACGACAACCTGGGCAAACCGATCGGTTCCGGCCCGGTCACTGCCGATTTCAGCTCCAACTTCCGGACCTACTTCACCACTTCCACCGACGGCAGCGCTTTCGCGATGCTGGTTTCGTTTCCCATTAACGGAAACGCCGCGGAGGTGGGATCCGTGAACGTGCAACTGACGAACTCGGCTGGAACTTCTACCATCAGCCAACTTGTCTTCCGCAACGACACGGGAACGTGCGTGCTCATCGGGAATATATTGTCCTGCCCGCCGGGGCCTACCCAGTAGACTGGGATTGTGCCCACTCCTGTAGCCCTCTCCATCGCGGGCTCCGACCCCAGCGGCGGCGCGGGCTTGCAAGCCGACCTCAAGACCTTTTATCGCATGGGTGTGTACGGAGAGGCCGTCGTCACCTTGATTACGGTCCAGAACACTCGCGGGCTGCGGCGCGTGGAAGTGCTGACCGCCGAACTGGTTGCCGAACAGATTCAAGCTGTCGTCACTGACATCCCTCCCCACGCCGCGAAGACCGGCGCGCTCGGGAGCGTGGCTGTCACGGAAGCCGTGGCGAATGCGATGGCGGGTTCCACGTTTCCCCTTGTGGTCGATCCCGTGATGCTCAGCAAGAACGGCGTGGCTTTGATGGACGCGGACGCGCGGCACGCATTCGCGAAGAAACTTGTGCCACTCGCGTTTCTCTTGACGCCGAATCTCGACGAAGCCTCGGAGCTGACTGGGATCGCCGCGCGGGATCCGGAATCGATGACGCGCGCTGCCCAAAAACTGATCGACATGGGCGCGGCCAACGTACTCGTAAAGGGCGGGCATCTGGAAGGCGCCACGACCGACGCTATCGACGTGCTGGTTACGCGCGCCGGCGCGCGCCACCAGTTCCGCGCTTCGAGAATCGCCACTCCGCACACTCACGGAACCGGCTGCACCTACTCGGCCGCAATTACGGCGGAGTTGGCCAAAGGGGTCGAGTTAATTGATGCGATTGGCATCGCCAAGGCATTCATCACCGAGGCGATCCGCACCAACCCCGGTTTGGGTTCAAAATCAGAGGGCACATCAGGGCCGGTGAATCACTTCGCGGGAAAGTAGAAGTTCCCGCTCAGCGCCGGTTGACGCGATTTCATGAACGCCCGCATCCAGCGCGGCCCAATCGGCAGGTATCAGGAAATCAGACTTGGGGTGATCGCGCACCAGCGCCCGGATCTGATCGAGCGTCGTCGCGACGATCGTCGTAGCGATGGGATCTCCTTGAGAGGAATTGAGCCCCCAATCGCGCAGGCGCTGCTCAAATTGCGGCTTCACAGCGGGAAGGCGCGCGAAATCGGATGCCGTCATGAGAATCCCGAGATCCTCGAAGTCCAGGGCATAGCGGCGGCGCTGGGTGCTGGGATCGAGATACAGATAACGAACGCGCGGCAAATCGAGGCAAGCGGAATAGAATCCGTCGTTGGGTTCGCCGAGGATCAATTCGTTGCCGCGGTTCATCGCAGCGTAGCGATCGAGCACGGGCTCGACGGCGATCGCGGCCTCAGGGCGGAAGGGAATCCCCCACGTTTGCTCGGGCGCCAGAGCCTTGGCCGCAAACAGAGCCACGGCCAGCGCCAGCGCCCAGTTCGCGCGGTCTTTCGGAATGGCTCCGGCCGCGAGCAGCGCCATGGCGGGGAACACGGGAAGAAGGTAGGACGTGTTGCGGTACTCGAAGCTGAGAGCCGCAGCCAGAACCACCGCGATCCAAGCCAGCAACACTCGGGGACGCCTCCGCGTGAGAGCAACCAGTGTCGCCGCGAACAGCGGTGCGTCCAGCGCGATCAGCCGTTTCAAGTAATACCCAACCTGCGATTCCTGAGTCGTCTGATCAGGTTTGCCGACGGTGTTCCCGACCACCTCGGTCAGAACGTATTCGGCCCAGAACCAGCGGGTATTCCGGAAAAGCTGGTACAGATGCCAGGGCAGTGCGACAGCCGCGGTAATGGCGACCGCCAACGCCAGCCTCCGCCAGGCCGGCCGCTCGCGCGAGATCACGCAGAGCACAAACAGCGCCATCAACGAAAATAATCCTGCGATTCCCTTGGTCAGGATGGCCGCGCCGGAGGCGATTCCGAAGGTCCAAAGACTTGCGCGTGAAGCCAGGCGAGGGTCGCGAGCCAGCGCGAACATCGCCAGGGCGGTCTCGAATGTCAACAAAGCGTCGGTGAGCCCAATGCGGCTGAGTACGAAGAATAGATGACTGGAGAGCAGGAGCATCGCTCCCGTTGCCGCCGCGGCCAAAGGTGCGTTTTCGGCCAGCAGCCACGCGAAGACCAGCGTAACCGTCGCGGCGCCGGCCAAAATCGAGGGCAAGCGCAGCGAAATCGGCTTCCGGCCCATCGTCTTGATTGCCGCGCCTTCGAGCCAATATAGCAGCGGAGGCTTAACCAGGGCGTAGCGATCCAGGAATCTGGGCGTGAGCCAATCACCGGACTTGGCCATCGCCAGCGAAATCGATCCGTAAAGGGATTCGTCCTGCGCCTGGATTTTGGCGACCGGGTCCACGTACGCGGTGGCGAGGCCGGGCGCGCCCGCGTTCCAGCCCAGCGTTACTACGGCGATCAGAAAAACGGCCGAAATCGCCCCACGATGCCGCGGCAATGAGTTTGTCGCCACGGGTGAGATTGTCGCATAGCCCGAGTCACTATCAACAAGAGGTGCTGTCTTACGTTCCGGATGGGTGTTCCGCATTGGCTGACCGGGTTCGACAGCGCCATCCTTTGGCTGCTGGCGCCGCTGGCGTGGGCCATCCTGCTGAGCGGGCTCGACGATATGGTTGTGGATCTGTTCTGGGCGTTCGCCTGGATCAAGGCCAAGGTGCGTCCGGCGGCGCGCTTATTTCCGCCCGGCGCAACGCAGCTCGACTCCGCCCCGCAGCGCCGCATCGCCGTGCTGGTGCCGCTGTGGCATGAGCACGCCGTGATCGCCAAGATGCTGGAGCATAATTTCGCTTCCATCCGCTACAGCGATTACCACATCTTCGCCGGTTGCTATCCCAACGACATGCCGACGCAGGAAGCCGTGCGGTCGGCCGCGGATCGCTTCGCCAATGTGCACCTGGCGCTGTGCCCGCACGACGGCCCGACCTCCAAGGCCGATTGTCTGAACTGGATTTTCCAGCATCTGCTACTGGAAGAAGAGTCGCGCGGAGAACGCTTCGACGTGATCGTCACGCATGATGCCGAGGATCTGATTCACCCCGAAGAGCTCCGCTGGATCAATTACTATTCGGGCCGCTTCGACTTCATCCAGACTCCGGTTCTGCCTCTGCCAACTCCCTTCCGCGACTTCACCCACGGCGTTTATTGCGATGAGTTCGCGGAGTATCATACGCGCGACATGACGGTGCGCCCGATTTCGGGAGGCTTCGTGCCCAGCTCCGGCGTCGGCACAGGGTACCGGCGCGATGCGCTGGAACGGCTGGCTCGGGCGTCGTCCAATCAGATCTTCGATCCAGCGGCGCTGACCGAAGATTACGTCAACGGCCTGCGCCTGTTCCGGCTGAAGTGCACGCAAGCCTTTGTTCCCCTGGCGCGCGGGAGCGGCGCGCCGGATCTCGTCGCCACCCGGGAATATTTTCCGCGATCCTTTGCAACCGCGCTGCGGCAGCGGACGCGCTGGGTCACCGGCATCGCGCTCCAGGGCTGGCAGCAATTCGGATGGCGAGGCACGCCGGGCGAAGTGTACTGGTTGTGGCGGGACCGCAAGGGGCTGATCGGAAATCCGCTGAGCCTGCTGGCCAACGCCGTGTTTGTCTACGGCGTGGCGACTTCGCTGTGGACCCGTATCGGCCCGGCCGCCGCGCGCGTGGGAATGGCCACGCTGGCGTTGCAGCTTCTGCGAACGGCCATTCGCATGGCTTGCGTGGCGCGCGTGTATGGCTTTCTCTTTTCTCTCGGCGTTCCGTTCCGTGCGGTCTACGCGAATGCCTTGAACTCAGCCGCGACGTTTCAGGCAGTCGGGCGGTACGCCGTGGCGCGCGCTCTGGGCCAGCCTCTCAAATGGCTCAAGACCGAGCACGCCTATCCCACGCGCTCGACTCTTCTCGCGCACAAACGCAAGCTGGGCGACATTCTAGTCAGCGCCGGATATCTCGCGCCGGATGCGCTGGCAGCCGCGCTCGAATCTCTTCCGCCCACGCTCCGGCTTGGCGAGCATCTGGTGAGCGCGGGCCAACTCTCGCCCGATATTCTCTATGAAGCGCTCAGTCTCCAGCAGGGTCTTCCCGTAGCCCAAGTCGAACCGGCGGAGGTTCCGGTTGGGGTAGCGCGGGCCCTGCCCGAACGCGTCGTCCGCGAATGGAAGGTTCTGCCGTTCCGTGTCGCCGAAGGCAATCTGTACCTGGCTGGTCCGGAAATCCCCACTCCGGAAACCACCCGCGCGTTGCGGCCCTTCACCTCGCTCGAACTGCGCTTCCACCTGGTTACGCCTGCCAGGTTTGAAGCGCTTACGGTTGCTCTGCTCTAGCGCCGCGTTACTCTAGTGAGTGTCTGACGACCTGGCCGCCGCCGCGCTCGCCGCACGCGAGCACGCGCACGCGCCGTTTTCCAAATTCCGCGTCGGCGCCGCTCTTGAAGACGACTCCGGCCGCGTGCACACCGGCTGCAACATCGAAAACGCCACTCACGGCCTGACCATGTGCGCCGAGCGCGTGGCGGTGTTCAAGGCCGTCTCCGAAGGAGCGCGCCGCTTCCGCCGCATCGCCATCGCCGCCGATACCGAGACGCTGACGCCTCCCTGCGGCGCTTGCCGGCAAATTCTGTGGGAGTTCTGCGGCGATATCGAAATTTTGCTCGCGAATCCGCGCGGCAAGCGCGAATCCCTGCGCCTCAAAGATTTGTTTCCGAGGGCCTTCGATGCATCGTTCCTTTAGACCCGCCGGGAGAAGAATTCTTCTCTGCGCCTTGGCTGCGGTGTGTGCGTCGTCGTGCAACTCCCACGCTGGTGCTTCCGTCGATTCCATCTGGACCGCTCGTTACGTGGTCACCATGGACCCGGCGCGGCGCGTCATCGAAAACGGCGCGGTGGCGATCTCCGGCGATCACATCGTGGAGGCAGGCCCGCGCGCGGAGATCGATGCGAAGTACACGGCGTCTCACAGGCTGGAGAGCCCGGATGCGATCCTGGCACCCGGTCTGATCAACACGCATACCCACGCCGCCATGTCTCTGTTTCGCGGCATCGCCGACGACGTGAAGCTGCAGGAGTGGCTCGACAAGTACATCTTCCCCGCCGAAGCCAAGAATGTCGACCGCGAGTTCGTGCGCTGGGGCACGCGTCTGGCGGTGCTCGAAATGGCTCTCTCCGGTACGACGACTTTTACGGACATGTATTACTTCGAGGAAACCGTCGCGGCGGAGACCAAAGCTGCGGGAATGCGCGGCGTTCTGGGCCAGACCATCATCGGCTTCCCCGCGCCGGATTATAAAACCGTGCCGGCGGCGCTGGCCGGAACCGAGGCGTTCCTGAAGAGCTATGCCAACGACCCGCTGATTGTGCCCGCGGTCGCCCCGCACTCCATCTACACCAATTCGGACGAGACTCTGGTGGCCTGCCGCCGCCTTGCGGATCAATACCACAAGCCTTTGATCATTCACCTTTCGGAGACCAAGAAAGAGAATGACGACGCGCTCGCGGCACGCAAGAAGACGCCGACAGCGGCTCTCGAAGGACTTGGGGTGCTGTCCGGCTGGACCGTCGCCGCGCATGGAGTTTGGTTGGACGATGCGGATCTGGCCATCTTAAAGACACGTGGAACCGGACTTGCGCACTGCCCGTCCAGCAACATGATGCTTTCGAGCGGCGTCGCGCCAGTGGTGAAGATTTTGAACCTGGGAATTCCAATGGGACTCGGCACCGACGGCGTGGCGGGGTCCAACAACGATCACAACATGATGGAGGAGATGGATGTCGCGGCGAAGCTCCAAAAGGTGTCGACCAACGATCCGCGCTCGCTTCCCGCCGATCAGGCCTTCGCGATGGCGACAATTCTGGGAGCCAAGGCGCTGCGGATGGACAACCTGATCGGGTCCATCGAGCCGGGCAAGCGCGCGGATTTGATCGCCATCCGTATCGACGCTCCGCATGCCGTGCCGATGTACAACGTCTATTCGCAGTTGGTGTACGCGCTCAAGGGCTCGGATGTCTCCGACGTGATGGTGAACGGGCGGACCATTGTACGCGACCGCAAAATGTTGACCATCGACGCGCCCAGCGTATTGGCGAAAGCCGCCGAGTATCAGCGGAGTATCGCCGCATCCCTCGGTCTCAGCGGAGCCGGCGGCCGCGGCAATTAAATCTCCAACAGTCCGTCTCGCAGATAGGCGAGCTCTTTCTCGGGACGCTCTTCGTGCGCCTCCCACCCGGGGAATCCGCCCCATCGAAAACTAACCCGAATATAGTCGAGAAATGACCTGCCGTGGCGTTCGCGCAGCAGACGAGCATCGGCACACACGTTAGGAACCTGGATCTGGAATGGCAGTCCTCCTCCGTAGCCAGCCTTGCTGACAAGATCCGCCGAGATTTCGAGAAGTTCCGGACTGTCCCCTGGGACACGTCTGATCGCGCCCCTTCGCAAGCTCGCGCCTTCAGCGCCCCTCGACATGAACTGATAGACCGGCGGAAACACGACCAGCGGGTCCGGATAAATTTCGCGGCCCTGCACCTCCGGGCGCGGCCCCAGAAATCCGGCGAGCGACGAATGGTCGCCCCGGAACTCCACGCCGCCCACGATTTCATACCACGCACGCAGTGACAACGGCAGCACCCCGAAGCACCGCTCGATATCGGCGAGTTCGCGAGGTGTCTCGGAGTCCGGAGGCATATGCCGCAGAAAATCCCTCGTGCTGATGCGCGGGCCGACGGGTCCCTGCCACTCAATTCCGGCGATCGCCGGAGCATAGAATTTGAATCCCAGCTTCTGCAACCGGTCGATCAGGTGCGTCACGTTATGCAGAGCCCGCTTCATCGTCTCGCCAGCCACCGCCTGCGCGTCGCTCCAATACGGTTCGCGGCGAATCGCCGGGCCGAGGGCGATCATCGCGGACCACACCTGCTCGCGCTGGCCACTCTGGTACCGCTGCAAGAGTGGGTGGGTTCCAAGCGTACTCACAATCCCTCCACAATACCCTTGTTCAGCAGCCGATTTCGCGTGTGCGAAAATGAATCGAGGTCGTCTATGCTCGTACGATTCCGGTTCCTTGGCCTCTCGCTCCTTTTGGCCGTGGTGATGTTCGCGCAGCGCGCGATGACGGTCGCGGAAGTCGTCACCTTCATCAAGTCCCAGATCAAGCAAAAAGGCGACGATCGCGCCACCGGGGAATACCTGCGCAAGATCAAGCTCACGCAACGCCTCGACGACCGCACCGTCGAGGATCTGCAAGGACAGGGCGCCGGTCCCAGGACGATCGCGGCGCTCAAAGCGCTGGCGGCTGAGTCGGCGAGTCTGCCTGCGCCGCCGCCTCCTCCCGCGGCTCTGCCTCCGCCCAAACCGCCGAGCGCGAAGGAGCAGGCCGAGATCCTCGACGAAATGCGCGAGTACGCGCTGAACTACACCAAGAGCCTTCCCAATTACGTGTGCGTGCAGACCACGCATCGCAAAATAGACCCGAACGACAAACTGCATCAAAAGGGCTACATCACCACCGGCGACGTCGTGCAAGAGCTACTGACGTTCTATGACCGCAAGGAAACGTACGATGTAAAAATGGTCAACGGAAAATCGGTGACCAACCTCAAGCATGAGCAGTTGGGCGGAGTCGTGTCGTCGGGCGAATTCGGGACCATGATGTCCGACATCTTCGACCCCGATTCGGGAACGGAATTCGCCTGGGAAGCCTGGCACACTCTGCGGGAAAAGCGCGTGTACGCTTTCGCGTATCACGTCGACAAGGAACACGGCTACGGCATGGAGGATCTGGAATCGCATCGCTCCTACACCTCCGCGTACAAAGGATTGGTGTACTGGGACCGCGACGCTCATGCGATCCCGAAGATCACCAAGGACACGATTGGAATTCCCGCGGATTTTCCGATCCGCGAAGTGCACATCACGCTGGTCTACGACATGATCAAAGTCGGCGATCAGGCGTACATGCTGCCGTATCACTATCAGTTGGATTCCACCGCCGACAAGTTCACGTCCAACAGCGAAGCCGACTATAAGCTATATCGGAAATACGGCGCTGAAGCGACCATCACCTTCGGCGACACCGATCCGGTGCCGGAAGACAAGCTCAAGGACGAGCCAGATAAGAAGTGACCTAGCGGCGACCCCAGCCACCGCCGCCCGGCGTTTCGATGCGCAGAAGATCGCCCTCGCGAAGGTCCATGCGGGTCTTGGCGGGCAGAATGATTTTGCGGCCGCGGCGGATCAGCATATTCCGTCCGGGCTTCCCCGGCTTGCCTCCAGCCAATCCCCAGGGGCCGCGCTGGCGGCGGTCGGAAAGAATGGTGACCTCGGCGGGCGCGAGAAAACGCAGCTCGCGCACGATTCCGTCGCCGCCGCGATTGATCCCCGCGCCGCCTGAGCCGCGACGGACGCGATACTTCTCAACCCGCACTGGAAATTGGTGCTCGAAGGCTTCCACCGGCGTGTTGAGCGTGTTGGTCATGTGCGTCTGCGTGGCGCTCAGACCCGCGGCGCGCCGGGAAGCGCCCATGCCTCCCGCGATGGTTTCGTAATACGCGAAGGGCTTGCCAGCATGCGAGCCGCCGAAACTGAGGTTGTTCATGGTGCCGCTGGAGGCCGCGGGAATCGATTCTGGAGCGGCCCGCGCCAAAGCGCCCAGCACCACGTCGGTGACGCGCTGCGAAGTCTCGACGTTGCCCGCGGCCATCGCCGCCGGCGCCAGCGCATTCACCACCGTCCCCTCCGGAGCAATCAGGCGAATGGGCCGCAGGATGCCGGCGGTGAACGGAACGTCTTCCTGAATCAGGCAGCGGAACACATACATCACCGCCGCCAGGGTCACGGCGTAGTTTGCATTCATCGGACCTTGAACCTGCGCATCGGAACCCGAAAAATCCACGATGGCGGAATCGCCGCGAATGGTGATGGCCACTCTGATCCACACAGGTCCGCTTGAGACGCCGTCACTATCCAGACAGTCTTCAAAACGATATACGCCGTCCGCGAGCTTGCGAATCGCGGCTCGCATCATGCGCTCGCTGTAGTCCTGAAGGGCGCGCATGTTGGCTTCGACCTTGGCGAGCCCGTGCTTCGATACCAGCGCGCCCATCCGCTCCGCCCCCCGCGCGAGCGACGCGAGCTGCGCCATGAGATCGCCCTCGCGTTCCACCGGTGTACGCACATTCGCCAGCACCAGGCCCAGCAACTCGCGATCGATTTTGCCGCTACGCACCAGGTGCACGGGCGGAATGCGCAGGCCTTCCTGATAGATCTCGCGAGCCAGCGGCATTGATCCCGGGCTCATCCCGCCGACATCCGAATGATGCGCGCGATTTGCCAGATAGAACGCCGGCTGGCGCTGTCCGTTCGTAAAGACGGGCGCGACGGCGGTGATGTCCGGCAGATGCGTTCCGCCGCGGAAGGGATCGTTGAGGATCGCCACGTCGCCGGGACCGAGCTCCAAAGCCGATCTGGCGGCGGTCACCGATAGCGGCATCGCGCCCAGGTGCACGGGCATGTGATCCCCCATAGCGACGTTCTCGCCCTGTGCGTCATAGACGGCGCAGGAATAGTCGCGCCGCTCCTTGATGTTGGCGGAGTAGGAGCTGCGGCGCAGCACCACGCCCATCTCCTCGGCGATGGAAACCAGGAAGTGGCGGAACAGCTCGAGCTCGATCGCATCCATCTTGATCGCACGCGGGTGCGCTTTCATTTGCACTCTCCGGCGTGGATCGCGAAGCGAGCCAGCGTCTCCCATCCGGCCACGTTGCGCCGCTCCACGCGGTAGGAGTCTTTGTCGGCGGCGACGCGCCAGTTCGGGCCTTCCGCTCCGGCGGTCTTAGGTTCGATCTGCGCCGGCGGGATGGGTTGATCGGTGGCTTCTTTCAGGGTCCAAGTCTCGCCTCCAGTGCTGCTCTGGTATAACTCGTAGCGCTTGGTCTGGCCCTGGGAACGATCGACCACCAACTGCCCGTGATTGGCCGAATCAAACCAGAATTGCTGGATTGCGCCGAGCAGCGGCTCGTCGAACAAGGGGACCGGATGCCACATCTGGCCTCCGTCCACAGTCAACAGCAGAAACGGATCGCGCGGCAGTGAATTCACCTTCACTCCCGAGGCCCAACCATGCATCGGATCGGCGAATTGAATCTGGTCGAGCTCCGCGGCGCGGATTCGCTTAACCGGCTCGCTCCAGGTCTTGCCTCGGTCGCTGCTCGCGAGGAGCACCGCGGAGATGGTGGTGTCCACCGTGTGCAGGTTGCCGATCACGAAGATGTTCGCACCAAAGCCTTCGGCCGAAGACAGCTCCAGAAACACCGCACACGGCTCGTTGTCCGAGCAGGTGAGGCCCAGGGCCTCGATGTCTTCCGGGACGCACACGTTGTCGATTTTCTGAGGCTCCTCGGCGTGCAAGGCGAGGGCGGCCAGGATCAGCGTGAGCGACGTCTTGGGCAACCACCGCACGGCATCCCATTGTATCCGGTGACGGCCGAACGAATTACAATGAAATGGTGGCTGCGCCGCTTATCCCGACGCCTCTCGACCAAATCGGCCGCCGTCCGTTTTTGTTCTATCCGGCGATCGTGGGGATCGAGCACAACGAATGGATGCTTCGCCGCGTAAGCAACGCCGAAGTGCAGGTGGTCAACACCAAGACGTCGGAGGAGCTGTGGATTCCACGCCGCTTCCTGGGCGAGGTTTCGGCGATCGAGGATCCGTTCATCATCGCGGGATTGGTCAAGGAGCTGGAGTATAAGGGCGGAGCCGTGCTGCCGCATCGCCGGCGCGTGATCGAAATGCCGCGCGTCGTCAACGGTTCGGTGGTCGGGAGTCTGGAGGACACGGTGTCGCGCGCACCCGCGCCCATCAAGCTGGCTCCGGTGATCGGCATTCGCGTAGAGAGGGGACCCACCTCGCGCACCGGCCGGAGGCTGCTGACCTGGATCGTGGCCAGCATCCTCGCCTGCGTCATCATGGCCGAGGCGCTGATCGTGTTCGGCGGCCATCGCCGAATCCTGCGAGACCCCCGTGGGGTCCGCCCGTAAAGACACTTCGCGTGTCCCTTGGTGCATCGCGCCTCCAAACTGACAAAGATCGAAGAGGTACCTCTTGCCCAGGTGATGTCGCTCACCGGGAAGCGCCGTCGAACTTCAACGGCACAGCCCACCGTGCAACGGTCGCGCGGGGTTGCCTAGGTTGCTCTTCCACGCTCGCGTGAACCGGATGCAATGAGACATCCGATCTCTTACGACTCAACGTTACAGGAGGGCCCGTGCGGAAGTCGTTGTGTGACGACGCTAAGCGCAAGAAACAGACGGGAATAAAAATTGCATTCCTGGTGTCACGCGAGTATTTGCGCCTCGCGCTCGCCGCGCGCCATATCCACTTTCAGCAAAACCATCAGTCCAGCGGCCAGGAACAGGATCAAAGACAGAATCGCCGCGCGATAGCTCCCGGTGAATTGCAACGCCAGACCGAAGAGTATGGGGCACAGCCAACTGGTCCCTTTGTCGCTGACTTCGTAGATGCTGAAGTATTCGGCTTCCCGGCCTTTTGGCGTCAGTTGGGCGAAGAGAGACCGGCTGAGTGCCTGACTTCCGCCCATAACCAGGGCCACCACCGCGGTTACGGCGAAGAACTGCGTGGCGTTGTCAACGAAGAGATAGATATACACCAGCGCCACGGCCCAGATCACCAGGCTGGCCACCACGGCGCGCTTGCCGCTGATCGCCGCGGCGAGCCTTTGAAACCCGATGGCGCCGAAAAATCCCAGGAACTGCGCCATCAGAATCGCCAGAGTGAGCTGCGATACGGGAATCTTCAGCTCGTCGTTGGCGAACTGAGCGGCCACGGCGAGCACGGTCTGGATGGCGTCGTTGTATAGAAGAAATGCGGTCAGGAAGGTAAGCGCCTGGGGATAGCGCCGCACGTCGTGGAGCGTGTGCCGGAGTTGGCGCGCGGCCACGTGGATTGCAGCGCCCACTGCGGATCGGCCGGGAGGAAGCGTTCGCGCGGGACCGCGATCGCGCAGCGCCAACAAGGTGGGGATGGTGAACACGGCCCACCACACTCCCGCGGAGCTGAGACTGACCCGCACCGCCATCGCGTCGCTGATGCCGAGACGTCCCGCGTTCATGTAAAGGAGAACGTTAAGCGCCAATAGCAAGCCGCCGCCCAAATACCCGATGGCCCAGCCTTTGGAGGAGACCGTGTCTCGTTGTTCAGGCGCGGCAATCTCCGGAAGAAAGGAATTGTAGATCGCCTCGGAAGCTCCGAAGCTGACGTTGGCAAGGATAAACAAAACCCCGCCGGCCAAATAATTCCGCCCTTGGATAAAAAACAGAGCCGCGGTGAGACCCGCGCCAAAGTAGGCGGTCATTCCCAGGATGCGCTTCTTGCGGCGGCCGAAATCCGCCAGCGCGCCGATGACCGGCAGCGAGAGAACCTGCAAACCCACGGAGAGTCCGATCGCGTAGCTCCAGAAGCTGCGGGGATCGACTGGAATTCCCAGGGGATGAACCAGGCCGTCAGCACCGGCGGCGGCTTTCGCGAGCGAGGTGAGATAAGGGCCCAGAAACAGCGTGACGACGGTAGTAGGAAACGCGGAGTTGGCCCAGTCGTAGAGATACCAGCCGCGCTGTTCCGGCGTGCTTCGGGGCATGCGTCCTAGCCTTCAATGCTTTCGAGGCGATCGAGCAAGCGGAGCATGCGCGGGGCGGCGTCGCGCCGGCCGCCGAAGCGGAACTCGTTATAGGCGGCGGTCAGATCGTCGACCAAAACGGCCGTTTCCGACGCCGGCAGAACCCGCGCGAACTCCGATGGAGTGAGCCAGGGCGGCTTCTGAAACCCGCGCTTCTGCAGCAACTCCAGCATGCGTTGGTACAGCAGGGTGGCATCGGAGGCTTCACCTTCCCCGCGGCGAGCCCGGATCACGCCGCGGCGTTTGCGCCACCAGCGGGCTAGCGTTGGACCGTTGAACACCAGCAGAATCGCGATCGCGGCCAGGGTCACCAGGATTGCCGCCGCGCGGCGAGCCGCCGCTCCGTTCTGCTCCCACCATGGGCCCACGTCCGGAATCCAGTCAAAGCGCATCTGCCTGCCGGATTGCTGCATGCGCATCGCCAGCACCACTTGCCGTTGCAGATCGTAGCGCAACACCCAATCCTGCCAGAACTGGTTGGCGGCGTCGTATAGCAACGTGACGCGGCTGAGAAGGCCGTCCGATGCCGCCTCGGCCGACGGCGTAGGATCGAAAACCGTCCAGCCGCCGGTGGATGTCCACGCCTCCACCCAGCTATGCGCGTCGGAGGCGCGCACCACCTGCCAGCCGGTCAAGCGGTTGAACAAGCCACTTTGGAATCCGGTGACGACGCGCGATGGAATCCCGAGCGTGCGCAGCATCACCGCCATGGAGGATGCGAAATACTCGCAATGCCCCTTCTTACGCACGAAGAGGAAGTAGGCCAGCGGATCCTGAACCTTCACCGAGGGCAGTTCCAGCGTATAGCTGTAGTCGTGGCGCAGGTGCCGCTCGATGGCGCGAGCCTTGCTGTCGTCCGAACCTGCATTGGAACTAGCGGCGGAACCAGCGGCGGAGCCGGCGTCTGCGGCCATAAAGCGCGCAAGCGCTGCGATGCGGGGATCGAGGTTGCCGGGAAGCCGGATCAGCTCCTCGCGCTCCGCAAGGTCCATCTTGCCGGGAGGAAGGATTGCGGGCGCGTCTTCGTACTCGACAAAACTGAAGGCGCGGTAGACCAGGCCGCTGGGAGCGCCCTGAACGTGGAAGGCTCCTCCCGCACCGCGCCAGATGAGGGGCAAGTTGATCCGGATGGTTTCGGGCGTACCGGCGAGGAACAACGTGTCCGAAGCCATCTCATCCATCTGCACCTGATACTGGATGTTGCGTCCGGGCCTCCGTTGCGGGGCTGAGCCCAGAATCACCAGGCCGTCGCGCTCCACGCGCAACTGCACGGAGGCGATGCTGGGATTGTCCCAGGTCTGGCCGTCGAATCGCGACAAAGCCGCGCCGCGCCATCGCACGCCCGCCAGGCTTTCGCCATTGTCGGCGTGCACGTGCATCACTGTGCGGCTGCTCTGCTGGAACCTTCCGATATCGCCAAGGGTGACCTTATTGGAGAATCCCGGCAGGCGCGGACGATCCGGCATGAAGCGGCTCAGCGCGCCGCGGGCCGCGCGAGGCAGCACAAAAAACAACCCGGCGGTCATCGTCAGAATGCCCCCGCACAGCACGAAGGACGTGATCCCCAGCCGCCGTCCGAAGGCTCGCTGGCCCGTGCGCGCGAGGGCCTCATGCGCATCCACCGACCGGCGGACCTCGCCGCTGGCCAGCGCCGCCACGGCGAACAACAGGAACAGCGCCAGGAACACGAAGAACTCCGGATTCACCGCCAGCATCGCAGCGGCGACCAGCTCCATTACCGCAATCACTTTCAGGTACAGAAAGTCGCGGGTGGTTTTGGCAGTGACCAGTTTCAAGACTGTCAGGATCACGGCCAGATGCAGAGCCGCCGCGAGCGCGGAGCCAGAAAGGAGCCAACCGTCGAGCGGGTAAAAGCAGACGGCGGCCAGGGTCCATCCCGCGATCGTCCGGGTGCTCAGGTCGAAGGCCTTGTTGAGATCCCACGGCGACCAGCCGGAGATTTTGGCGGCGCGGGCAATCAAGGCGGCCATGAGGACGATCTGGGTGGCCCAATCCAAATTACCCGAACCCGCCAGCGCAAGGAAACCCGAGGCCAGCATGCCCAAGAGCGAGAATTGGAAGAAGCGCTCGACGGTGGACGGCGCATCGCGCGGAGCCATGGAAGTAATTCCATTATGGCGCTGTCGTGCGCGAGGCGTCCTGGACCGCCTGAACCCGCCGCGAGTACCATCTTCATAGTGGCCAAATTCAAACCAACCGGATCCAAGAAACCGAAGGCCGCGCAAACCCAGCGCGGATTCATTCCCTGCCTCATCGTGCTGGCGCTCGGATTCGTGCTGCTCTCGCTGCTTTTCTTCGCCGTCATGAAGTCGGGATAAGCGGCACAATAGAGGAACCACGAATGCGCATCGATCAAAGAGAACCTAACCAGCTCCGGCCGCTGAAAATAACGCCGGAATATCTGTTGACCGCCGAAGGCTCGGTGCTGATTGAGGCCGGCAACACGCGCGTGTTATGCGCGGCATCGATCGAAGAAACCGTTCCCGGCTTCCTGCGCGGCAGCGGCAAGGGATGGGTGACCGCAGAGTACTCCATGCTGCCTCGCGCCACGGCGACGCGCACCGCGCGTGAAGTCGCCAAAGGCCGGGCGTCGGGACGCACGATGGAGATCCAGAGGCTGATCGGGCGGTCGCTGCGAAGCGTTGTGGACCTGAATGCGTTGGGCGAACGCAGCGTGATCCTCGATTGCGACGTGCTCCAGGCCGACGGAGGCACGCGCTGCGCGGCGATTACCGGAGCGCATATCGCTCTTGCGGCGGCTCTGCGCCAGCTCGTGAAATTCGGGGCTCTGAAAAAATCGCCGGTGCAGGATTTCGTCGCGGCCGTGAGCGTCGGCATCGTCGGCGGAGTTCCCATGCTGGATCTGTGCTATCAGGAGGACTCTCAGGCCGACGTCGACATGAACATCGTCATGACCGGCTCCGGGCGCTTCGTTGAGGTACAAGCGACGGGGGAAAAGACGTCCTTCGACGACGCGCAACTCGCCGCGCTGCTGGCTCTGGGGCGCGGCGGCATCGAGGAGCTGGTCACGGCGCAACGAAATTGTGAGGCGTGAGCGGGAGGCATGATCGTCTATTGCGCCACGTCCAATCCCGGCAAGCTGCGCGAGTTTCAATTGGCCGCGCCCGATTTCGACGTGCGGCCCCTGCCCGCGAAAGCTCCGCCGCCGGAGGAGCACGGCGCGACCTTCGAGGAAAACGCCGCCGCCAAGGCAGAGTACTACGGCAAGTTCGCGGATGGCTATCTCTTTGCCGATGACTCCGGCCTCGAAGTAGATGCGCTGGGCGGGGCTCCAGGAGTCCATTCCTCGCGTTACGCGGGAGAAGATGCCACCGATCACGAGAACAACACGTTGCTACTGGAGCGGCTCCAGGGCGTGACGGATCGCTCCGCCCGCTTCGTGTGCGTGATCGCGCTGGTGCGGAATGCGAAGTTGGTGAAGACGTTTCGCGGCGTGGTGGAAGGCCGCATCCTGCATGGCGCACAAGGCGTGGGCGGCTTCGGCTACGACCCTTTATTTTTCTACGAGCCCTTCGGCTGCACCTTCGGCGAAGCGCCCATCGATCGCAAGATGAAGGTCAGTCATCGCGCCCAGGCGCTGGAGGCGATGTTTACTTTCCTTCGAAATACCGCTTCCACTTAAGAAATCCAATTTGCGTCTTGGCGTCGACGATCTTGTAGGACTGAATCAATCCGTCGATCTCCTTGGCGGTAAACCAGCGCGTCTGAATGCGCTCATCCTCCATCGGGGTTTGCTTGCCCTCGGTCAAGCCGGTGGCCAGATAGATGGTCATTTTCTCGGCCAGGAATCCGGGGCTGGGATAGAACACCGCCAGCTTCTGGAATTTTCGCGCGCGATAGCCGGTCTCCTCGGCCAGCTCCCGCCGAGCGGCTTGAAGCGCGGTCTCGCCTGCGTCGACGCGGCCCGCGGGCAGCTCCCATAGATAGTTGAGCGCGGGGAGGCGGTACTGCCGGACCAACAATATGCGCTTCTTCTCGTCGACGGGCATCACCACCGCCGAACCCGGATGCTGCACGATGGCGCGCTTGATCTCGAAGCCGTCGGGGTCCAGTGCCACGTCCTGCGTGACGTAAAAGATCGGAGTTCGAATTAATTCCTGGGAGGAAATAGTTTTCATTTAGCTGTTTTATTTCGCATGATTTTGTTTAGCATGGATCGCCTTGGCGAATTGCGCTGCCGGCAAAGTGTTCAGAACGTCGGACGGCTCCAGCCATCCACGGCGAGCCATGGAAACACCATAACGCATGTTGTGCAGGTGCTTGGGATGATGCGCGTCGGTGTTGATAACGAACTTGCAGCCCCGGGCTTTCGCGGCGCGAATCAGCGAGGCGGTCAGGTCCAGGCGCTCCGGGCTGGCGTTGATCTCCAGGTACACGTTCTTTCTCGCGGCTACCGACGCCACGGCCTCAAAGTCGAACGGAAAAGGATCGCGATGCATCAGGATCCTGCCCGTGGGATGGCCCAGCACGCGCAGGTGCGGACATTCGAGCGCGCACAGCAGGCGATCGGTCATCTCGGCGGACTCCTGATTCATGTGGCTGTGAACGCTGCCGATGACGAAGTCCAGTTCGCCCAGCGCGTCGTCTTCCAGATCCATGACGCCGTCGCGGCGGATGTCGCACTCGACTCCGGAAAAGACGCGCAGCCCCAACCCGCTTTGATCCATCTCGCGAACCAGGTGGGCGAAGGCGATGGCGCGTTTCTCGTCCATGCCGTTGGCCATCGCCAGGGCCTTCGAATGATCGGTGATGGCGACGTATTGATAGCCCATCGCGTGCGCGGCTTGCGCCATTTCCTCGAGCGTGGCGCGGCCGTCGCTCTCGCGCGTGTGCATGTGCAGATCGCCGTGAATGTGTTTCAGCTCGACAAGCTTCGGAAGCGTGTGGGACTCGGCGGCTTCGATCTCGCCCTGGTTCTCGCGCAGCTCGGGAGGAATCCAGTCGAGGCCCAGTGCGCGATAGATCTCTTCTTCCGTTTCGCTGGCGACGGGCTCTTTAGACTCAATTCGGGCGAGCGCGTATTCATTGAGCGTCAATCCCATCTTCTGCGCCCGCGCCCGCAGCGCGACGCTGTGCTCCTTGCTGCCGGTGAAGTATTGCAGAGCCGCACCGTAGCTTTTCCTGGGAAGCGCTCGCAGATCCACCTGCAAGCCTTCCAATCCGAACCGCACGCTGGCTTTGTTGGGACCCTTGCCGAGCACTTCGTGAACCTTGGGATGCGCGACAAAAGTCTCGATCGCCGCTTCGGCTCCGGGACCCACGGCGAGCAGATCCAGATCGCCCACGGTCTCCTTGCCGCGCCGCAGGCTGCCCGCGGGTGTCACCGATTCGACCCCGGGAACACTCGACAAATAGGCCGCCAACTCGTCGGCGACATCCTGCGCGAAGCTCAGAAGGAAGCGGCCGGCGCGCTGGCGATAGGCCGCGATCGAGCGCAGCACTTTTTCTTCGAGCTTCGCGCCCATGCGCGGTAGCTCGCGCAGTTTTTGCTCCCGGCAGAAGGTCTCCAACGCGTCGATGGTGGCGATGCCATGCTGCTCCCAGAGCATGCGGATGCTTTTGGATCCCAAGCCTTGAATCTTTAGCAGCTCCAGCACCGTCAGCGGATATTTCTCCAGAAGCTGGTCGCGCCGCTCGAAGCTGCCACGCTCTTCGATTTCCTGGAGCACGGCCGCCATGCCCTTGCCGATGCCTGGAATGTCCGTGACTTTTTTCGCTGGGTCTTTGAGAATGGCCGCGACGGGATCGGGATAGCTCTCGATGACGGACGCCGCGTTGCGATAGCTGCGGATGCGAAAGGAATCCTCTTCCGCGATCTCCATCAAGTCGCCTGTTTCGGCCAGCAGGCGGGCAATCTCGTGATTTTCCATCGATTTGATTTTAGCCGCCGGCGCGAGTTTTAGCCCAGGGCGCTTATCTGATTTTAGCCGCGGGCCAGTCGGCTGGACGCACGATCATGTACGGCTCCACATGCACAAGCACGTCCGCGACCCACTCTAACTCCGTCATGATCTGGAGCTGCACCGCGTGCGCGATCTGGTGCGATTCCAGCACCGTAAGATGGGGATCCACTTCCAGGTGCAAATCAACGTGGTAGCGCAGCCCGGTCTTCCGCGCGAAACATTTTTCGACGGCCAACGCACCGGGAACCTGCGATGCGACGGCGCGAATCTGCTGCATCTGCCGGTCGTCGGGCATGGTGTCCATCAGTTGCAAGGTGGTTTCGCGAGCTACGCGCAGACCCAGGAAGATGACGATGAGGCCGATCGCAAATCCTCCGTAGTGGTCCGCCGCCTGCATTCCGTTTACGAAGACCGACAGCAGCACAGCGACCAGCGCCACGCATCCGGAGAGCAGATCCACCAGATCGTGCCATGCGTCCGCGGTCAACGAGATGCTGCCGGCGCGCTTGCCGATGCGCATCTTCACCGTGGCCATCAAGCCATGGACCGCCATGGACGCGGCCATCGCCCACACCGCGAAGACCGCCGGAACGTGCTGGTCGTTGCGTTCTTCGATGGACCGCAGGCAGATTCCCGCTCCCACCACGGCAAGTAGCGTGCCGATGGCCAGGCCGGTAAGGATCTCGAAGCGTCCATGGCCGTAGGGATGGTCGCGGTCGGCTGGCTTGGCCGCGATCCACAGTCCCAGCCAGACCAGACTGGAAGTTACGAAATCCGCGCCGGATTCCATGCCGTCCGACACGACCGCGATCGAATGCGCCTTGAGCCCCACCGTAATCTTCACGGCGGCCAGCACAGCACTGGTGCCCATCCCCACCAATGCGATTCGCGCGGCGATCCGCTCCCATGCGGCCATAGCTTGAGGGTACAACGCCGCGATGCCTCACACGCACTACGGCTCGAGACCTGCGCCGCACTGCCGCCGCGCCTCTCCCGAGCCGTTATGTTTCCGAAGAATGCTTCAAACTACTTCGCCGGAGGGGTCTGCCCGGACGTTGCCGGCTTGGCCGCTGCGGCTCCCGTTGTGGCCGGCTTGTTCGTCTTGGAGTGCTTCTTTGTTACGGGCTTGCTCTGGGCTTGCGATTTGCCGGCAGTTGCGCCTGAAGCCGTGGCCGGGGCCGTCGCCGGTTTCGCCGGAGTTGTCGTCGTCGACTGTGCCAGAGCGGCCGCGGCGCCCAGTATGGAAACAAACATTAACTTTTTCATATCGTTGTCCTTCTTTTTCCTTCCTAAATCCGTGGAGCGGGATTACCTATCGCCCTCACAAACCCATCATGCAGCGAATACCGTGCTGGGGCGATCCCATCCATAAGCGAGCCGCCACCACTACTTTGGGCTACCGGCGGCGAGCATTTCTTCATGAAAATCTTTTAGTGTGAATAGGGAAGCTCATGCGGACACTGGTACGAGTTCTGGCGATTGGCTTCACCGCCGTCATCTTGTTCCTGGCGGCCGCGGCCATCATCGGCACCAACAACTCGCGCTCCATCGCTCAAAGCGCGTCCGCCCTGGTGGCCGATCAGCTCGTCATCACGAGTCTGCTGGACGAAGTCGAGCGTGAACAGGGAGTGCTCAACGCCAGCTTTTACCATCTCTCCCGCACTCCCGAAACGGTGGATCGATCCAGAGTGCTGGCGGACCTGGATCAAACCGATCATGAGATCGAGCAGTTGGTAGAACGCGCCAGCACCGGCCCGGACCACCAGATCTGGCTGAATCTGCGAGGAGCGACGCGCGGATTCTCCGACGAGGCTCGCGATCTGCTGAACCGCAAGAAATCCCCCGAGGCGTCCTCGCGCGACTTGTTCATCCGCCACGAGGCGGTCACCTACGTGGTTGCGACGCTGGTCGATCTCAGCTACGCCCGTGCGCAGGATACGGAACGCCGCGTCAACCAGCAGGAGGCGCGGCTGGCCGCGGAATCGGCCGGGTTGGTGGGCGGAGCGCTCCTGCTGGCTCTGGTCTGCGCCGTAATCACCGTGAGGGTCGCTGCGCGCGTCTTTAGCCAGATGCAGACTCAGGCCGGCGAAATCAGCCGCGTCTCCTTCCGTATGCTGGAAATCCAGGAGTCGGTTGCGCGGCGCTTCTCCCACGAATTGCACGACGAGCTCGGAGGCGCGCTTACCGCCATCAAGACCGACCTGTCGGCTCTCGCGTCCAATCCCTCGGACCACGCCCGTCTGGACGATTGCGTCAAGCTGGTGGAGCAATCGATCTCCAATGTGCGCGAGCTTTCCCAGCTTCTTCGCCCGACCATCCTGGACGACTTCGGCCTCGACGCCAGCCTGCGCTGGTTGATCTCGCGCTTCCGCGAGCGCACGCGCATCGATGTCGATTACCAGTCCACCTTCGAGGGCCGTCTGCCGGATGAGACCGAGACGCACCTGTTCCGCATTGTGCAGGAGGCCTTGACCAACATCGCCCGGCATTCGGGGGCCACGCAGGTGACCATCCGCTTAAGCGCGGACGACGGCTCCGTCCGGCTGAACTTATCGGACAACGGGCGCGGCCTGGCCGCGGATCGGCGCAACGGCATGGGCCTCTCCGGCATGCGCGCCCGCGCCAGCAGCTTCGGCGGCGAGCTGAAGATCGAATCGATATCCGGTTCCGGCGTCACCATCGAAGTGCGCGCGCCGGTTGCACCGGTGCACGAGGCCAAATCATGATTCGCATCCTGCTGGCCGACGATCACGCGCTGGTGCGGCAAGGCTTCCGCATGATCCTGGAGGCCCAGCCGGATATGGAGATCGTGGGCCAGGCGGGCAACGGCCGCGAAGCCGTGGAACTGGCCGAGAAGCTGAAGCCGGACGTGGTGGTGATGGACGTCGCCATGCCGGAGCTGAACGGCACCGAGGCCACACGCCGCCTCGCCGCGTCTACGCCCCGAACTCGCGTGCTCGCGCTCAGCATGCACAAGGATTCCGTCTACGTGCGCGAGATTCTGCGCGCGGGGGCTCGCGGCTATCTGCTGAAGGATTCCGGCGATACCGATCTGGTGGCCGCGGTCCGCGCCATCGCCAAGGGTGAAGGCTACATCAGCCCCGCCGTCTCCGACGCCGTGTTATCGGATTACCGCAAGCACGTGACCGATCCGCTGGATCTACTGACCGGCCGTGAGCGCGAGGTGCTCCAATCCATCGCCGAAGGCAAAACCAACAAGGAAATCGCCACCGCGCTGAACCTGAGCGTCTATACCGTGGAGGCGCATCGCGGGCGTATTATGGAGAAGCTGAACCTCCACTCCACGGGCGAGCTGGTCCGCTTCGCGCTGAGGAATGGCCTGATTGACTGAGAATTTCTGATTGAGAATTTCTGACTGAGATTTCAACCGGGGGGAATCGATGCCGGCGGGTTTAGACAATCTGAAACATATCGTAGTTCTTATGATGGAGAACCGCTCCTTCGATCACATGCTGGGAGCGCTGAAGTCGGTGGATCCGCGCATCAACGGCCTCATCGGCAACGAAACCAATCTGGACACCACCAATGAGCCGGCCAAAGTTCTGCCGCAGGCGGAGTTCCAGAGCCAGCTCGATCCCGATCCCGACCACGCCTTCCCGGCCGTCAACAAGCAACTCTACTTCGGCACGCCGGGCCCGCCCGCGCCTCCGTCGATGAATGGTTTCGTGCAGAGCTACTACGATCAGCAAAAGGACGTGCAGCACTCGCACAAGATCATGTACTACTTCACGCCCGACAAGTTGCCGGTGCTGACCACCCTCGCGCGCAGCTTCGCGCTGTTCAACGGCTGGTTCGCCGCCATTCCGGGTCCGACCATCTGCAACCGGGCCTTCGCGCACTACGGGACCTCCTTCGGCAAGGTGACCATGGACATGTTCGAGATCAAGCCGCCCTACGTCAGTATCTACGAACGTCTTCTGGCCGCGAATCCCGCGCGCAGCACCAAACTGTACTATTACGACACCTCCAGCTCCACCATGGAGGTGGTGAATTTACTCAAGAATCAGCCGCAAATCTTCGCCACATACGACCAATTTCTTTCCGATTGCAAGAATGGTGACCTTCCCGAATATAGTTTCGTGGAGCCGAATTACAGCGATCACGAAGGCGACGGGGGCGGCGAAGAGCTGGCTTCGGATCAGCATCCCGATCACGACGTGCAAGCGGGCGAGATCTTCATCGGGACCATCTATAACGCGATCCATGAGAATCCGGATCTGTGGAAGAGCACGGCGCTGCTGGTGGTGTATGACGAACACGGCGGCATTTACGATCACGTCCCTCCGCCGGGTTGCACGCCCGACGCGCCCTTCATCGCGCCCTTGACGGACACCCAAACCGGAGCGACCTTCGCCTTCGATCGCCTGGGCGTCCGCGTGCCCGCCATTCTGATTTCGCCTTGGATCGCGAAAGCGACGGTGGTGCCCGGTCCCGAGGATCCGGTCAACGGACGCGTCTTTGAACACTCGTCGATTCCCGCCACCGTGACCCAGCATTACATCGGCGCTTACGACGCTCGCTCGCCGCGCGAGAAAGCCGCGCAAACGTTTCTCGACTTGTTGGGCGACACGATGCGGCCAGATACGGATTGTCCGGTATTTGACTTCGGCAACTAGGAGGAACGCCATGGCTACCCCATCAACGAATCGAGTGCTGGTCCCTAAGCCGGCGCGCACTTCTTTCAACAAGGAGCGGCCTCTGGAACGCAACACCCTGTTGAAGAACCAGGTGGACCATTTCCGTGAGCTCGAGAAACGGCTGCTGGCTGAACTGCAAACTGGAATTCAATACGAAACCGTGAAGACCGAAGGTCAAGCCGCCGAGTACATCAAGAAGATGACCACGATCCTGCATCCGCAAGCTTTCAGAAGCGGGGGAAAATGAGACGCCAGATTGGAGGCGGTATTTTCGCGTGTCTTCTGCTGGCAGGGCTCGGGCGGGCGCAGCAGAGCCAGCTTGGCGCCGATTTTTCACACGAAGCCACCGACTTTTCGCAAAGTTGCGGCGCATTCAGCTTGAAGACTTTCGCCGGCTGCGGCGAAACCCTGTTTACCGACCATCCTTTGCACATCGCCGTCGGGAGCCTGCCTCCGGGGAATGGATTCGGCGTCGGTCCCGCGTTCGTCGCGCATCTGACGCCGAATGAGAGATGGAGGCTGAGCTGGGACCTCGACGCGGTTGCCTCCTCCAACCTGTCGTGGCGTGCGGGCGGTTACATGACCGCCGTGTATATTCCCAAGCGCAAGATCGTCGTGACCACGGGCGGGGCGGGCTCGAAGCCTTCGAACCTGAAGGTGACGGAATATCCGATCTTCCACGCCTATGCGCAGAGTATTTCTCTGAATAAGCTCGCATTCTTCGGCGAAGGACCCGATACGCTCGAAACGGCGCGCTCGTACTACGGGATGCAGCAGACCATCGCGGGAGCGAACGTCGTGTGGCCGGTTACTTGGGGCGTTCTGGGCGCCCTCAAAGCGTCGCTGCTGGGTGAAGCCAACAGCCGCTCGGTGGACATCCGCGCGAGTACGGGTCAGGGGAGCCCGTCTATTGAACAGCTCTACACACCTGCCACCGCGCCGGGCCTGGTTAATCAGCCGGGATATGCGCAGTTCGGCGAGGGCATCCGCTTCCGCCCCAGTTTCGCGGGCGATTACATCCGCCTGAACTATCTGGTCAACTATCAGGAATACATTGCGCCGGGCACTTCTGGCTATTCTTTCCAGCGCTTCACCACCGATTTGCAGCACCAGTTTCCGATTTATTCGAAAACCCGGACGCTGCTGCCTCTGGACCACAACGGCCCGGACGATTGTTCCGAGGATCCCACCGACACGATGCACAAGTGCCCTCCGATGATTACCAACAATCTGGAAGGCAGCTTCGGAATCCGTTTCCTGTTGAGCGAATCGATCATTCCCGCCGGCAACATCGAGCCGTTCTATTTCCAGCCCACGCTGGGTGGCTCCGATATCAACGGCAACCCGATGCTATCGAGCTATCAGGACTATCGCTATCGCGCGCCCAACCTGATGTTGATTCACGGCAGCTTTGAGCACTCGATTTACAAGTGGCCGCTGGGAATTGCGTTGATGATCGACGAAGGCAAGGTGGCCGACCGGCGCAGCGACATCGATTTCTCGCACATGGCGCACAGCTATTCGGCCGGCCTGACGCTGAGGGCCGGCGGATTCCCGATGGTCTATCTTCTGTTTTCCTGGGGTGGCCACGAGGGCACGCACACTACGGGCTCGATGAACACGTCGCTGCTAGGCGGCGCGTCGCGGCCGGGGTTGTTCTGAAGAGGTGATCTACTCGTCGCCGCTTATTCGTCGGGAATATCCGCCAGATCCTCGGCCCGGTTTTCGAACCTCGTGAACTGGCCCAGAAACCGCAGCGGCACATTTCCGATCGGACCGTTCCTCTGCTTGGCAATGATCAGATCGGCGAGCCCCTTGATGTCCTCGCGGTCGCGCTTGTAGACCTCTTCGCGATAGATGAACGCCACCAGGTCGGCATCCTGCTCGATCGATCCCGAGTCGCGGAGATCGCTCAACTGCGGCTTGTGATCGCCAGGCCGGGTTTCCGAGGCGCGGCTCAACTGCGAGAGCACCACGAACGGCACGTCCAGATCCTTGGACATCAATTTCAGCCCGCGTGAAATCGCGCTGACTTCCTGGTTGCGGTTCTCGTTACGGCCGCGGCTGCTCATCAATTGCAGGTAGTCGATCACCACCAGGCTCAAGCCGTGCTCAGCCTTCATCCGCCGCAGTTTCGAATGCACATCCATCAAATGCACGCCTGCGGTGTCGTCCAGGTACAGCGGAGCCTCGGTTAGATCCGCCAGCGCGACTTGCAATTTACGACGCTCCTCGTGATTTAGATAGCCGGCGCGAAACTTATGCTGATCCACGCGCGCGGCCGAGCACAGCAGGCGCGTCAGCAGGCTCGACGACGACATTTCGAGCGAGAACACCGCCACCGGTTTGCGCATCTTCGGATGCGTGGCCACGTGCTGCGCGATGTTCAACGCCAGCGCCGTCTTGCCCATGGACGGGCGGGCGGCCAGAATGATCAGCTCTCCGCCGTTCAATCCGCCGGTCATTTCGTCGAACTTGGCGAAGCCGGTGCTGAGGCCGCGCACACGCTGGCTGGGGTCGAGAAACGCGCCTACGCCTCCCGGAAACTTTTCGATGATCGCCGCCGGCGAGCTCAACTGATCCCGCGTGCGGTCCTCGCCCAGCTTCAGCAGCGATTCTTCGGTGGAGGCAAGGATCGCGTCCGGCTCCTCCTCGCCCAGAAGGCAGCGGTTGATCACGCTCTGCGCGTTGTAAATCAACTTGCGCAGGATGGACTTGTCCTTGACGATGCGGATGTAGCCGTCCAGATTGGCCAGCTCCGGCAAGCCTTCGTCGAGCGAGATCAGGTACGACAGGCCGTCCACCGATTCAAGCTGGCCCTGCTTCATCAGCTCATCCGCGACGGTGACGCGATCGATGCGCGCGCTCCGGTCGTACAGATCCTTCATGCGGCTGAAGATGCGCCGATGCTTCTCCAGGCTGAAGTCGTCCGGCTGGAGAACGCCGGCCACCTGGAGATACAACGAGTCGTTCAGCAGAATCGAGCCGAGCACATAGCGCTCGGCATCCGGATTTGCCGGGAGACCTTTTTCAAGTGCGAGATCAGGGGATGCCATCATACAGCCAATCCCGGGGGAGGAAAATCTTCAAGAACGAAATTTTACGTCTTCGGCCCAGTCGTCGACTTCGACGCCGTCGTCCCCTTCGGTGCGGCGGAAGGGGCCGCGGGGGCAGCGGCAGGCGCCGCGGGCACAATCGTCGCCGTCAAGATCCGGTCGAGCTTCGGGAAGTTCGCTTCCACGAATGCTTTGCCGCCGTTCTCGAAGCTGCCTTGCTTCGACGAAGTATCGCCGTAGCCGGTGTAAAGCATATCGGCATTCCCCATGCCCTCGATCACTTCCCCGATGGGCACGAATCCCTGGTTGTCCAGGTACGGGTTGTCTACGGTGTTGATGAACAGCGCGGTGCCGCGCGAATTCGGCTGGCCCGTCGTGGCAAACGTCAACATGCCGCGCTTGTTGGACTGGGTATTGCGAGGATCGTCCAGAATGTCGGCGCCCTTGAACGCGCGATTCACGTCGGGCCGCGCACTGACGCCGAATTGCGCCATAAACTTGGGCATCACCCGGTAAAACACGCAGTCGGTGAAGTAGCCGGCGCGCACCAGGTTGTAGAAGCGGTCCGCTCCACGGGGCGCCCAGGCGCGAGTCACTTCGATGACGATGTCGCCTTTGGTGGTCGCCAGCTTCACGCGATAGCTTGCCGGTGCGGTGGCAGTGAGAGTCGAGGGGTGCAGCAGATCGCCCACGGTCGCGGCGGGAGCCTTCGCGGCGGGCGCAGTCGCCGATTTAGCGGCGGTCGATTTTGCGGCGCTCGGCGCCGGTGCAGTCGATTTGGTTGCGGTCTGCGCCAGGAGGGCGCTTCCGAAGCAGAGAGCGAACAGGGCTTGTTTCATAGTGAAATATTATTTTAGCGCGAGCGGGCTGCTTGCGCTAAAACAGGCGGGACTGAAAACGTCGATGCCGAAAATCTAGGCCAGGACCCTGACGGCGACCGCCGCCGCCAGCGAGCCGACCGCGGAACCGATGGCCGCCCCGGCGAGAACGTCGGTGAGGAAATGCATTCCCAGCAGAATCCGCGAAGCCGCCACGCTGGCGGCGCAAAACAACAGACCGGGGAGCATAGCCGGATAAAACGCGCCTAGCGACAGTGCCACGGCGAAGGCCGTGATGGTGTGGCCGGACGGGAAGGAGAACTGGTCCGGAGGCAGCAGCGTGGCCCAGCAGTGCGGTTCCATCGCACATGGCCGCTTGCGCCCGAAGGCGCGTTTCAATTTTCGGAACAGCACGATTCCAATAGCTACAGCGATCACGGAGGTTAGCACGGCCGCCCACCGGTCCTGCCCGCCGAACAGCGCGACCATTGCACCCGTGGCATACCACAGCCAGCCGTCTCCGCCGCGGGTGGCCGCCATCATCCATAGCCGCAACCACCGCGGCGCGCGCCAGTGATTCACCTGGATCATCAACCGATGGTCGGTTTGCGTGCCGAAGCCGATAATGGCTCGCGCTACCCGCGTGCCGCTTAGGATAGGGGAGGCCGCCATGTTATCTTTTTAAAGCCCTGGCGTGACACCGGTGTGACACTGGTATAAAACAATGGTGACAACAATTGATTTCATGTTTTTTGACGCCGGCGGGGGCCACCGTTCCGCCGCCACGGCCCTCAAATCCGTAATCGACCAGCAGAACCTGCCTTGGGAGGTCCGCTTGGTTAACCTTCAGGAACTGCTCGACTCCCTGGATGTTTTTCGTAAGTTGACGGGCGTCCGCCTGGAGGATATCTATAACAAAATGCTGGCCAAGGGCTGGACCCTGGGAGCGGCCGAGGGGCTCAAGTACATGCACGGAGTCCTGCGCCTGTACCACAAGCCGATGGTGCGGCTTTTGCAACAGTACTGGGAAAGCGCCCGGCCAGCCATGGTCGTTTCGCTGGTTCCGAACTTCAACCGCGCGTTTTGTCACAGCTTGCGAGCGGCTTTACCCGCCACGCCTCTCGTCACCATTTTAACTGATTTCGCGGACTATCCCCCGCATTTTTGGATCGAACCTTACCGTCCGAATCGGGAAGATCAGCTCCTGATTTGCGGCACGCCCAAAGC
>Ga0070733_10000229_pt1 | contig 49055 bp, 39 predicted proteins | sample Coa_R1_9_FD_66450 | JGI IMG/M metagenome (GOLD analysis project Ga0070733, IMG submission 66450) | Surface soil microbial communities from Centralia Pennsylvania, which are recovering from an underground coalmine fire - Coalmine... | ecosystem: Environmental > Terrestrial > Soil > Unclassified ... | reverse complement strand
CGGATCGTGCATCCAGATGCCGTACGCGGTGTTGTAATCCTGCTTCTGCAGCGCGTCGAAGAACTTGCCCACCACGCGCTCTTCCGGCCAGTAGCGATTCCACCACACGAAGCCGAGCACGAGCAGCAGGACGACCACCGTCACGATGATCCGCTTCCTGCGCTTGCGTTCTTTCTCCACGTCGTATTGCTTGGCGTCCAGAAGAGTCATACCTCTCTAGCATAACGGACACGGCAGGCCGGAACAAAGTTCCCGGACACTATTCGCCGCCGGGCACGCCGAGGTCGCCGAGAAAAATCAGCGAGGGCTCTATTGCCATCGATGGTCTCGGCGTCCTCTGCACCCTCGGCGGCGAAATGCTTTACAACGTTCGCTTGAAGAGTGGAATCGCGATCCCTAGCGTGATTGCGGCGAAGATGGAAAGAAACGCCATGTCTCCCCAGACCGCCGACAGCGTGGTCTCCTTGAGCAGCAGGCACTTGAAGCCATCCACCGCGTAGGTGAAGGGATCCATTTTCGCGATCACGCGCAGCCACGGCGGAAACGCCTGGATCGGATACACCGAGCCGCTGGGGAAAAACAGCAGCGTGTTGAGGATGCCGAACATGGCGCGCGGCACCAGCGGGTCTTCGATGCGCACCATCAGCAGAAACATCATGGTGTTGAAAGCCAGCGAGGTCAGCGTGATCATGATCAGCAGCCCGAACATGGTGACGGGATTGAAAATCGTTCCCACGCCGGCCATCAGCGACCCGATCACGACGATAATCACGCCAGTCATGACCGCCTTGATCGCGCCCGCCAGGTTCAGGCCGAGCACCAGCTCGAGTTTCGTAATCGGCGTGACCAGGTAGCCCTCGTGCACCCCGCGGGCTTTGTCGTCAATGTAGAGCATCCCGCCGCCGATCATCACGGAGACGAACATGGCCAGCGCCAGCGAGCCGGGCAGCAGATATTTCATGTATTCGATGTAGGGATAGAGTTCGACTATATCGAGTGCGGTCTGCTGCAGGATGCGCGGCGAAACCGTGGGCTGGTTCAGAGCGCTGGTGAGGTCGGTGAGTTCGGATTCGATCGCCGAACTCATGAAGTTGTCACTGTTATCCACGACCAGCGCGATGCGGGGATGGTTCTCTTCATACACGCGCCGCGAGTACTGCGGTGGAATGATGACCGCGCCCTCCAGCTTGCCGTTGCGGACGTCCTCCATGGCCTGCTGGTCGCTGTCGTATTCAATCGGAGTGAAAGTGCGGATATTGACGCGGACGGCGTCGAAGGCCTCGCGAATGCGCACTGCCTGCGGTCCGCCGTCCTGATCCACCAGGGCGATACGGGCGTCGTGAATCTTGCCGCCGAAGGCGTTGCCCAGAATGATCAGCTGGACCAGCGGAAAAATCATCGAAGCCAGCATCAGCGCCGGGGAACGGAAGAACTTGCGCATTTCGCGCTCGACAATCGCCATCATTCGATTCATAGGCTAATCCTGAGTCGTGAGTCCCGAGTCCTGAGTCCCGAGTCCTGAGCCGAAGCACTCAGGGACTTGATCAATCCGCTTAATATGCGTCCGAGTTCGTCCAGTTGCTGAGTCAGCTTCGTAGCTGTTGCGCTTGGCAAATAATGGCGCTGCTGCGCGATCAAAACTTGTGTTTCGATTTCGGCAAGAGAACCGCGCGCGTGGCGTAGAAATCTCACGAAATCACGATTGGAGTAATGGGCTTTCCCTTCGGCAATGTTGCTGGGAACTGAAACAGCGGCGCGGCGCAGCTGACTGACAAGCCCGAACTGTTCATTCGGAGGAAAACCTTCCGTGGCGTCGTAAATCGCAGCCACGAGCGTCATCGCCTTCTGCCACGCAATCAAGTCTTTGTAGCTGCTCTGACTCATACCGTTCTTACTTGTGCCCTCAGCGCCACACGACTCACGACTCGGGACTCAGGACTCGTTACGGTTGCAGTCCCGGCCGCTGCGGCATCATGAAGCCGTATGCCTTCTGCAGTTCGTCGCGCAGCTGGCGTCCGGTGTAATGCACGAATACGTCGTCGAGCGTGGTGTTCTGCACGGAAAGCGATTTCACCGCCACGCCCGAGTTCACCGCCATCTCCACGAGCTCCGTGGTCGTGCGCGAGCCGTTGCCGGTCAGGACGCGGTACATGCCCGCGCCTTCATGCTGCACCGAGGTGACTTCGTCAAGCGCGTGCAGCTTCTGCTCCCAGTCCTCGGGAGGATTTTCAAACTGCGCCTCGATCACGTTCGATCCCGGCACGCTCGCCTTCAGCGCCATGGGCGCGTCGAGCGCGACCAGCTTGCCGTGATCCACGATAGCGATGCGGTCGCAGAGCCGGTCGGCTTCGTCCATGTAGTGGGTGGTAATCAGTATCGTGAGCTGACGCCGATCTTTGATGTTGCCGAGCATTTCCCACACGGCGACGCGCGAGACCGGATCAAGCCCGGTAGTCGGTTCGTCGAGAAAGAAAATTCTGGGATGGTGCACCAGGCCGCGCGCGATCTCGAGCCGCCGCCGCATTCCGCCGGATAGAGTTTTGGTCTGTGCGTCGCGCCACTTGGTCAGGTCCACCAGTTCGAGCAATTCACTGATTGATTTCGCGCGATCCCTGGCCGGGACGTCGTAGAGCTTGGCGTAGATGTCCATGTTCTCTTCGACGGTCAGGTCGAGATCGCTGGTCAGCGCCTGCGGGATGACGCCAATCATGCGGCGCGCGGCGTTTGGTTCTTTGGCGACATCGTGTCCGGCGATGCGGGCTTTGCCCGAAGTGATCGGGATGAGCGTGGTCATCATGCGGATCAGCGTGGACTTGCCGGCTCCGTTCGGCCCCAGCAGTCCGAAGATTTCGCCTTCCTTCACGCTGAACGAAACGTCGTCCACGGCGGTAAAGTCGCCATACTTCTTGACGATGTGGTCCACCTCAATCGCGGCGGGCGCGCCGGGATCGTAAACCGCATGCGGCAATTCGGCGGCGGCTCCGGAGAACGCGGCCGGCGCGGGTTTGGAATTCGATTCGGCCGTCATGGCTTCTCCGATTGTGGTTCCGCGTTTGCCGTGCTCGAAGTCGGCTCGCGCTTTAATTGTTCCGGCGAAACCAGCACTTCGGCGGTCATGCCCGGAACGTACTCGCCCCTGGGATTGTCGAGGCGTATTTTGAGCACGATGGTCTTGATGTCGCGCTTGCGCCGGCTCACATCGCGCTGCGTCGCGTAATCGCCTTCGACCGCCTTGAAGAAAACTTTGCCGCTGGTCTTGGTTCCGCCGGGCAACCGGATGCTCAGCGTATCGCCGTAGCCGATGTGATCGGCGTAGGTCTCGGGGATCGCCGCGCGCACCCAGGTGTCGTTGAGGTCCACGACAGTTACGATCGGCGCGCCAATGTTCACAACTTCTCCCTGCCGCGCCGCGCGCACTGAGACCGTGCCGCTCACCGGGGCATAGACGTCGGTATAGCCGAGCCTCACTTCCGCCTGGTTTTTGAGCGCGATCGCGTTCTTGAGATCGGCTTCAGTCGAAGCGACCGTGCTTTTGGCCGCGTTGGCCTGCTGAGTGCGGGCAATCGCCGAGGCCAGGTCCGCCTCGGTGGCCTTGACCATGTCCTGCTGCGCCTGCACGTTCGCCTGCGCGGCCTGCAGGTTGGTTTCCGCCTGCACGCGTTCCTGATCGGAAGCTACGCCAGCTTTCGCGAGTTCGATCGTGCGGCGGCTGTCACTGGCGGTGCGGTCGAGCGTGGCCTGCGCCTGCACCAGTTGCGCCCTGGCGTTTGACACCTTGGCCTGGGCATTGGCCACGTCACTGGAGGTGGAACCGGAAGTGGATTTCTCCGTGTGCTGCATCTCGGCGACTTTGTGCTGCACGCTGGTGATCGAAGCCCTGGCGGCCGCATCCTGCGCCTGCAGTTCCGAAGGATCGAGTTGCGCGATCAGATCGCCTGCTTTCACCGGCGTGCCCTCATCCACCAGCAGCTTCTGAATTCTTCCTTCCACCTGGGCGCTGACGATCACCTGGTTGGCGTCCACGGTGCCGATCAGCACCAGATCGCGCGAATGGTCGGTCGAAAAGTAGTAATAGGCCGACGCGATCACGAAGATAATTCCCAACAGGATGAAGAAACGGTTGCGCGCGCTCATGAGCGTGCTCCTTGTCTAGCATTGTGGCCGGGGCGGAACAGGGCCGCCGAAATAAAATCGAGAACCGCCGCTTTGCGCTGGGCCACGCGCTCCGGCATGAGGGGATTGAAGTGCACGATACGCTGCATCATGGGAGCGCTGCTGAAATAGAAAACAATCATTGCGACCATGGATGGCACAAAATGCGCCGGGTCCACCGGGCGGAATTCGCCGTCGGCGATGCCCTTCCGCATGACTTCGCTGACCCGCCCGAACATGGGCTGGATGTAGTTCTTGACGATCTTGTCAATGTGCTGCGACTGGCCCTCGCGGGCGCGCATCATCTCGCGCTGCATGAGCCGCGGATACATCTGGTTCGAAGCCACGAAATCGAAGTAGGCCGAAACGTAGGCCAACATTTTCTCGCGGGTTGCCAGATCGCTGTCCAGCACGCGGAAGACGGTTTCTTTCAGGCCGGAGAAGGCTTCATCGAGCACTGCGCCGTAGAGTGTTTCCTTGTCCTTGAAATAGTAATAAAGCAGGGCCTTGTTGACCTTGGCCTCGCGGGCGATCGTATCGGTGCGGGCGCCGGCGATGCCGTGTTCGGCAAACTCGTGGGCCGCTGCTTTCAGGATGGCGGCGCGGCTTTCCTCGGGCTGGCCGCGGGAGCCCATGCGTACGGGGAGACCGCGGCGGGAGACAACGCTGCGTTGTTGAAAGAGGCGAGCCATACAGGGATCCGATATTCTTAATTAACCAGTTAGTTAGATCATAAGCTCGGGCCTCGCCACTGTCAAGCGGTAAAGTCTTGCCGGCATTCGCCGTTTATGGGCTTGTCATCCTGAGCGAAACGCGCCCGCATGGGCGCGCGGAGTCGAAGGACCAATGCACTTCGCCAGCCGCGTTTCAGCGCCGGCAAGTTGCATAGGTCCTTCGCGCGAAGAACGCGCTCAGGATGACAACGGTTTGGGGCAAGGACGCCGCTGCATTTTTTTCGCCTGCCGCCTCGGCAGCATGGACAACCTGGGGAGGATCATGGTTCGTCGTTGCTTTGTCATCCTGAGCGAAGCGCGCCCGCATGGGCGCGCGGAGTCGAAGGACCTATGCACTTCGCCGGCTGCGTTTCAGCGCAGACAAGTTGCATGGGTCCTTCGCGCGAAGAGCACGCTCAGGATGACAACGGTTTGGGGCGAGGACGAAAAGTCGGCGCTACGCGCCCACTCCTGCCGCCTCCGCTGCGGCGATGGCCGCGGGCACTTCGTCCACGTGCAGAGTCTGCTGCAGGTAGTTTTCAAAGGCCGTCAGGCGCGGCGCGATCGCCTCTTCCGTCGGATACACGCTGGTCAGCACATCGGTCGTCTTCAGGCCGTTGCCGGTGACGCAGACCACCGTGGTTTCGTCGGGCAGGATGCGATCCTGATGGTAGAGCTTGCGCGCGCATCCCACCGTGACTCCGCCTGCGGTTTCGGTGAAGATGCCTTCGGTTTCGGCCAGCAGGCGAATCGCGTCCACAATTTCCGGATCGGCAACGTCTTCGCTCCAGCCGCCGCTGTTCTTGATGCACCGGATGGCATATTGTCCGTCAGCTGGGTTGCCGATGGCCAGCGAGCGGGCAATCGTGTTCGGCTTCTGCGGTTCGATCTCGGAGCTGCCGGTCTTGACCGCGGTGGAAATCGGCGAACAGCCGGTGGCCTGCGCGCCGAAGAATTTCACTTCTTTGGCCTCGACCAGGTCCAGTTTCACCAGTTCATCGAACGCCTTCTTGATCTTGATGATCAGCGACCCGCCGGCCATGGGGCAGACCACGTTATCGGGCAGGCGCCAGCCGAGTTGTTCGGCGATTTCGAAGCCGAATGTCTTCGATCCCTCAGAGTAATACGGCCGCAGGTTTACGTTCACGAAGCCCCAGCGATGCTCGTCAGCGATCTGCGAGCAGAGCCGGTTGACCTGATCGTAATTGCCGGAGATGCGCACGACTTTCGCGCCGAAAACATTGGTGCCCAGAATTTTCGCGGGCTCGAGATCGGCGGGGATGAAGATCCAAGCCTTCAGGCCTTCGCGCGCCGCACCCGCGGCCACGGCGTTGGCCAGGTTGCCGGTGGAGGAGCACGACACGGTATCAAAGCCGAACTCACGCGCCTGCGCCAGCGCGACCGCGACCACGCGATCCTTGAAGCTGAGCGTGGGCAGACACACCGCGTCATTCTTCAGAAAAAGATTCTTCGGATGCGTGCCCAGTCGTCCTGCAAGATGGGGCGCGGGGACCAGCGGCGTGAAGCCCACCGGCGTGCGCGGCGTGTAAGCGGCAGGCAGGGGCAGCAGTTCGGAGTAGCGCCACATGTTAGCCGGCCTCTGCGAAATGCGCTCGCGGGTAAAGGTTCCCTGCGCGACCGCGGCGCGCAGGGCGTCGTAGTCGTAAGCGACTTCGAGAGGAGAGAAACAGTCGTCGCAGATGTTGCGCGGCTGGTTTCCCCAGGTCTTGCCGCACTCGCGGCACCGCAGTTCGTAGTGGGACATGTGGCTACCCGCTTTCGCGAATAGCTGAGGACGAGCCGGAAAAAGCGGCCTTAAAAAGCAAAGGCCTCTTTTTCCAGGAAAAGGAAAAGAGGCTATCGGTTGCAGCAACGAAAGCTGTCAGCCGAATCTCATGTTCCCTGTTTCCAGGAGAGAGTTGGCACCAGCATCCCGGGATATATGATCCCGGATCGGTTGCCGTGGCGTCTCAGGGCTCGTCCCTCAGCCACTCTGCATGAAATTCAGGTCCGTCGCCGAAATGATCGGCAGGCGGACTTGTCCTAGTGATGCTACAAAACGCCGGACGCCTCGTCAAGCGGGAAAAAGCGCGAAGGTAATGCCCTTCGTGAACCTGCGGTTAAAAATAGAAACTCGGCTGAATGCCGCGGGTTCTAACCCTGCGGGGACGTATCGTGCGAAATCTCGGCGGGCATTTCGGGCGGGCTGCAGTTGCGCTCCTTGGCTATTCCTTGGCGATCTTCCTCGCCAGTGCCCCGGCCACGGCCCAAGCCGCCCCGGGATGGTCCTTCGTCGAACTCTATGCCTTCGGCGCCAGCCCAACGCTGGCGGACGGCATCCAACCCGAGGCCGGGATGGTCCGCGACAACGAGGGCAATCTCTACGGCACTACATTTTTCGGCGGTAACGGCACGGGCTGCGATATCAACTTCGCAGGCTGCGGCGTGGTATTTGAGATCACTCCCAGCGGCGTCGAAACCGTGCTGCACGCCTTCAGCGGCGCGAAAGATGGATGGAATCCTACGGGACGTTTGATCCGCGACGACGCGGGAAATCTCTACGGCACGACGCAGTTCGGCGGACTCTTCGGCTACGGGACCGTATTCAAGCTCGACTCTTTCGGCAACGAAACCATCCTGCATCACTTTCGCGGCGGAAGTGACGGGGCCAATCCCAACGCGGGCGTGGTTGAGGATTCGACGGGAAATCTTTACGGCACGACGCGCTACGGCGGCCAGGGATGCGACGGCGAAGGCTGCGGGACGGTGTTCAAGATCGCTACGAGCGGCGCTGAGACGATTCTTTACCGCTTCCGCGACGGATCGGATGGCGCGAATCCGCTGAGCGGAGTGGCCCTTGATTCCGCCGGCGACATTTATGGCACAGCCTGGGCAGGAGGAATTTTCAACTACGGCACGATCTTCGAGATTGACATTCTCGGCCACGAAAAAATTCTGTATCACTTCGCGGGTGGAGGCGATGGATCGAATCCCGTCGGCGGCGTGACGCTCGATAAGTCCGGGAACCTGTTTGGCACAGCGAGCGGCGCGGGCAGTTCGTACATCGGAACCGTGTTCGAGGTGAGCGCCGCCGGTACCGAAAGCACGGTGTACACCTTCACCGGCGGGGTGGACGGAGCGTATCCCACCTCGCATCTGCTGGTGGATTCGGCCGGGAATCTCTACGGCATGGCTTCGCAGGGAGTGGCGGGATGGGGCAGCGTTTTTAAGGTTTCCGGCGGCACATTCACTCTGCTTTATTACTTCAGCGGAACGCCGGACGGCGGCCTCCCGGTCGGCGGACTGATCATGGATTCGAGCGGCAATCTCTACGGCACGACGTCCTCGGCGGCGCCGAATGGCTGGGGATCGGCGTTCGAACTGCAGAAGATGCAGTAGGGCTGAGGCGGGAGCTACGACAGTGCGTTGGGAACGAGAACGCTCAGGAACTTTATGCGAACTGGAAAACAAATAAGTGGAGCAATACTTGGGCCAATCCTGCTGGCGTGTCTCGTCGCCGGCTCCGCCCCGGCGCAGAATGGTGACGCAAAGATCGAGCCGATCTGCCATCCGACGGTGACCGCGCCGATCGAGGTAGCCACGCCGCGCCAGAGAAATGACGCCGGGCTGAAAGCGTTGCCCCCGATTGGCACGTGGGGATTCTCCTGGCCCGACGCCCAGCTCAGCGCGCTGCGCAACGACGACGGGAGCCTTTACTTCTTCAGCATTGATGCGAGCTTCCACCCGCGGCATCTTTACAACGGCGAGTGGGTGGGCAATAACAATTCCGGTTCGGTGGTGCGGACCATCGGCACGCTCGACAATCCGCTCGGTTCAACTCCGCCGATTGACGTCGTGATTGCCGCGAATCCCGACCCTAAGGTGAATCCGCACAACTGCGATCCGACCAGAAATCCCATGAGTTATTGCTACACCTACATCGGCGGCGGGCCAGTTTATCAGGTCCCCCAAGGACCATTGGGCGCCGGAGACTGGCTGCTGGTCTATCACGCGGAATACAACGACCCGCCGTATTTCATGCTGGGCATGGCGATTTCGAGCGACAAAGGACTGCACTGGACCGACATCGGCGAAATCATCCGCGTGAATCAGCCCTTCAGCTACTCGGGGCAGGGCATGCCCTTTGCGATTGGCGATCCGCCGCTGGTGATTTCGCCCGACGGAAAATATTTCTACGTGTATTTCCAGGACTGGCTGTTGAGCGGTGCCGTGACCAACATTTCTGTGGCCCGGGCGCCGATCGCGGAAGTAATTCAGGATGCGTTTGGCTTCGGCGTGCATCACGCCGCGCCCTTCAAGAAGTATTACCAGGGCGCGTGGGATCAACCGGGAATCAGCGGAGCGTCCACCGACCTCGCGCCGGAGTGGCATTACGGCGGCGGGATCACGGTGTCTTACGATTCCTATCTTCAGCGCTATCTGGACTTCAACGCCGATTCAGAGAATTACAGCTACGCCGAATCGCCCGACGGCCTGCGCTGGACCGACAGCATTTACCTCGGCACGCTGGGAGTAAATCCCAACGGCGCGGGCTACGCAGTCGGGATCGGCCCGGGCGACGACCCCAACATTCTGGGACAGCAGTTTTACATTTACTACACCCAGTTCCGCGGACCCTGGCCTACGTCGCAGTCAGTAAAGCGGTTCACCTTCACCTGCCAGTCGTTGTCGTCTCAAGCTGCCGTGGAGTAGGACTTCCCCGCAAAGAGTCCTGGCTGGGAAATCCCTCGGCCCGCGAAGAAAAGCACGGGCTCTTGGCATGACGCCCCAGAAATATCGACTAACCCACCGGCTTCACACGCTGGCTGCCCGAGCCAGCGTCCCGCTCGCGGGTGTACAATCGCTTTCGCTTTTTCCGTACAAATCCAATCGCGCTGAATCTCGCGGGGAAAATCATGAAACCTACGCTTCGGCTGTCGGTCGTAGCCTTCCTGTTCATTTTTGTTTTTGCAAAAATCGCGCCGGCCGCGGCGCAGCAGTCCGACGCACCCAAAACCGCTACGGCCAAGAAGCCGCCGGCCCAGTCCGCGGAGAAACCGGCGGAACCCAAGCCTGAGGCCGAGTCCAAGCCGATGGCCCGCGAGTCGGCTCGCGAGAGCATGGGGGACAAGGATAAAGACAAAGAAGAGCACTACGACATGGCCGAGCAGCCGCCGGTCGTGACCCACCACTCGATCACGGTGGACGGCAAACTGCTGAAGTACACGGCCACCGTCGGGCGGCTGCCGATCAAACGCGGCGACGGCAAGATCGAAGCGGAAATGTTTTATGTCGCCTACACGCTCGATGGGCAGGAGGCGGCCAAGCGTCCGCTGACCTTCGCCTTCAACGGCGGCCCGGGATCAGCCTCGATCTGGCTGCACATGGGCGCGCTCGGACCGCGCAGAGTGGTGCTGCAGCCGGATGGCTTTATGCCGCCCGCTCCCTATCACATCCAGGATAACCCTCACACTTTGCTCGACAAGACGGATCTCGTGCTGATTGACGCGATCAACACCGGATTCAGCCGCGCCGAAAACGCCGAGATGCTGAAGAAGTTCTGGGGCATGAAGGGAGACATCGAAGCGTTCAGCGAATTTATCCGCCTATACATCAGCCGCAACGAGCGCTGGTCCTCGCCGCTTTATCTGTTCGGCGAAAGCTACGGGACCACGCGGTCGGCCGGCATTGCGGGATATCTCTCCAACCGCGGCATCTCCTTCAACGGCATCACGCTGCTTTCCACGGTCTTGAATTTTGAAACCCTGGAAGACAATTTCACCAACGATCAGCCCTACGTGTTTCTGATTCCTTCTTTCACCATGATCGCGGGCTATCACCACAAGCTGGCGCCCGATCTCGAGCAGGACATGGCAAAGACCAGGGCGGAATCGGAGAAGTGGGCCTCGACCGAATACGAGCGCGCGCTCGATAAGGGCGATGCGCTGACGCCGCAGGAACGCCAAAACGTGATTGACCAGCTTGCCCGCTTCACCGGACTGAGCAAGGAAGTGATTGACGAAGCGAACCTGCGCATCAACGTGCAGAAGTTCACCCACTATCTGCTGATTGACCAGAAGGTGCGCGTAGGCCGTCTGGACGGCCGTTACACCGGACCCGATCCGAATGGATTGCTGGACACGCCGTTTTACGATCCGACCGGAGCGGCCACTGGGCCTCCGTTCACGTCAGTGTTCAACAACTATCTCCGCACCGAACTCGAGTACAAGGTGGACATGCCCTACAACGTGAGCGCGCCTCGTGGCGGCCCCGGCGGCGACACCTGGGACTGGGGATCGGCGGGGCAAGGCTTTCCCGACACCGCCTCGGCCATGCGGCAGGCAATCGTGAAGAATCCGTATCTGAAGATTCTGGTGATGGAAGGCTATTACGATCTGGCGACGCCGTATTTCGCCGCCAACTACACCGTGGACCATCTCAATCTGCCGCCGAAGTATCGCGACAACATTTCGTTCGCAACTTACGACGCGGGGCACATGGTGTATCTGCCGATGGACGGGCTGAAAAAGATGAAGGCCGATCAGGCCGCGTTTATCGAGAAGACGGGCGGGCAGTAAGAATTTATTTTTCCGTCAGAGTGGTCACGGTGAGCAAGACGGGAGTGTGATGGTGCCCCGTGATCCCGGCAAACAGAGTGCCCGTAGCAAGGACCTGCTTTCCCACCAATGCTGCATTTGTCTTATAGAACTCGGGTTTTATTACTAACTGGACCCTGCGGACATCCTTCTGTGCGGCATTCAGGTCAGGGTCTTTCTGATCCTGATCAACACAGATCGGAGTCGACAGGTCGAGCAGCCAATATGTCTCTGCCTTATCGCCTTTGCGGATGCTCTCGTAGTTTGGAGGGCCCGGAAATGTCCCCGTGATCAGCTTGCCCTCCAACTTCACTACGTCGGGCTCATACGCGAGGCAACCGGATCGCGACTTCGCTTGCGCACAACATGGCCCGCCCAGGCCCAATAGTAATGCGGTGCCAACAACTCCCGCGCTCAACGCACATGTGATCCGCATTCTCACGTGCCTCACCGGCTGTACTGATTTTTCTTCTTGTCTTCGTGGCGCTCTATCCCCAACTGGATGAGGCGGTCGATCAGATCGGGATAAGCCAGGCCGGACGCCGCCCACAGCTTGGGATACATGCTGATGGAAGTGAAGCCGGGCATGGTGTTGATCTCGTTCAGATAAATCTTGCCGGCTTTACCCGGGTCCATCAGAAAATCCACGCGCGCCAGGCCCGAGCAATCCACCGCCTGAAAAGCTTTCACCGCCAACTCCTGAACCTTCTTGGTCTCGGCTTTGGTGAGCTTCGCCGGAATGATGAGCTGCGAGCCTTCGTCGAGATATTTCGCGGTGTAATCGTAGAACTCTTTGCCGGGAACGATCTCGCCGGGGACGGAAGCCGCGGGTTCGTCGTTGCCGAGCACCGAGCACTCGATCTCGCGGGCCTTCCTTTTCTTTCCGCCTACGCCCTGTTCGATCACGATCTTGCGGTCGAACTTCGCCGCTTCTTCGATCGCGGGCCCGAGTTCCTTGCGGTCGTGCGCCTTGCTGATGCCGACCGAGGATCCGAGATTCGCCGGCTTCACGAACACCGGATACTTCAGCTTAGCCACCAGCCTCTCGACCTTCTTCGGATCCCTTTCCCACGCACTGCGCAGGATGGTGACGTGCTTCACAATCGGCAGACCGGCCGCGACGAACAACGACTTCATGATGTCCTTGTCCATGCCGGCGGCGGAGCCGAGCACGCCCGCGCCGACGTAGGCGATGTCGGCGAGTTCAAACAGACCCTGAATCGTGCCGTCCTCGCCGAAAGTGCCGTGCAGCACAGGAAAGATCACGTCCACGTTGATGGCGCGGTCGCTGGCGCGGCGCAGCAGCGCGGCGTCGGTCTGGAAGGGCACAAGTCCGCCTTCGCGGTGCACCGGCTCCGGAGGCACGACCACCGATTCGCCCTGCGCCAGAACCGCGGCGGCGGGCGTGTTCTGCGGATCGCCGGCGCGCAGGTGGCGCGGCTCGAGCACGAGTTTGCCGGTCAGCAGACCCTCGGCATGCTCGGCAGTGAGCCAGCGGCCATCTTTCGTGATGCCGATGGGGACGACTTCGTACTTGTCTTTATCAATCGCCTTGAGAACCGACGCGGCCGAGAGCAGCGAGACTTCATGCTCTCCGCTGCGCCCGCCAAATAAAATACCCACGCGAAGTTTTTTCATGACAGTTCAGTGTGGACGGGCCCGAGGGGCGCGTCAATCGCCGGAATGGTACGGCTTTACCGCCGAGCACGCAGAGAACACCGAGGAAATTCGTATGGTCCTTTTTCTCGGCGTACTCGGCGATCTCGGCGGTAAGGAGTTACAGTATCTTTTTCCCGAACGCCGACAGCGCCAGTTCCACCGCAAGATCCGCCGTCTGGTTGTGTTCGTCAATCACGGGATTGACTTCCACGATCTCGAAGCTCGCCATGCGGCCGTGGTCGGCGATGATTTCCATGGCAAGGTGCGCCTCGCGATAGGTTGCGCCGCCACGCACCGGAGTGCCAACGCCGGGAGCGTCTTCGGGATCAACCCAGTCCATGTCGAGCGAGATGTGATAGCCGGCGGTGCCGCGTCCAGCCATGCGCAGCGCTTCTTCCATCACGGTGCGCATACCGCGCTCGTCAATATCGCGCATGGTGAAGACGCCGATGCCGGCGCGCCGCACATTTTCTTTTTCGACCGCATCAATGTCGCGCACGCCCACCAGAACGCAGTTTTCCGGCTTCACCTTCGGAGAAAAATCGTAGATGTTCGCCAGTTCCCCTGGCCACAGGCCCATCAGCGCGGCCAGCGGCATGCCGTGCACATTGCCGCTGGGAGAAGATTCCGGCGTATTGATGTCGGTATGAGCGTCAATCCAGATCAGGCCGACACGCTGATTCTGCCGGCGATAAAACTCGGCCACGCCGGAAACCGAGCCGGCAGCCATCGAATGATCTCCGCCGAGCGAGAGCGGAACCATCCCCGCCTCCAGCGTTTTCAGCACCAGTTCAGCATGCTTGGTGCAGGTCGCGGTAATTTCCTTGAGATATTTGGCGCTGGCGTGGCCTTCTTTTTTCTGCTCCGGAATCGCGACGGCGATATTGCCGCCGTCTTCGACCTGATGGCCGAGAGCTTCGAGCCGGGCTTCGAGTCCGGCCACGCGCACGGCGGACGGTCCCATGTCCACGCCGCGCCGCGACTGGCCGAGATCGAGCGGCACGCCAATCACGCGAATCTTTTTGGGAGCGACGGAAGTGGAGCTGGTTGTTGTCATGAAGGTTCGATTTAACTTTCAACCTCGTTATTCACCGCCGGGGACGCCGAGAACGCCGAGTCGGGAAAATGATTGACGATTCTCTTCAGGCCGCTTTTCAGAACGACGCAGTGGAAGTTCATGAGTAAGCCAACCCTCTTTCCAGATAGCCGCAGGTAGGAGAGCAGCTGCGCGTCATGAATAGGCCGCCGGTGAACCTCGATCGCCGCGCCGATGATGCGCCGGGTAATCGCATCGAGTCTGTCTTTTTCTTCCATTAATCCTCGGCGCGCTCGGCGTCCTCGGCGGTAAAGAATTACGGATACAGCCGGTACAGCATTCTCGGGAACGGAATGGTTTCGCGCACGTGTTCGAGGCCGCAAATCCAGGCCACGGCGCGCTCGATGCCCATGCCGAATCCGCCATGCGGTACGCTGCCGTATTTCCGCAAGTCGAGATACCACTTGAAAGCTTCTTCGGGCAGGCCGTGCTCATGAATGCGTTGCAGCAGCAACGCGTGCGACGCCATGCGCTGTGAGCCGCCGATGATTTCGCCGTAACCTTCGGGCGCGAGCACGTCCACGCAGAGCGCCAGGTCGGGCCGCTCGGGGTCGGGCTCCATGTAGAACGCTTTTACTTTCGCGGGATAGCGGTGCACCATCACCGGCTTGTCGAACTGCGCCGAGAGATAAGTTTCGTCGGGCGAGCCGAGGTCTCCGCCCCACTCAAACTTCGATTCGAGCGCGCCCTTGGCGTGACCCTCCTGCAGATTTTTCACGGCATCGTCATAGCTGATGCGGGGAAACGGCGGCGTGATTTTTTCGAGCTTTGAAATGTCGCGACCGATGGTCTTCAAGTCCGCCTGGCGGCGTTCCAGGCAGCGCTTGACCAGGAAGCTGATCAGGCCCTCGGCTAGTTCCATCACGTCGTCGAGTTGCGCGTAAGCGACTTCGGGCTCGACCATCCAGAACTCGGTGAGATGGCGGCGGGTCTTTGATTTTTCCGCGCGGAAGGTCGGGCCAAACGAATACACCTTGCCCAACGCCATCGCCGTGGCTTCCACATACAACTGGCCAGACTGCGTAAGGTAGGCCTGCTCGTCGAAGTAGTCCACGGGAAAAAGCGTGGTCGTGCCCTCGCACGCGGCCGGAGTGATGATGGGAGGGTCGGTGAGCGTGAAACCGCGGTCATCGAAGAAATCGCGCGCCGCCTTGATGATCTCGGCGCGTACGCGCAGAATCGCCGCCTGCCGCTGCGAGCGCACCCAGAGATGGCGGTGCTCCATCAGGAAATCGGTGCCGTGCTCTTTGGGCGTGATGGGATAGGGATCGGATTCGGGCACGCGCTGCACCACGGTCACGTTGGCGACGTCGAGTTCGTAGCCGCCGGGCGCGCGCTTGTCGGCGCGGACTTTGCCCTCGACGATCACGCTCGATTCCTGGGTCAGAGTCTTGACCGCCTCGAATACTTCCGGGGCAACGGCGTTCTTGGGGACCACGCCCTGGATGATGCCGGAGCCGTCGCGAAATTGCGGAAACAAGAGCTTGCCGCTTTCGCGCAGGTTATAGAGCCAGCCGCGGATGGTGACCGACTGGCCGTCGTGCTGGCCGATTTCTGCGATGGTGGTGACAGGTGATGACATGGTTTCGAGGTCAATGCTCAATGCTACTTTTAGTCGGAGGGCGGAATTTCGAGAGTCGACTGCTCAGGCCCTCTTACGTAGTTGGTGACCCTAAGGATTTCATATACCGGCTTCAGCACGGTCGTGCCCTCCACGCGTTGCCTCTCTAGAAGGTCAACGATTAACAGGTCAGAGTGATTAAGACGGTATTCACCCTTGGCACACTTTTCAAGAAAGCCGACATCTTTGATCGTTGCAACAACAATTTCACCACCTCGGCGAAACGACCAATCCCTCGGGTCCCCGTCAAAGGCTCCACGCTTTGGGTTCAAGTAAACGCCGCTGTGTGTGTGTTCCTTGACGATCTCAGTTCCTTGGATCTCGCCTTGGGATAGATATTCTTTAAGAGCGGGTACCTCGTCTCTGGTCACAACGACTTCGGATTCCCCATGGTCCTCTATGTAGGTCTTGACATCCGATATCGACTCCTGCCGCTCTATAGGCGCGCCATAAACCCTATAAATGTTGTTTGTAATACTCGAGTTGGATACGAGCTTGTGGACGGGCCCGGCAACGGTAATGCTCCTGTCGTCGACTGCAGTGTATCGGAGCTCGCCAGGCCCAACTTCTTCGACTGACTTCGGCTTACCCTTTAGCCACTTTACGAGTTGGACCGCGCCGAAGGGCGTGCCCGCTACCAGCCCAATCCACTCAAGCACTGTCTTAATCTGGTCGACCGGATGAGTGCTAAGCAGGTCAAGGAACTGCTGCAGGTGGCTCTGGGGAAAGACGGTGAGGTCCACGATAAACGACCCCTCACGGAAGGGCTTCACGTTGACGCCGATCTGTCGTCCCCCAGGGTTTACTTCCTGATTTCCTTCCTGAATGAGCTCGCCAAGGGCCAGCAGGGTAGGCGCGAGCTGAAACACGTCTACTTCGCGCACATCACCATTCAACTTGTAAACGAGATTTATCTGGTTGTCAGGCATACTCCACTTCTAACGGGTGTGGGCCTACTCCCCTTCCAGGGTCTCGAACGTCTCGCCCAGCTTCTCCAGCGGATTCACTTTCACGTCCTCTTCCAGTTCGAGCAGGACCGGCGGGGTGTGCGGTGCGGAGCGCAGCAACTGCATCGCTTCCTTCCAGTCAATCGTTCCCTGCCCCGGCCATAGATGTGAGTCTTTATCTTTCTGGTTGTCGTGCACGTGGGTCGAACGGATGTGAGCCCGCAGAATCTCGAAGGCCTGGCTTACGGAACCGGCGAGATGCGCGTGGCCGAAGTCAAAGCACACGCCGACGTCGTCAAAGTGAGCGGCATGAATCATCTCCACCAGCTTGTCGGGCGTGGAAATCTCGTTGGGCGTGTTCTCGAGCAGGATGCGCACGCCCAACGGCTTGGCGAAGGCCCGCAGGTGCTCGATCGAGGTCATGGCCGCTTCGAATTTCTTGTCGCTGAAGGTCTCATTGGTCGTACCCAGGTGCTGAATGAGGAAGCGAAATGGAATCTGTTCGGCGATTTCGAGAGCGCGCTTGATCTCGTCCATCGCATCCACGCGGGCGGCGCGGTCGGTCGAAGCCACGTTTACCGGAGGCGCGCCGGCGCGTCCCCATTCGTAGTCGGCATAGAGCGGCGAATGGACCGAGTGCAAAGGCATGCCGCTGCCGCGAAACCAGTCGGCGATCTCTTTCACATGCGCCTTGCGGTTGGCATAGTCCAGGTGCTGGCGGGCGGCAAAAATCTCGATGGCCTCGACGCCGGAGCGCGCCAGACCGTCGAGAATGCCCGGATGCAGGCGCTCTTTGATGTAGAGATACGTGGAAACGGCTTTCTGCATGATTGGTTGAGGGCAACTCTGTCAGTATGACTTTTTCTAGTATCCCACGGCCTTTCCGTTGTTGCGGTCATCGCTGGCGCCCAGCCGGTCGCCCGAAGCCGGATCCACGGCGATGCATTCCGCGTCGCTCCAGTAATTCTCCACAAACGAGCCGTAGTGCAGACCGACTTCGATGTTGTAGCCCATGGCGCGCAGCGCGGCCAACGTGTCGGGCGAAAACCACTTCTCCACGTTGACTACATCGGGCAGCCACTGCTGGTGAAAGCGCGGAGCGTTGACCGCCTCCTGAATATTCATGCCGTAGTCCACCACGCCCATCAGAACGTTGGCCACGGTGGTGATGATCTTGGAACTGCCCGGCGAACCGAGCACCAGCACCGTCTTGCCGTCATGGACCACGATTGTCGGGGTCATGGACGACAGCGGGCGCTTGCCCGGCCCGATCGCGTTGGCTTCGCCCTGAATCAATCCATCACCGTTGGGGACGCCCGGCTTGGATGAGAAATCGTCCATCTCATCGTTCATGAGGAATCCGAGGCCGTCCACGGTGACGCGGGATCCGAACCAGGAATTGATCGTCGTGGTCACGGCGACGGCGTTCCCGTCGGCGTCCATGACGGAGTAATGCGTGGTGTTGTTGCCTTCACGCGCCGGAGTTTCCGGCGGATGTGTGGACGCGTACGTTTCAAGCTGAGCGAACACGGCCGGGCGCTTCAGATCTTTGCTGACGCTGGCGTGCCCAGGTTCGATGGTTTCGCGCCAGGCGGCGGCGTATTTCTTGTCAATCAGCTGCGCGACCGGGATTTTGGTGAAATCCGGATCTCCCAGAAATTCGGCGCGATCGAAAAATGCGCGGCGGAAAGCTTCGAGCGTCAGGTGCATGGACTGCGCCGAGCGGTCGCCCAGCTTGCCGAGATCGAATCCTTCCAGAATATTCAGCGACTCGATCAACACGACGCCGCCCGACGACGGAGGCGGCGAGCTGATGACTTCGTATCCGCGGTAGCTGCCGCGAATCGGCTCGCGCTCTTTCACTTCGTAATGGGCGAGATCGTCGGCGGTGATCAGGCCTCCGCCTTTCTGCATGGCAGCGGCGATTTCGCGGGCCATCGCGCCATGATAAAAGTCGTCGGGATCGGCGGCGATGCGTTCTAGGGTTCGCGCCAGATCGGGCTGGCGGAAAACTTCTCCGGCCTTGTAGTAATCGCCGTTACGCTGAAACACGCGATGCGATTCGGGAAACTGCGCCAGATACTTGTCATGCATGGCGCGGGCTTCATCCCAGGTGAGCGCGTAGCCTTCGCGGGCCAGGCGGATGGCGGGAGCCATGTCCTGCTTGAGCGAGAGCTTGCCCCACTTGCGCTGGGCATAGACCATGCCGGCGACCGATCCGGGCACGCCGCTGGCTTTATATCCGATCTCGCTCGCACCCTCGATGACGTTGCCCTGGGCGTCGAGATACATGTCACGGGTCGCCGCCGCTGGAGCTTTTTCGCGGTAGTCGAGGAAATGGGTCTGGCCGTCGGCCATGCGGATGAGCATGAATCCGCCGCCGCCGATATTGCCGGCCGGCGAATGCACCACGGCCAGCGCGAATCCGGTGGCGACGGCGGCGTCCACCGCGTTGCCGCCGGCTTGCATGATTTCAACGCCGGCCTCGGAGGCCAGTTCGTGGAAGCTGACCACGATTCCATGCGCCGCGTGGAATGGGCGGACGGCCGCCGCCGCGGACTGCGAACCAAGCAGCCACGTACCCACAAGAAGCAAGAGAATCAATAATTTATGAGATGGCCGCATGCCCGTAGCCGCCGGAAAAACGGCGAGACTCTTGAGGCTAGCCGAGACTCCGGGGTGGAGTCAAATGTGTGGCGTTATCGTTGTCGGCATCCGGGAACGACAAGCTGGTTTGCCGGGAGGTCCCTCGGCCCGCGAAGAAAGGCGCGGGCTCTCGGGATGACGCATTCGAAAAGAGGAAAGCTGACGGATCAGCGCTAGCGCCTGAACGCTAAGGGCTAAAAGCTGAGGCGGCTTTCCTACACCTGCTGCCGCGACTCGCCCAGGGCCACCTTGATGTCCATTTTCTTCTTGTCGCGGTAGATGGTGACTTTCACGGTGTCGCCGGCGCGGTGATTGTTCATCATCTGGGCAAGATCTTCTTCGTCCTGCACATCCTGGTCGTCCACGGCAGTGATGAGGTCGCCGCCGAGCATAATCGGGGTGTTGCCGAGGTAGGCACGCTCGGTGCCGCCGCGCAATCCAGCCAGATCAGCCGAGCCTCCGGGCGTGACCCGGATAATCAGCAATCCGTGATCCACGGGCAGACCGAGTTCGTCGGCCAGTTCCGGGCCGACCGGGATGGTACTAACACCCAACGCCGGACGGCGCACGCGGCCGAGCGTCATCAGATCGTTGAGCACCGCCTTGGCGGTGTTGATGGGGATGGCGAAGCCGATGCCGGCATTCTGTCCGACGTTGGACAGGATCATGGTATTGATGCCGATGACCTCGCCATGCCAGTTCATCAGCGGGCCGCCGGAGTTGCCGGGATTGATGGCGGCATCGGTCTGAATGGCTTCGTCAATCATGGCGCCGTTCGGCTCGCGCACCGGCCGGATCGAACTCACGATGCCGCGGGTCATAGTGCCGGCGAGGCCGAACGGATTGCCGATGGCGTAGACCTTCTGTCCAACCTGGAGATTGCGGGAATCGCCCATCACGGCCGGAACCAGGTCCGGGGCCTTGATTTGAATCACGGCCAGATCGTGAGGCGGATCGGTGCCCACGACTGTCGCTTTGAACTTCTTGCGGTTATGCAGCGTGACCTCGACCTGCCGGGCGTCGGCGATGACGTGATAGTTGGTGAGAATGTGGCCGTCTTTATCAATGATGAAACCGGATCCCTGGCCTTCCTGCGGCACCAGGCCATAGAAGAAATCGAAGGTCATGGCGCGGGAGGTGACGTTGACGACCGAAGGAATGTTCCGCTTGTAGACGGAAATGTTGTTCTGCTCCTCACCATCGAGCGCCTCTCCGGGCGCGGCCTCAGTGATTTCGAGGCGATCGGGACGGCTGAGCCAGTTGGCGGAAGGAAATTCTCCCTTCGCATTGGAACGCCAGGTAGTGAAATAGAAGAATCCGCCGGCAATCACCAGCGCAAGAATGAAGGGACGAAGAATTTTCATAGCAACTCTTTGACTATAACGAATTAGATGCTCGACCCAGGAGTGGGATTGTCTCAATACGTGATTCTAGAGCGGGTTTCATAAAGACGTGAACCGCCCGGCCTTTACAATCGGTTCCGGCAGGTCGCCCACATTCATGCCCCTCGCGGCGAATGATCGCGGCGCGGGTTTCGTCATGCACCGCATTTTCCGCGACGGGCGTTTTGATTCTCTTGTTATCATCTCGTGGCACCTGCTTTTTGTCATCTCGTAGCGCAGCGAAGAGATGTGTTTTTCTTCCCCGCTCACGCCCAGGAGAGCCTCATGGCACGAGTCACCGGAATCGGCGGCGTTTTCCTCAAAGCCCGCGACCCCAAAGCCCTCGCCGGCTGGTACGCTCAGCACCTCGGCATCCAGCTCGCCGACTACGGCGGCGCCACGCTGCTCTGGTCCGACGAAGTCCCCGCCGGTACCGGCCAAACCTCCTGGATGATCTTCCCTGACACCACCAAGCACTTCGGCGCCCCGGAGCAGCGCGCCATGATCAACTACCGCGTCGACGACCTCGAAGGCCTCCTCACCCAGCTCCGCGCCGCCAACGTCCCCGTTGACCCTCATCAGGAATCCGCCTCGTACGGCCACTTCGCCTGGATCACCGATCCCGAGGGCAACCGCGTCGAGCTCTGGCAACCTCTCGTCGAGACACCCTAGAGGCTCAGGACTTCTCGGCCTCGGCGCGCAGTTGCTGCCAGACAGCGGCCACTTGCTCGCGGGTGCGTTCGAGCGAGTCGGAGTTGTCAATTACGTAATGCGCGTGTTTTACCTTTTCTTCATCGGGTAGCTGCGCCGCCATGCGGCGGGTGACTTCGTCGCGGGCGTTTGCGAGATCAATTTTCTGGCGCGCGGCGAAGCGGGCGGCGCGCTGTTCAGGGTGGCAAGTGACGACCACGAGCTTGTCGAAGTGATCGGCAGCGCCGGCTTCCAGAATCAGCGCGGCTTCGACGATGGCGACGGCATGCGGGTCGTGCCGGCCGATTTCCCGCATCCATTCGTCCTGGCTGCGAATAACCACAGGATGCACGATCCGGTTCAGTTCGGCGACGCGGGAAGCCACCTGCTCGCCGGGAGTTCCGGGAGGCCCGAAGGCTACTTCTGCCAGCCGGGCGCGGTTGACGCTGCCGTCGGGATTGAGAATTCCGCCGCCGAAGTGGCGGACGACCTCGTTGTAGACCGGCCGTCCGGGCTGCATGAGCGAGTGGGCAATGCGGTCCGCCTGAACCAGGTGAGCGCCCAGCGCGATAAACATCTCTCCCACCGAGGATTTTCCCGACGCGATGCCGCCGGTAAGGCCGACTTTCAGCATTCCTTCCCCAACCTACGAGATTTCACCGCCGAGGTCGCAAAGGACCCCGAGAAGCAAATAAAAAAGCAGGACTTCTCCGCGCACTCGGCGATCTCGGTGGTGAATGATTCCTTCCCCAACCTACTAGATTTCACCGCCGAGGTCGCAAAGTCCGCCGAGGAGCAAATCAAAAAGCAGGACTTCTCCGCTCACTCGGCGATCTCGGTGGTGAATGATTCCCACCCCAACCTACTAGATTTCACCGCCGAGGTCGCAAAGTCCGCCGAGAAACAAAAAAAGGATTTCTCTGTGCACTCGGCGATCTCGGCGGTGAATGATTCCTAGACTCGCGCCAACTCGCGGCTTCCGCGCCGCAGTTTTGCCGCCTTCACCGTATTGAACATCAGCATGGCAATGGTCAGTGGTCCGACGCCGCCGGGCACCGGCGTGAGCGCTCCAGCGACTTCCGCGACCTCGGGGTGGACGTCGCCGATCAGAACCGAGCCTTTCTTGCGGAAAGTCTCCTCCCGCTTTTCGTTGCCGGCAGAAGCGAAGAAGCGCGCGAACTCGGCGGGATCGGTGACCGTGTTCATGCCGACATCAATGACTACCGCGCCCGGCTTCACGAAGTTGCGGGTAATCATGCCGGCGCGGCCGATGGCGGCTACCAGGATGTCGGCCCGGCGGCAGACTTCGGCGAGATTGCGGGTTTTCGAGTGGCAGATGGTGACGGTAGCGTTGGCGTTGGTCAAGAGCATGGCCACGGGCTTGCCGACGATGTCACTGCGGCCTACGACGACGGTTTCCTGGCCCGCGACAGGAATCTGGCTCCGGTGGAGGATTTCCATCACGCCGGCCGGAGTGCAGGGCACCAAGCCGGGGCGCTGGGTGGAGAGAAAGCCGACGTTCATGGGGTGAAATCCGTCCACGTCCTTGGCCGGATCCACCGCCAGCAGTACTTTCTTGGCGTCCACCTGTGGCGGCAAAGGCAGTTGCACCAGGATGCCGTCAATCTCGTCGCGCCGGTTCAGGGAGTCGATCAGCGCCAGCAGGTCCTCGGTCGTGGAGGACTCAGAGGGGGTCAGCTTCTCGCTGTAGATGGCGACTTCCTCGCAGGCCTTCACTTTGCCGCGGACGTAAATCTCCGAGGCCGGATTGTGGCCGACCAGGACGACGGCCAGTCCGGGACAGAGACCGTTCGCAGCCAGGGCTTGGACCTCGGCTGCAACTTCAGTCCGAATCTGCTGCGCGATTCTGGTGCCGTCAAGGATGGTGGCTGACATGGGGCTTAGCTGATTTCTCCAAACACAAAATCTTACACTGTCGCCTGGGCAGTTTCGCGCAGCTCTTCGCCGTGGGTGCGGTAGAATGCCAGATCATGCTTGCCCCCGACCTCATCGAAATGCTGGTTTGCCCCGCCTGCAAGCTGAGTCTGGAATACCGTCCCGACCCGGAGAGCCTGAAGTGCCCCGGGTGCCATAGAGTCTACGCAGTCAGAGACGGCCTTCCGAACATGCTGGTGGATGAGGCCAAAGTCGAGCCCTAGTCTCAGGTCCGAAGCGAACCGTTCAAATTGAGCCCGCGGGATCTCACCCGTAAACGACATATTGTGTCAGTTCTGCGACGAACCCCCTGCACCAAAGGCACTTCCTGGGGTGCCGGCCGGGTGAAGGTTACGACCGCAACTTCCGATAAATCCTCGGGTTAGAACAATCCAGAGAGCTGTGGGAGCCGTACTTTAGATAGCAGCAAATTTCGGCATCCGAATTGCATGCAACTTCAACAGGTGCCGATGAGTCTAATACGGCAAAGTGGGTTGAAAAGGTCGGAGTCGGAGGTGATGACGGCCATGAACGAGAAGGCACAAGACGTGATGCTGGTAAGCGAGAAGCTTCAAGACAAAGACAGATTTACCCAAACCGAGCTGTCGGCGCTGCGCAGCGATCTGTTGCAGAGCGGTATGCTCGATTCGTTCGAAGCAGCCCAGTTGCTGCAGGTGTTCCTGATGGGCCGGGGCTATGGGGTGTCGCCCAAGGACGCGCTGGATGCGGCTGGCCGCGTCGAGATGGCCGGTTGCGCACTGCCGGTTCTGCAGTTTGAACTGGAAAATCTCGCAATGGTGATGTAATCCGGCGGCGGCGAGCTGGTAAACAGCCGAGCGAGCAAGATTGATTGAGCAGGGGTGAAGGCAAGCCAAGTAGAAACGGTGGGGTAAAAGATTCTGGCCAGCCGGGGCTCGCGGGAGCGAGCCTCCGGAAAGATGGAAGGCTGTAAACAACCAGCAAGACCACCTTTTAGAAGACCAGTTCCACAAAGAGAAAGCCGGGCGAACTTGCCCGGCTTTGTGGTTTCTGGGGCGCTTTTTCCGCGGCTATACGTCACTCGCTATTCATAGCGCAGGCTTTCCACGGGATCCAGCTGGGATGCACGCGTGGCCGGGACCGTCCCGAAGATAATTCCGACAATCGAAGACACGACAATGGCGATAATCGCCGCCAGTCCCGAGATGGGCAGGCGATAGTCGGTAAGGAAGCGGACCGAGAACGGAACGGCCAGCCCGGTCACAATTCCAACCACGCCGCCGGCCAGCGAGATCAGCACGGCCTCGGCGAGAAACTGGAAGCGAATTTCGCGGTTGGTGGCGCCGATCGCCTTGCGGATGCCGATCTCGCGGATGCGCGACGTCACCGTCGCCAGCATGATGTTCATGATGCCGATGCCGCTGACCAGCAGCGTGACGAACGCAACCAGCATCAGGACGAGCGTGAGCGAGTCGGCGATCTTGCCGGCGACGGTGAGCAACTGGGTCAGATTCTGGACGTTATAGACGGACTCGGCGCGGTGGCGGGACTGGAGCACGCGCTTGATGGCGGCGGTGGCCGGGACCACGTCCTGGGCGCTGGCCACGGAAAAATAAATCTGGTACACCGCCGAGGTCGGAGTGAAGAACCGGCTCACGGTGTACGGGATCAGCATGGTGTCGTCCTGGATCTCAGACTGGCCGAACGTATCCACACTTTCCCGGAAGATGCCCACGATGGTGAACGGGAGGCCGGTGCTCAGCTTGATGACCTGCCCCACCGCGGCTTGCGTTGAACCGTAAAGCCGGATGGCAAGCTTGTCGGTGATGACGCCGACTTTGTTGCGGCCGGAAGTGTCCTCGTTATCGAAGAATCGTCCCGCCAGCACGACCAGATTGCGCACCCGGATGTATTCCGGATTCACGCCCAGCACGAGGATGTCGCTCTGCTTCCCGGCACCGACACTAATGCGATCATTCAACGCGATGGTGGGTGAAGCCGCGACTACGCTCGAAACCTGCTCGCGCACGGCCTGCACATCCTCAACCGTCATGGGATCGGGGGTGGAGTCAATGCGCTGGGTCCCACCCTGGTAGTCGGCATAAATCATGTTGGTGCCGATGGATTGCAGCTGGCGGAGGATGTACTGCTTGCCGGTCAATCCGATGGTGGCTACCAGAATGACCGAGGCCGTGCCCACGGCCATGGCGAGCGCGGTCAGCGTAAATTGCAGGCGATTGCTCAGGAAGGCGTCGTAAGCGAAGTTGATGACTTCGTTCAGACCGATCAGACGCCGCCGGGTTATCAGGGGGACAGACGGAGTGATGGGCATCCTGGAGATTAGATGTTAACCGCGGCCAGCCGGAGCCGCAATGCGGGAAGCCGGCAATCTGCCGCCGGCGATGGCCACCGCGGCCAGCACGACGAGCAGCGGATCCACGGGCCGTAAGTAATAGGTTTCGGGATGCGTGAAGTAATAAGCCAGCGGGAAGAAAAACAGCACGATGGCGAAACGCGCCGCGAGCGACGAGTCGAGGCGAAACGTCCGCCGTAGACCGAACAGCGCGAGCACGGTCATCGTGGTCGCCACGAAGATATTCGGCGGATCGAGGGGCTCGTCCTTCAGATAGTCGCGGCTGAAGCTCCAGTAGCCGGTCCAGAGATAAACGATGCGGCGGCCGGTCATCCAGAGGAACCAGGCGGGATGAGCGCGGACGTAGGCTTTGCCCTGCTGCATTTTGTGATCCATATAGGCAATTTCGCCCACGCGCTCGTACTCGCTTAATTCGGCATCGCTGTGGTTGGGATGCAGCGCGCTGTTGACCCAGCGCGTGGAGTAACCGTTGTTGCCCATGTAGAACTCGAGTCCGACGCCGCTGCGGACCGGGATGAAGCGATGGAAAACCTCGTAGTCGCGAACCAGCCACGGCGTGAGCACGGCGACTCCGGCAAGAGCAGCGGAAAGCATTGGAGCGCGCCACGGCATTCCGCGGCGGTAAAGACGGTAAAAGGTCCACAAGCCAAGAAAGGGTAGAACAGCGAGCGAAACCGGCTCGGTCAGCGCCGCCACGCCGCACAGCGCCCCGAACGCAAGCCAGTCGCGCCCGCGCGAAGAATTCTCCAACTGCCACGCCCACCAGAATAGCCATGCCAGCATGAGCGTGAGCAGGCAGGTGGACCAGGCCCAATCGGCGCCGTAGTAAATGCCATAAGGGGAAAAAGCCCAGCCCCAGCCGGCCCACTTTGCGACGCGATCGCCAAAGCCACGCCGCGCGATCAGAAAAACCGGAATGCAAGTCAGCGCAGAGAACAAGCCATTCAGTGTAAGAGCTGCGACGATCGCAGCCGGGGTCTCACTGCCGAAAATCTTGAAGATGCCAGCCAGCAGGTAGGCGTAGACGGGCGCCACCACGGCGGTGGGTCCGGTGTCGGCGAAGACATTGCCGAAGCCGTGGCCGGAAACCAGGGAGCGGGCGACCAAACCAAAGGCCCAGTGTTCGAGCACGAAGGGATCCAGCCAATCGCGGTAGACGAACGGAATCACAGCCAGACGAATAGCCAGCGCAGCTAGAACCATCCAGACATATGTCGGAACGCGCGCTACGGGAGAAGAATTTGGCTGCATTTGTGCTGGGAGAACGATTCGCCTGTGCCGAAGCGTCCTCAGTATAGACGGCAGACCAGAACCTGATCGTTGGCAAAGGGGCAGTGGGACGAATCCCCGAACGAAGCGGCGGCGCGATCGGTCTTCGAAAGGACGATCCAGTTCACGCCGAACTCGGTCTTCAGGCGGGTGAAATCCGGCGCACCGAAGTTGCGCCAGCCCTGCTGCGCGTTGACTTCCCGCAGCCAGCGCGGAGCCAGCGGAGGAACGCGCGCGGCCATGCCGCCGTCCTTGACATAGTCGGCCAGCACACTGCGCTCGGCGAGAGCGCGGAAGCCGTGAAAGTCCTCGCCGGGCAACTCCATGTAATGCGGATCGAGAGCGAAAAGGCTGTCGGTGGGGGTATTTTGGCGAATCCAGGCGAAGGCTTGCAGCCACTGATTCCCCGATGCCCTTCCCGGAAGTTCAAGGTGCGCGGTCGCGGGATACATCGCGCGCTGCGCATAGAACATGCCGGCGGAAAGCGGAATGAATAACAGCGCCCAGCGGTAGACATGCTTCTGCAGAAGGAACTCGCCCAGCAGTCCGCCGATGATCAGGAACAGAAACAGATAGAGCAGCTGCAGATAGCGCATGGGCTCGAAGGGCCGCAAGCGCTCGAGCGCGGGAGGGAGCATGAGCAGCAATCCGAAAAGCATCTGGAACAAGCCGTAGTAAACGAGTGCGGACGCCAAGGCCGGCAGCGGCGTGCTGCTGGTCCGTTGCTTCAGGCCTCGCCGCTTTAGCCACCGTTGCGCAGCCCACAGAAGCGCCAGCGGCGCGAGAATCCCCAGCCACTCATACCATTGCCAGTGGGCCACGTAGTAAAAGCTGCGGGTGGAAGCGGCCTGACGCCAGGCGTCCGAGGAAGGCTCGAACAGCCAATGCAGCGGCAGGTACAGCGGAACAATCATCGCGGGGGCTACGGACGCGGAAAGAGCTGCGGCGCGTTTCGAGTGAGCGCGCAGGTTCCACCAAAGAAAGAAGCACAGCGAAATGCCGAAACTGGCCATGATGGCATGAATCGAGAATGCGATCGCCAGCAGAACTGCGGCACGAATCAGTTTTCGATCCAGCACGTCCACCACGGCGGCCAGAATCAGCGCCGTAGCCAGATTGCGCGGATGCAGATATTGATCGGCCAGGTTGATGCCGGTCCCGGATACTGGGATGGTCAGCAACGCGGCTACCAGAGCGACCGCGCCCCACTGCGCCGGGCGCGAAGTGAAACAACGGCAACCGATACGCCAGCAGCCATGCAGAATGAGGAAGATCGCCGCCAGTTGCCACGCCAGAATCACCCAGTCCAAATTCAGCCAGCCCAGCGGCACGTGCATGACCCGCACCGAGGCGGCAATCAGCTTGTCGAAAATCGTGGCCTGAAATTGCAGGCGGAAGAAATCCGCACCATGGGGAAATAACGCCGGATTAAGGTTCCGCTTGATGGCGGCGAGATAGAAGGCGTCGTCCTCTAGGCCGGGGTGATAGCCCATGACCAGGAACGCGCCGACGGTCATCGCAGCGAGGGCTGCGAGATCGGAAAATCTGGTTTGGGATGGGCTCGACGGATTGAGACTCGTGATGGGTGAGGTCGCTGACATTTCCGAGGGCGGGATTTGGCGCTGGCTTCAGGCCGGGCGCGCGGTCTCGCCATGGCGGACGTAGTAGCCGGGGTCGGCCGATTCGAGCCGCCGCCCCTGCTCGCTGAAGCGCGGCAGATGAACCAGTCCGGCGCGCTGCAAAGCGAACTGCAGGGTCGTGCCCAGCACGCCGAATCCGTATTTCACGCTGCGGCGGAAGTTGATGGACGAGGCTTCCTCGAAATACTTGGTCGGGCAGGAGACTTCGCCGATACGAAAGCCGAAGTGCACGCACTGCGCCAGCATCTGGTTGTCGAAAACGAAATCGTCAGAGTTCTCGAGCAGCGGCAATTCGGTGAGCACCTTGCGGCTGAAGGCGCGGTATCCGGTGTGATATTCGGAGAGCTTTACGCCGAGGAACAGGTTCTCAAAAGCGGTGAGCGCGCGGTTGGAGATGTATTTGTAAACAGGCATGCCGCCCAACAACGCATTGCCTCCGATGATGCGGGAGCCGAGCACGACATCGTAAACGTCGTAAGCGACCATGCTGGCCATGGCCGTGATCAGCAGCGGCGTGTATTGATAGTCGGGATGCAGCATGATGACGACGTCGGCGCCGGCCGCGAGGGCCTCGCGATAGCAGGTCATCTGGTTGCGGCCGTAACCGTAGTTGCGGTCATGCTGGAAGACGTGCAGGCCGAGTTCGCGGGCCAGCTCCGCCGTCCGGTCGCGGCTGTGGTCGTCCACGAGGATGCAGACGTCCACCAGATCCGGCACCTCGCCCACGGTCGCGCGCAAAGTCTTTTCCGCGTTGTAGGCGGGCATGACGACGGCGATGCGCTTGTCGTTAATCATGGCGGGAACAGGCTGCAGTAATCAATTCTAGCCCAAAGGGACGGGGGGCTCATTTCATGTTGTCGAGAATCGAGCCGACGATGCCGCCGACCACGCCGCCTCCCACCGTCTCTTTGGTGGCTTCGTGGGGCAGATATTTGTCAATGGCGTGAGCCAGCTTGGAAATCGGCAGGGTCTGCAGCCATACGCGGCCGGGACCGGTGAGCGAAGCCAGGAAGATTCCGTCACCGCCGAAGATCAGGTTCTTGATGCCGGGAACGGTCGTGATCTGAAACGAGACGCTGGACTGGAACGCTCCGACGTGTCCGGGATGGACGCGAAGGTTCTCGCCGGGCTGCAGGTCGCGCACCACTAGTTCGCCGGAAAGTTCCAGCCAGGCAATGCCCTGTCCGGTGAGCTTCTGGAGCAGGAAACCATCGCCGCCGAAAATGCCGGCACCGAGGGATTGCTGGAAGCCGACGCTGATCTGAATCTGCGGCGTGGCGCAGAGGAAGCCGTGGCGGTGAATCATGAATTCGTGGCCGGGTGAAACCTCGACGGGCACGATGTGACCCGGAAGTTTGGTGGCGAAGGCAACTTCACCGCCGGCCCCGATGGCGCGATACTCGGTCATGAAGATCGAGCCTCCGCCGGCCACCCGCTTGAGCACGCCGAACAGGCCTCCGCCCCCAGCAAACTGGGTGTGCGTGGTCATCTGAATCGAAGCGCCCATCCAGGAAAGCTCTCCGGCCTCGGAAATGACGGATTCGTTGGGATCGAGCATGAACTCGAGGACGGGCATGGTTGTGCCGGTGATGCGGCTCTGCATGGACTTAGCTCCTTGGCCGACGAGAAAATCGGGCAGCGACGCCCCTGAGGGCTATGAGTATACCGATTCGCGAACGGGTTTGCGCGGCTGGCATAAGTGCAAGTTCTTGCAGCGGTTAGCCCGGGCGGTTAGGCCGAGCAGTTACTCCCTTCTGGGTATATCTATCGTGTTGGCGCTGTTATAGATTGATCGTGCTCAACGCCTGCCAGGAGCGGGGTTTGGGCAATCGAACCTCTGGGACCCCCACCCCGCGGTGACTTAACTCTCAGGAGAAAAATAACAATGAAAACGCTTCGTCTGTTTTCGATCCTTGCCCTCGCACTTCTTTTGGTTGGGGCAGCGAGCGCTCAGCCGCCGAAACCGTGGACTCTGAAGGGCGCATCGGCCCCCGAGACCACGGTCGGGCAGACCGACCTGCTCAAGGTGAACTACTTCTCGAATGCGAACACCGCCGGCGCGCCGGATGGAACGGTTCGCATTTCTAACCCGGGCTCCCCGGCTGGCAACCTTTGCGCTCAGATCTACGTGTTCGATCCGTATCAGGAACTGTCCGAGTGCTGCGCTTGCGAAGTGACTCCGGACGGACTGCGCACCCTGTCGGTGAACACCGATCTGACCTCGAACCCGCTGACCGGCGTGACTCTGAGCAGCGGCGTGGTTTCGATCGTTAGCGGCATCGTGCCGGCCAACGGTGTTTGCAGCCCCCTGAACAACATCGTGGATCCCACGATCCGCGCGTGGGGAACGCACATCCAGAACGGCACGTTCGCGATCACCGAGACCGAGTATTCGGATCGCGCGCTCGGCAACTACAACGACAACCTGCTGATCGATTGCTATGCCGCCCAGCTTGATGGCAGCGGCCATGGCGTCTGCAGCTGCGGCAGCGGAGACTAATTACCGCGGTCCAAAGCTGAAAGCGATCGAGGCCCGGCAAACCGCCGGGCCTCTTCGTTTTTTGGGCAGAGTTTGCGGCGGCTTTTGCCGGCCAGTCTGGCGGTGGCGCACTCCGCCGTACGCCGTAGGCGACGCGGCGACGCTGCCCGGCGCGCTCCCGCCCGCAAGTAATCGGTTCGCACTAATTCCCATATACTGAATAGAATCAGGCCGGTACCGCATCGAATATTTAGCGGTTCTTTTGCGCGGCCTCAAGTTTCTATGTAAGTCCTGCCGGATTGGAGTCAACTGCCCGATGTGGATTGTTGCGTTAGCGCTAAGGCGCCCTTATACATTCGTGGTGATGGCGTTGGTGCTGATTCTGCTGACGATAGTCACTCTGTTTCGGATGCCGGTGGATGTCCTGCCCGACATCAACATTCCGGTAGTCAGTGTGGTTTGGAATTACGCCGGAATGTCGCCGGAAGACATGGCCGACCGGATCGTTTCCAACGCCGAGCGCGGCCTTTCGATCACGGTCAGCGACATCGAGCACATCGAATCCCAGTCGCTGAACGGCATCGGCGTAATCAAGATTTTCTTCCACCCCGGGGCCAACATCCAAACCGCTCTGGCCGAAGCGACGGCCATGTCCCAGACCATAACCCGCAGCCTGCCGCCGGGAACGGTCCCCCCGCTGATCATCACGTATTCGGCGTCTTCAACGCCGATTATCCAGCTTGGATTGAGCAGCAAGACGCTGGCCGAGCAGCAACTGTTCGATCTGGGGAACAATTTCCTGCGCACCCAGCTGGCGACGGTGCAGGGAGCGGCCACACCCTACCCGTATGGCGGAAAGATCCGGCAGATCCAGGTGGACCTCGATTTACCCCGGCTGCAAGCCAATGGGCTTTCGCCGAATGACATCGTGGAATCCATAAACGCGCAGAACCTGATTCTGCCCACCGGCACGGCCAAGGTGGGTTCGGTGGAATATCAGGTGGAGATGAATGGTGATCCGGAAACCATAGCCGAACTGAACGACCTGCCGGTCAAGACGATAAATGGTTCCACGATTTATATGCGTGACGTGGCGCATATTCGCGACGGATTCGCGCCTCAGACCAACATCGTACGCATGGATGGAGTGCGCGGCGCATTGATGTCCATGCTGAAAGTGGGAAGCGCGTCCACGATCACGATCGTGGAGGGCGTGAAGCGGATGGCGCAACAGGCCTCGCAATCGCTTCCGGCGGACTTGAAGATCAGTCCGCTATTCGATCAGTCGCTGTTTGTGCGGGCCTCCATCCGAGGGGTGGTGCTGGAAGCTCTCACCGCCGCTTTGCTGACCGCGGCGATGATTCTGCTGTTCCTGGGAGACTGGCGCCCCACGATCGTGATTTCGATCTCGATCCCGCTCTCGATCTTTGTTTCGATCCTGGTGCTGAGCGCGCTGGGTCAGACGATCAACATCATGACCCTGGGCGGACTGGCGCTGGCGGTGGGCATCCTGGTGGACGACGCGACGGTTGAGATCGAGAACATCGAGCGCAATCTGGCGCAAGGCAAGGAGATGAAGCAGGCCATCCTGGACGGCGCGGCGCAGATCGCGGTTCCGGCCTTCGTCTCGACGCTCTGCATCTGCATCGTGTTCGTGCCAATGTTCTTCCTGACCGGAGTAGCCAAGTTCCTGTTCGTGCCGCTGGCGGAAGCGGTGGTGTTCGCCATGCTCGCGTCCTACTTCCTGTCGCGAACCCTGATTCCGACTCTGGTGATGTACATCATGCGCGGGCACGAGCACCGCGAGGGTGGTCCCAGGACGGTGTTCGGACGGTTTCAGCGCGGGTTCGAAGAGAAGTTCGACAAGTTCCGGAGCGGCTACTACCAACTGCTGGAGACCACGCTGGCGCACCGCAAGCTGTTCGCCGCCTGCTTTCTAGGATTTTGCGTGCTGTCGCTGGGCTGGGTCTTCGTCCTGGGACAAGACTTCTTCCCGTCGGTGGATGCCGGCCTGATCCGGCTGCACGTGCGCGGCCGCGCCGGACTGCGGGTGGAGGAAACGGCACGGCTTTGCGATCAGATCGAAGGCTATCTGAAACAGCAGCTGCCAAAAGGCGAAATCGCGAACCTGCTGGACAATATCGGGCTGCCCAACTCCAGCATCAACCTTTCCTACAGCAACTCCGGCGTAATCGGGACGAGCGACGCCGAAATCCTGATCGGTCTGACTCCGGAACACAAGGAGGCGACGGCGGATGTGGTCCGCAACCTGCGACGGGAACTGCCGCGCCGTTTTCCGGGAGTCGAGTTCTTCTTCCAGCCCGCCGATATCGTGACCCAGATTCTGAACTTCGGCCTGCCGGCGCCGATTGACGTTCAGGTGATGGGGCCGGACATGCAGAGCAACTATGCCATCGCGCAGCAGATTGCCAACCGTTTGCGGCACGTTCCGGGCGCGGCCGATGTGCATGTGCAGCAACTGCTCGACCTGCCAACCATTCACCTCAACATGGATCGCGATCTGGTGACTCAGGTCGGGATGAATCCCCGCGACGTGGCCCAGAGCGTTCTGGTGTCGCTGAGTGGCAGCTTTCAGGTGGCGCCCAGCTTTTGGCTGAATCCGAAAAACGGCGTTACCTACTCCTTGGTCGTGCAATCGCCGCAGTATCGGATCACGTCGCTGCCGGAACTGATGAATCTGCCGGTAAGCGATCCCGCGGCGCCCAACACGCAGGTTTTGGGAAATCTGGCGCAGCTCAGCCCCACGGTGCGGCCGGCGGTGGTTTCGCACTACAACGTGCAGCCGGTTATTGACGTCTACGCCAGCACGCAGGGCCGCGACCTGGGAGCGGTGGATAAGGACACGGAGCGGATCCTGGATCAATTCAAGGATCATCTGCCGCGGGGCTCGCGCATCCAGGTGCGGGGGCAGGTGGAGACCATGCGGTCCTCATTCGTGGGGCTGGGACTCGGCCTGATGGGGGCGATCCTGCTGGTGTATTTTCTGATCGTAGTGAACTTCCAGTCCTGGCTGGACCCGTTCGTCATCATCACCGCGCTGCCGGGAGCGCTGGCCGGGATCTCGTGGATGCTGTTGCTGACGCGCACCACGCTGAGCGTGCCCTCCCTGACCGGAGCCGTGATGTGCATGGGAGTGGCGACGGCGAATTCGATTCTGATGGTTTCATTCGCGCGCGATCGCATGCAAGCGGGCGTGCCCGCAGTGCAGGCGGCGCTGGAAGCCGGCTATACCCGCATTCGGCCGGTGCTGATGACGGCGCTGGCCATGGTCATCGGTATGTTGCCGATGTCGCTGGGTCTGGGCGAAGGCGGCGAGCAGAATGCCCCGCTGGGCAGGGCGGTGATCGGCGGACTGATGTTTGCCACCGTGGCGACGCTGCTGTTCGTCCCTTGCGTTTTTGCCATGGTGCACAGCTACCGGGAGGCGCGTTCGTAGTTCAACGGATTTTCTTGGTTTCCGTTTTTCCTAGTTATTGCTGGCAGTGGAGCCGGTTGTAGTTCAAACTTCTAATCTCTTATTGTGGAGGTTGAGTTCAAAGGATCATGGCGACTGAAACCCAACCGAATGTTGCGGCTCTGGAACAGCACGCTCCGCCGCAAGTGACGCCGCCCCCGGAGATTGCTCCGGCGCCGCCGCGCAAGGCTTTGACCATTGTGGCGGTGGTAGTGCTGCTTCTGGTGCTGGGCGGAATTGTGAACCTGATCATACGGTTCCGGGCCAGCGACGCGCTGGCGAAGGAAACGGAAATTGACTCGGTGGCCACTGTCGAAGTGGTGCACGCCATTGCCGAGAAGCCCGACGAAGAACTGGTGCTGCCCGGCTCTCTGCAGGCGTACGAGGAGTCGCCCATCTACGCGCGTACGAACGGATATCTTCTGCACTGGTATAAGGACATTGGCAGTCATGTGAATAAGGGCGAACTGCTGGCCGATATTGACACTCCGGAAGTGGATCAGGAACTTTCGCAGGCGCGCGCCGCGCGGCAGCAGGCGGCGGCGCAGCTCGATCTGGCGAAGATTTCGGCCGAACGCTGGGAGAACCTGCGCAAGACCGACTCGGTCTCGCAACAAGAGACCGACACCCAGGCGAGCGCCTACCAGCAGGGGATTGCCAATCTGGCGGCAGCGGATGCCAACGTGAAACGCCTGGAGCAGTTGGAGGGTTTTAAACGCGTCGAAGCGCCTTTCTCAGGAGTTCTGGTAAAGCGCAACGTGGACCCGGGAGCGCTGATCAGCGCCGGTGGGGCGGGGACAGAGTTGTTCATTCTGGCCCGCGTGGATCCATTGCGCGTATTCACCAACGTGCCTCAGGCTTATTTCCCTGCCATCAAAGACGGCATGCCGGCCTACATCACGCTGCAGGAATTGCCGGGGCGGAGGTTTACTGGAACGGTGGCGAGAACCGCGGAAGCGATTGATCCCGCAACCCGGACGCTGCTGACCGAAGTGGATGTGCCCAATCACGATGGACAACTGCTGCGTGGATCCTTCGGCGAAGTGCACTTCAAACCGCAGCTCAACGCGGCGAAGATGACGATTCCGATCAACGCCATGATGTTCCGGCAGGAGGGAGCGCGCGTGGCGGTGGTGGGTCCGGAAGGCAAGGTGCAACTGAAGCCGATCACTATCGGGCGGGACTACGGCACCACGCTTGAGATTCTGGACGGAATCAGTCTCGACGACCGGATCATCATCAACCCGCCGGATTCGCTCGAAAACGGGCAGAAGGTTAATGTTGCCGAGCATGGCAATGCCGGAAAGGAAGGCAGCCATTCATGAAGCCGTGGCTGGTAGCGGCACTGGGGGCAAGCCTGGGGCTTTCCGGATGCGCCGTAGGACCAAAATATCAACGGGCTTCGGTACCGAGCCCACCGCAGTGGAAGACGGAAGGCCCATGGCGCGAGGCGGCGCCAAAAGACGCGATCCCGAAGGGCGTGTGGTGGGGAGTTTTTCAGGACCAGGAACTGAACGATTACGAAGATCAGCTCGTGGCGGCGAATCAGTCGCTGGCCGCGGCGCGGGAGCGCCTGAACCAGGCTCGGGCGCTGGCCCGAGTGGCGTCTTCCGGTTTGTTCCCGACGCTCAGCACTGATCCCAACGGATCGCGCACCCGGTACTCGGGCAATCGTCCCGAGAACAGCACGGTGGGGGTCCCGCTCACGCAGAGCGCGTATGAGATTCCCTTCACTGTGAACTACGAAGTGGATCTTTTCGGACGAGTCCGGAAGACCCTGCAAGCGGCCAATGCCAGCTTGCAGGCCAGCGCGGCCGACCTGCAGAATGTGCAACTGGTGCTGACCGCGGAACTGGCGGCCGACTACTTCAGCCTGCGCGAACTGGATGCCGAACATCAGGTCGTGGCCGAGTCGGTAAATATTCAGCAGGAGGGGCTGAAGCTGGTCACCTTCCGCCATAATGGCGGCGTCGCATCGGGACTCGACCTGGCGCAGCAGCAGACTCTGCTCGACTCCACCGTCACTCAGCTGTACCTGATCGATCAGCAGCGCGCGCAGTTTGAGCACGCGATTGCGGTGCTGACCGGAAATGCCGCGTCCAGCTTCAGCGTTCCGATTAAGCCGCTGCGCGGCACACCGCCGCCGGTCCCGCTGGGCATGCCCTCGGATATGCTGGAGCGGCGGCCGGATGTAGCCACGGCCGAGCGCGATATGGCCATGCAAAATGCCCTGGTGGGGGTGGCGAAAACAGCGTTCTATCCGCAGCTCACGCTCACCGGGACGGGTGGATTTCAGAGCATCAGCATCGGAAATCTGTTGACCGCTCCGAGCGCCTTCTGGTCGCTTGGTGGAGACGTGCTGGAGCCGATTTTAAATGGCGGGAGGAATCGCGCTGCCCTGGCGGCGCAGAAATCGGCTTACGACGAATCGGTGGCGAATTACCGGGAATCAGTGCTGACCGCATTCCAGCAGGTCGAAGACGGACTATCCAACCTGAATTCCCTTTCGCAGGCCGCGTCTACGCAAAATACGGCCGTAACCGATGCCAGGCGCGCCCTGGAAATCGCCAATAATCGCTATGTCGGCGGGCTCACGACGTTCCTCGATGTCATCACGGCGCAGTCCGTTCTGCTGACCAACGAACGCCTCTCGACCCAATTGCTGGGCCAGCAGATGGTCGCTTCTGTGTATCTGGTCAAGGCTCTGGGCGGGGGCTGGGACGCTTCCGCGATCCAGAATGAACAGGTTCACCCGAAGGCAATTCAGACCATCCAGCAATAGCGCATCTGGTGTAAGCTGTGGGACGCCGAATCTGGGGCGTCTTGTTTATTTCTATGCGGGATTCTTCGTATTTTTTTTTCGTACTGAACCTGGACCAAGCCTTTAAGGAGGACGCATGAAGCTGCGTCTGGAGAGCCGTGCGGTAGGCGATGTGCTGATCGTGCAGTGCCACGGACGCATCGTGGCCGGGAACGAGGTTCTGACCCTGCACTCGTTCGTGGGCGATTCGTTCGGCAAATACGGCGTGGTGGTGCTGCAGTTGGACCACGTGGAGTTCATTGACAGCAGCGGCCTGGGCGCGCTGGTGCGTCTGGTACAGGCGGCGCGAGCCAAGAAGGGCGACCTGAAGCTGAGCGGGGTTCCGGCCAATATTCGCAAGACTCTGCAGATGACCAACCTGCTCGGGCAGTTTGAAGTCTACGATCTGGTGGAAGAGGCGATCACGGCCGCGTACCTGGGATCGCGCTACTCGCCGGGACTGGCCGGGGACATGCGGCCGCGGGTGCTGTGCGTGTACGAATCCACCGACGTGTGCGCATTTCTTCGCGAGATCCTTTGCAGCGCGGGCTACAACGCGCTGACCACGGTCAGCATTGATGACGCGAAGATTCTGCTCAAGGCGACCAAGGCGAAGCTGGCGGTGATCTCGTCGCGGCTGCAGTCGGTCTACGGCAAGCCGACGCGGAAGACGTTCGAAGAAATTGATCCGGGCGTGACGCTGCTGGTGCTGGACGAGAATTTCGCCACGCAGGATCCGGGCGAGGCCGCGGAGAAACTGCTCAGCAATCCTGTGCTCTCCACTCTGGCCGCGAACTAGGGCGGCCGGCGAGATCAATTCTTCTACTCGCTCGTTTCTCAATTCTTCGGCTTGGCTCGTTCGAGAATGCGGGCCAGCAGCAGCCAGCGCTTCACATTCGTGGTCATCAGGAAATTCTCCCGCACATGCTCGTGCCCGTTGGCCCCGATCTGGCGGGCAAACTCAGGATGCGTGAGCAGATAGCGAATCTGGTAAGCGCATCCCTCTACCGAATGCACGAGAACGCCGGTGAGCTTGTGGATGATCTGGTTGGGGATGCCGCCAACCGCGCCGGCAATGGTTGGTTTGGACTTCCACAGCGCCTCGGTGACGGTGAGCCCAAAGCCTTCGCGAATTGATTTCTGCACGATCAGGGTGGAAGCGCGCTGAATGGCATTGATTTCAAACGCGCACCACGGCGGCAGGTCTAGGATGATGATGTCGGGATCGTCGCCTGCAACCTCGCGCACTTCCTGCAGCACGACTGCGCCTTCGGGATCGTCCTTGGCGCCGCCGCCGGCCAGCACCAGCTGGCAATCCACATATTTCTTGGCGAGCTTGTAGGCCTGCACCACGCCTACTGGATCCTTGAGGCGGTCGAAGCGCGAGACCTGGGTGACGATGGGGCGCGAGCGGTCAATCCCAAGTTCGTCGCAGACTTTCTGGACCTGGGAATCGTCGAGTTCCTTATTTTTTTCCGACAGCGGATCAATGCAGGGATAAAAAAGATATTGCGGGATGGGCAATTGCCGCGCGAACGACTGCGAGGAAAAAATGGCGGCGTCGTATTGCTCGACGAAAGGGCGCAGAAACTCCCACACGCGCGCGTCGGGGTTCGACAGATCAATATGGCAGCGCCAGACCCAGTGGGCCTTGCTTTTCTCGCGGGAGCGAATCAACGCCGCGGGCTGCGGATCGTGAATCACGACCATGTCTTCGTCGAAGTGCATGCGCTCGCGATTCTGCTCGTTGTAACTCAGAAAAATCTGCTGCGCGGCCGGCGTCAGATCATAAGGTGTGCCGTGCAGCGCGTTGTGAAAGGCTTTGGTCACCTCGAAAAAATCGTTGCCGCCGGTGATGACGTCCCATTGCGTGGGCACTTCCAACTCGGAGAGCAAAGGCACGAGCCGATTCAGCATTTCGGCGACGCCGCCGCCCACCGAGGTGGAGTTGACCATCTTGATGGTGCGTCCCTTGATGTCGCGCGCGAGAAAACGGAGAGAGTCCACCTGCCCCTGGCCGATGATGGGGCGGTAGTCTTCGAGGTGCGGCGGGGGCGGCGCGGCTGGAGGCGTGAGCAGGCTCGCCGGCAAAGTGCGGGCGGCGGCCGGAACCGTGGCAGAGATCCTCGGCCGCCCGTTGGCAGGAACTTCATCTCGCACAGCAGGTTCGGGCGGAGCTGATTTGGGCAAGGCTGGTTTAGATAGGCCTGGCTCCGGCAGGCCGGACGCGGTCGGGTCGGCGATGGAAGTTTTCGATCCGTTGCCGGAGGGCGCGGGACCGGCGGCGGGTTTGACGCGTGGCTTTTTCGTCTTCATCTCGGTCACTAGTTCACGGCCCCGCTGATGCTTTTCCGCACCAGGCGGGCGATCTCCTGCCGGACTCCTTCCATGGTGTTGGTGTAAATATCAATACGCTCGACGGCCTCGGCGGTTTCCCGGAGGCCGGCTTCTTCTTCCAGCCACTGCGAGAAATCGTTGGACATCTGGTGCAGACGCAGGCGGGCTTCAATGAAGTGATGATGAATCGAGTGCACTCCGATCTGGCGTAGACCATCCAGAAAAGCGGGGACGGAATCGGCGACAAACGGCGTGGGCAAGACCTCGATGTCAGACGCGCAGAAATAAAACGGCTCCTTCGCCGCGTGCGCCGCGGAACGCGGATGCTGGCGCAGGAAATCTTCTATGATCTGCGCCATGCGGTCGCGCAGGCCACCCACGGCAGTGAACTCGCGGACATCCACGCTGGCCAGCTGTTCGGCCAGGACTGGCTCGTTGCAGGCAGAGAGACTCCAGTGAGCGAAATCGTTGGAGAAGCCCTGGCGGATGAAGTGATGCTCCTGTAGCGTGCGGAAGGTGTGCTGGAAAATCGAATCCTCAGGACAGCTCTTGATGCAATCGAGCAGTTCCGGCAGATGCGAGGCTTTCTGCCGGCCAATGCGCAGCAGATGTTCCGACGTGTTGAAGTAGAACGGCTTGCCTGGCTTGCGTGGCATGGTGGTGGATGTGTGCGGCATTCGTACTCCTCAAATCAGTATTTCTTGCCCAGCTCGCCGGACTAGTTAGCCCACCGAGGCCTTGGCGCGTAAAAGCTCGACACCGTTGCCGGTGTTTTCCAGGCGAACCTCGCACAGCTCGGCGATCAGATTGCCGGCCCAGCGATACACATTGTGTTCGCGGACGTGGCGGCGCATGCGCTGCATGCGCGCGCGCTTTTCCTCCGGGGGCATCTCCAGCCCCAGGCGAATGGCTTCGGCGGTCTGGTCAATGTCGTAGGGATTGACCGGGAGCGCGTCCTGCAGCTCGCGGGCGGCGCCGGTGAAGCAGCTGAGAATCAGCACGCCGAGTTCGTCGCGGCGGGTGGCGACGAATTCCTTCGCGACCAGATTCATGCCGTCGTGCAACGAAGTGACCAGGCAAAGATCGGCGGCCCGATAGTAGGGCTGAATCTCCTCATGGCTGTGGTGACGGTTGAGTAGCACGATCGGCTTCCAGTGTTCGGTCTGGAATTTCCAGTTGATGCGCTCGACTTCGGCTTCGACTTCCGCCTGCAGGTCGTGATAGCGCTTGATGTGGGTGCGGCTGGGAGCCCCGATCTGCACGAACGTGAAAGCGCCCCGGTAGCGCGGATATTTTTCAAACAGAGATTCGAGCGCGAGCAGGCGCTCGAGAATTCCCTTGGTGTAATCGAGACGGTCTACGCCGATGCCCATCATGGCAGCTTCGATGCCATGGCTCTTGAGCAGCGCGGAGCGCTCTTCATACGCCGTACTGGGGAGCGCGGGTTCCGCCGCGTCGTCGTTGAATTCCACGCTGATGGGAAAAGGCCGCACCGCGGTCTGATGATCGAGGCGCTGGACGGAGGAGTGTTCCCAGTCAATACGCGACTCCACGATGCGATCCACGGTCTCGAGAAAATTCATGCAATGCGCCTGGATGTGGAAGCCGATCAGATCGGCGCCCAGAAGCCCGTCGATCAGCTCGCCCTGCCAGGGGCAGATGCGGAAAGCCTCGGCGTTGGGCCAGGGAATGTGCCAGAAGATGGCGACGCGCGCGTCCGGACGGCGCTGCTTGATCAGGCGCGGCAGCAGCGCGAAATGGTAATCCTGCACCAGCACGACGGGCTGCGCGATATCCTCCATTTCGTCGAGCAAAGCGTCGGAAAACTTGCGGTTGACCTCGCCGTAGAAATTCCAGTCATCGGCGCGAAAAATGGGCCGGGTGTGGGCGATGTGGCAGAGCGGCCACAAGCCTTCATTGGCGAAACCGTAGTAATAACCGGCTTCTTCCTCTTTGGTCAGCCAGACGCGGCGCAGAGTGTAATGCGGATCGTCGGGCGGGACGCGCAGGCAATCGCGGCGGTCCACGGTTTCAAGATCGGCGTCGCCGGAGCCGTGGGCGACCCAGGTTCCGTCGCAGGCGCGCAGCACGGGCTCAATGGCCGTGACCAGGCCGCTGGGTGGGACTTTGACCTCGATTTCCTTGCCCCGGCGGGAGTGACTGTAAGGTTCGCGGTTTGAAACTACAAAGAGTCTGCCGTCGCCCAGGCGGTCGCTGACGTGTACGGCAAGACGATCCGCGGTCCACATGGACTCGGAAGTCTCGCGCAGCCGCGCTTCGAGCTGCGCCGCCGTGCGGGCGGTGTTGAGGCTCTGCGCCAGGGTTGCGACTTCGCGCGCCAGCGGGCGAAACAGATCGCTCTCGAGTCCTTTCATCCGCACCGAGCCGATGCGGCCGGTGCGCAGGGACTTCATCCAGTGCGCGGCGCGGGCGATCGGGCCGGCGATGCTCCAGCGCACGATCAGCAGGGTGATCAGACTGATGAGAAAGACGTGGGCAAGCGCGCTGAGAAACGTCTCGCGCCAGATGCGCCGGCTCTCGGCGTTGATGTAACCGGCATCGTGAACAATGGCGAGCGCGCCGAGCAGATTGTCGTCGCCGTGCAGCGGCAATGCATAGACGTGGACAGGATTGCCGGCCAGCTTGAGAAAAGCACCCGTCCCCTGATTTGTCTTGAGGGCTTGCGCGATCGCGGCGGGCGGAGTCTTCATTTGCGCTTCAAGACTGGGCGTGATCGAGAGCGGCTGCGCCGATGGGTCATAGACCGCGATGCCCATCAAGTGTTCGCGATTTGCGAAATGCTCGACGGTGCGTTGCAGCGATGTTTTAGCGCCGCGATCCAGATCGCGTTCCACGCTGCCGGCAAGACTTTCGGCGAGCACCTCGGCGCGATGCTGAAGGTCTTTGCGCAGCGCCTGCTTCAGCATCAGAACCTGGTAGTACGAGGAACACAGAGACACCACGGTCACGCCGACAATGAGCGAGACGATCAGGCGAGCACTGAAGAGGCGCATGACAGCCGTACTTTGATGCACCGACCGTGCCAAACGGGAGGGCTATATTTTTCAGCACTTTGACGGGGAAGCGACGGTGTAATTTTTGCTCCGGCCGAGCGCTTCTGGCGGATGCGCGTGCCCACCGGCGACGCGTCTGGTCCCGGACGAAAACGGTTAAGTCGCATGATGTGAGTAAGCTCCGTCGGAAAAACCGGCGCGGGATGGTTTTGGCAAACCAGTTGCTTTTTGAGGGTGCGACTGACCTTTTGTAAAGGCTTATTCCTCGAGAAGAATCTCCCACGAGGAGGATGATCGCCGTGACGAAGGCGCACCGGGTCTGGATCGAAATTGTTCTGGTTGGCTCCGCCGTCGCCTGCGGTCTGGCCTTGTTGCTGGCCACGATCGGAGCGATGACTGCGGCGGCGAGCTCGGACCGGAACCAGACGGCCAGTGCGGTTCAGCAACACGAGGGCATGGTGACCTGCTCCCGCTGCCAGGCGCGGCATTCCGCCAGCGCAGGCCGGACCGCAACCGAATGCGCCCTGGTATGCGTGCACGATGGCGCCCGTTTCGCACTGATCGAGGGAGACAAAACCTACATTCTGGATGGCGATCCGGTCATGCTGAAAAAACTGGCCGGACAACGCGCCCGGGTCGCTGGAACGGTTCGAGGCGATACGATCCAGGTGGCCTCGGCGACGACGATCAGCTAGGTTCCGACGGAGCCCGGCATCAGGAATTATCCTATTGTTTTGACGGCAGCGATATCCGTACAATCCATCACGGCATTCTGAAGATCACCGCGGTCTCGAGGAGGTCTCGTGCCCAAACTCGCCGATCAAGTAGATTCCATTCTGCAAAAGAAAGGCCAGGAGGTCTGGTCCGTGACGCCGGACCAGTCGGTCTACGACGCCATTGCCAAGATGGCCGAGAAAGGTGTCGGCGCGTTGCTGGTGATATCCGAGGGCGTGCTGGTGGGCATTCTCTCCGAACGCGATTACGCGCGCCGCGTGATCCTGGAGGGGCGGTCGTCGAAGACCACATCGGTGCGGGAGATCATGACCAGCCCCGTGGTATTCGTGACTCCGCATCATCCCATTGACGAGTGCATGAGCATCATGACGAGTTGCCGCATTCGTCATCTGCCGATCCTGCAGGACGGCCGGGTGGTGGGGGTGGTCTCGATCGGGGACCTGGTCAAGGCGATTCTCAGCGAGCAAGAAGGCACGATCCAGCAGCTCGAACACTACATTACCGGAAGATATCCGGCGTAAATTTAAGCGGGCCTTTTTCGAGCGGAGCCGATCCTGATCGCCGATCCTCGAAGGCACCCGATCGAAAGATCTGCCTTTAATGCTTTGGGAGGCCCCTCGGCTCGCCGGCAAGAGCGCGAGCCTTCGGGATGACCTCCACGCGAAAATCTGCATACTGACCCATCCTCCCTCCTGGAACCCTCCGTGCATAGGCCATAACCTGCTGCGGGTATATACTTTGCGCAGGTCTGGTGCGGGTGGTTGGGGTGAACTCGGGTTGCGCCCCGGCCAGGGAAAGCCATGCAGAATCGGAATCCTTTGGATCCCCAGGATCGATCACGTTTGAGCAAGCCGGGGGTGGGAGTGCCGGCCAAAGGGGATAGCTCGGACTCCGGCCAAAGCAGCGATCCAGACGCGACCCTGGTTCCCCTGTCAGACGCGCCTCCTTCCAACGCGCCGCTCCCCGAAACTCCGGTTCCCGACGCACATTTTGATCCGGACGCGACCATGGTGGATGTGGACGCCACGATGGTGGATTTCAAACCTACGGCGCGTCCGACACCCCGGCCCGCGAATCGCGGCGCCTCGCATTTTCAAGCCAGTATCCCGCTTCTGCAGCCGGGCGACGTGCTCGGCGGGCGCTACGACATCGTGCAACTGCTGGGCGAAGGCGGCATGGGCGCGGTCTACAAGGCGATGGACCGCGAACTCGACCGGCCGGTGGCGCTGAAGCTGATTCGCCCGGAACTGGCGTCCAATGCCTCGATGCTGGCTCGCTTCAAGCAGGAACTGCTGCTGTCGCGCCAGGTCACGCACAAAAATGTCATTCGCATTTACGACCTGGGCGATGCCGACGGCGTGAAGTTCATCACCATGGAGTTCGTGGAGGGCCAGGACCTGCGCTCTCTCATCCAGGAGAAGAAGAAGTTCTCGCCGCAGGAAGCAGTGGAAATCATCGAGCAGGTGTGCCTGGCGCTGGAAGCGGCGCACGGCGTGGGCGTGATCCATCGCGATCTGAAGCCGCAGAACATCATGCGCGACCAGGCCGGCCGCATTCTGGTGATGGATTTCGGGCTGGCCCGCACTCTTGAAGGCGACGGCATGACCCAGAGCGGCGCGCTGGTGGGCACAATGGAATATATGTCGCCGGAACAGGCCCTGGCGCAGAATCTGGATCAGCGTTCCGATCTTTTCACCGTGGGATTGATTCTCTACGAGCTGCTGACGGGCGTGACGCCATTCCACGCGGAAAGCGCGATCGCCAGCCTGATCAAGCGCACTTCGCAGCGGGCGGCGCCGGTCTCGGATCATGATCAGACAATTCCGGGCGCGCTGAGCGGCATTGTCAGCAAGTGCCTGGAACGCGACCCGAATTTGCGTTACCAGACCGCGGCGGACCTGCTGCGCGATCTGGAAGCCTGGCAGGGCAAGCGCGCCGCCGCCACTTTGCGCTTCCAGCCTGCGGTTGAGCCCTGGGGACGGACCATCCAGTGGCCGCTTTATACCGGCATTGCGACGGTTCTGGTTCTGGCGATTGCGGCCTACGTATTTCGCGGACCGTTATTCTCAGGATCGGCGAAGAAGGCTGCAGCGGCGCCGTCGCTCTCACTAGCCATTCTGCCGTTCCGCAATGCGTCGGGCGATCCCGCCGCCGACTGGCTGGGGCCGAGCCTGGCCGAGATGCTGAGCACCGACGTAGGACAGTCGGCGCAGATGCACACGGTTTCTCCGGACCGGCTGAACCAGGTGCTTTCCGACCTGCGGGTGACGCCGGGCACCACGATTGATCCGACGCTGCTTGGCCGCATTGCCGAATTCAGCAGCGCCGACACCGTGGTGTGGGGGCAATATGCGAAGTTCGGCGATCAGATTCGCATTGACGCCACGCTGCAGGACCTCAAGCACAACCGCCGCGTGCCGCTGAAGATCGAGGCCGCCAGCGAAAAAGACATTCCGGGATCGGTGGATCAGCTGGCGGAATTGATTCGCAAGAATCTTTCCCTCTCTTCGGACGCACTGAAAGAATTGAAGGCCAGTTCGTTCCAGCCAAGCTCAAAATCGGTGACCGCGTTGCAAGACTACAACCAGGGAATTCAGCGGCTGCGGCAGGGCAAGGATCTGGACGCGGTGCAATCGTTCCAGGCTGCGGTGAAGGATGATCCGCAGTTTGCCCTGGCTTATTCGCGGCTGGCGGAAGGAGATTCGGCGCTCGGTTACGACAACGACGCGGAGCAGATGTCGCGCCGCGCGGTCGAACTCAGCCAGGACTTGCCGGTGGCGGAAAAGTATCTGATCGAGGCCATTCATGCGCGGGTGCTGAAAGACAACCAGAAAGCCATCGCGGCTTACGAGAATCTCGCCAAGATGCTGCCCGACAGCACCGACGTCAATTACACGCTTGGCGAACTGTATCTGGGACAGGGCGATTATGACAAGGCGCGAGCGCACTATGCCAAGGTGCTGCAGTCCGATCCCAAGAATTTGAACGCCCTGCTCTACAGCGGCTGGCTGGAAGTGCAGGCGGGGAATCCGCAGGCCGGCCTTGACCCTCTGAATCGCGCCCTGAACCTCGCGATCACGATGGACAACCAGGAAGAGAAAGCGCAGATTCTGCAGGCGATCGGCGTGGCTTATGAAGTCCTGAACAAGCCGGACGAGGCGCTGCGCAATCTGCAGCAGGCCATGGACATCAACAAAACGCTGGGTAAAAAGAGCGGCGTGGCCAATAGCCTGAATGAAATCGCAAATGTCGAGGGCTCCGAAGGCAAGACCGACGAGGCGCTGGCCAAATACAAGGAAGCGATTGCGATTGACAAAGAAATCGGCGCCAATAAGAGCGTCGGCGACACGCTTCTCAACATGGGTGTGTTGCTCGAAGGCAAGGGCCGCTACGACGAGGCGTTGAATCTCTACAAGGAATCGCTGCAGGTGGAGCGCGATCTAGGCGACGAAGCGACGCAGGCGCAGTGCCAGAACAACATCGCCAACGTCTATCTGGCCCAGGGCAAGAGCGACGACGCCCTCACCTATTATCAGCAATCGCTGCAGTTGCGGGAGAAACTGGGTGTGCCCTCCGATATTGCGCAGACCGTCCACAATCTGGGCGAGGCTTACACCCGAACCGCGCAATATGACAACGCGATGACTTCCTATATGCGCGCGCTCGATCTGCGGCGCAAGGCGGGAGATGCCAAGGGTGCAGATCTGGAGACTTACGGCACGGGCATGGTCTTTCTCTATCAGGGACGCTATGGCGCGGCGCTCAGTTCGACCCAGGACGCGGTCAAGGGGTTTGAAGGTCTGAAAGACCGCAGTGAGGCCATGGGCGAGATGCTAAGCGGCTATGCGCAGGCTCTCTCCCTGGACGGACGGCCGGCCGAAGCCGCCAAGCCTTTGGAAGAAGCCGAGGGCATCGCCAAGGAACTGAAGAATGACAGCCTGATGGCTGCGGTGCTCGACAGCCGGGGCGACGCGCGCTTTTATTCCGGCGACATGACCGGGGCCAAGAGCGCCTATCAGGAAAGCCTGCAGGATGCCACGAAGGCAAAGGACTCAGACAAGATTCTTGCCGCCAAGGTTGCGCTGGCCCGGGTCGAGGTCGCGAAAGGCCAGTCGGGCGCCGCGACCGCCTCTCTCAAACAACTGATCGCGCAGCTGGATGCGACCGGCTGGAAATATCTTTCGCTTCAGGCATCCGAATCAGCGGCGCAGGCGCGGATCGCCGCGCATGACTATGCGGCGGCGAAGCAATCTTTGAATCAGCTGCTCAGCACCAGCGAGAAGCTGGGACTGCGCATGGACGCAGTGAAAATCCAGTTCCTGTTGGCCGAGGTGCTACGGCTAAGCGGAAATACCGCCGAGGCCGCGGGGCATTATCACCAGGTAACTTCGCAATTGGACGATATGAAGAAAGAAGCGGGGGCCGATCATCTGCTCGATCGGGCCGACCTTAAAGAGATGTACGCGGACGCCGGACGCTGGGGGTCGAAGACGCCGTAACCGAAATCGAGAATCCGGGTGGAACTGCTACGACCCCAGTTTGTGGGCTTTACCTCTGAGATATCGGACCGCGCTGACATTCCGACTCCAACCATACCCATCAAGCTACGCTGCCCTGGAAATTTGATCTCCGGCGGCCCCATACCGAGCCGCCGGAGAAACCGCCTAGTCTGACGCGCCGCTCAACGACACGCTCTGCGGGCTGTTGGAAGCGCCGTCAGCAATCACCAGGCTGGAAGTCACCCCGCCGCGGTTGTCGGAGTCGGAGGAGTAGTAGACGGTGATGGTACACGACGCGCCTCCCGCCAGACTGCTTCCACAGTGGCTCGCGGCTCGGAAGTCGTCCGGATCCGATCCGCCGGAAATCCTGACGCTGGTGATCTTGATCGAAGTGCTTCCGTTGTTGGTCAGGGTAACGTTCTGGTTGACGGTATGGCCCCGCCGCACCGCGCCGAAGTTGATGCTGGTCGGCGAGACCGTGGCCGTCGGCGAAACCACCGACTGCGCAAGGCCGCCCGACACGCTTCCGGCGAAGTTGCCGTCCCCGGAGTAAGTTCCGGTCAGGGTCCTCGGTCCGGTGGTGTTGAAGGTGATCGAGCAACTGCCGACGCTCGCGGTCAGAGGTCCGCTGCAGCTCTCGCCCGTGCTGGCCGAAACGCTGACCGTGCCGGTCGCGCCGCTGGTGACGGTATAGCTGATCGTCACCGACTGGCCGACGTTGGAAGGATTCGGGCTCGACTTAAGGCTGGTCGAACTGTTGGCCTTCGTGGCATTGGTGGATTCGGTGACCGGCGGGGCGGCAGAGTAGTTGCCGTTGCCGGCCTGATTGGCGATTACCGAGCAAGCGCCTGTGCCGCTGGTCATGGTATACGTCGCACCGGCGTTCGTGCAGGAACCGGCGTACGAGAACTGAACCGGATTGCCGCTCGCTCCACCCGTGGCCGCGACCGTGAAGTTGCTGCCGTAAGCCGCGCTGGTGGGCGCGTTGGTGGTGAAGGTGATGGCCTGAGCGGCCAG
>Ga0070733_10000228_pt1 | contig 49070 bp, 47 predicted proteins | sample Coa_R1_9_FD_66450 | JGI IMG/M metagenome (GOLD analysis project Ga0070733, IMG submission 66450) | Surface soil microbial communities from Centralia Pennsylvania, which are recovering from an underground coalmine fire - Coalmine... | ecosystem: Environmental > Terrestrial > Soil > Unclassified ... | reverse complement strand
GCCTCGCTCCCGGCATCGACGTCGCCGCGCATCGCGGCGCGTTACGCGCCGGCGTTCCGACCGTCGCATTCCTCGCCTACGGATTTGGCGCCCCCAACCCGCCCGAGGTGGAAGAACTCGAGCGTGCGATCGTCGCCGGAGGCGGAGCGGTCGCGACGCTGCTTCCTCCGGGCACTCCGGTTTCCCAGGAGACCTCGATCGCGCGCGATCGGCTTCAAGCGGAGCATGCGCGCGCCGTCGTACTGATCTGCTCGGAAATCGACGGCGGGGCGATGCACGCGATGCGCTTTGCGAAGCAACTCGAAAAGCCGCGATTCGCAGTGATGCCGCCGGAAGAAGTGAAGAACCACCCCGAGTGGGCCGGCAATCTCGCCTGCATTGCCGGCGGCGCGACGCCGCTGCCCTTCAACCTGAAGGCAGTGATCGATCTTCTACGTTCCTAAACGCCGCAAATCGGGCGGCGTCAACCGACCAAGTAGCGAAGCAAGGACACTGTGACGAAGCCCACCGCCGCTCTAATCTTGGCGATCGCTCTCGCATCCTGCGCTCGAGGGCCGGCCCAAAATACCGTTCCCACCGGAACCCGAACGGCGCCGACCGCACGATTCGATGGCGCGTCCGGCTATAAGACGATCTTTTCTTTCGATGGCGCCGATGGTTCTAACCCGGCCTCACACCTTCTCAACGTGAAAGGCACGCTGTACGGCACCACCTACCTCGGCGGCGATTGGTCGACCGGAGGCGGCACGGTCTTCGCGCTAAGTGCCAACGGCCGGGAACGCGTGCTTCATAGCTTCGGTCAGGGCGCCGATGGTAGAACGCCGGCGGGGGACTTAGTTTTTCTCAACGGGACGTTCTATGGCATGACGACCGGCGGGGGCAAGTACGGCAAGGGAACGGTCTTCAGTATAACCGCTACCCAACACGAACACGTTCTGCATAGCTTTGGCAAAGGCAAGGATGGCAACACGCCGCTGGGCGGCCTAACGTTGTTAAACGGCACGCTGTACGGGACTACGTCCGGAGGCGGCGCGAACTCCGGCGGTGGAACCGTATTCACCATCACGACGGACGGTGTAGAACATATAATTTACAGTTTCGACGGGACTCACGGTGCTGGTTCCACGCCACGAGCGAGCCTGACCGCAGTGAAGGGCGTACTCTACGGAACGACCTACTATGGCGGCTACGGCTGCTTTGGAACCGCATTTAGCCTGACCATGTCCGGCAAGGAACGCGACCTCCACAATTTTTGCGGCTACGGCGACGGTGAGTATCCGGCGGCCCAGTTAGTCGCCGGCAAAAACCTTCTGTACGGCACAACCGAAGACGGCGGCAGTGGCCAATATGACGGCGGAATCGTTTTCAGCCTCACATTGGCCGGCAAGGAACGCGTGCTGCATAGTTTTGGTAACGGCAACGACGGCAGAAATCCGGAATCCTCCCCTGTCGTCGTGAACGGAACCTTGTTTGGCGTTACCCTCGAGGGAGGGACAAACCACGACGGCATCGTTTTCAGTCTCACGCAGTCGGGAACCGAACGCGTTTTGCATAACTTCGGGCCGCCTCCCGATGGCGAGGGCCCAGGCGGGGGCCTTCTCTACCTCAATGGCATCCTTTACGGAACCGCCGAAAACGGCGGTAAGTCGCCTTACGGGGGCGGCACGATATTTAATTTCTCACCGTAGTTCGGCAAGTCGCGGTTCTCGCTAAGGCGTAACTTCAAAGATCGTACCGCAGCCGCCGCTGTTCGCCCCTCTGGTGGCGCCGCAGCCCGTTCCGCCCGAATAGGTGGCGCCGTAGAGCGAACCGTTGACATCTGCCAAGCCGCCGACTGGGTCCGCGCCGTCTTCGCGGCCCTTGAAGTTATGCAAAACGCTCTCGCTACCCGATGGCGTCACCGCAAACACGGTTCCACAGCCGATTCTGGTGGCGAAGCATCGGTATTTACCACCGTTTGCCGTCGTTCCGTACAGCTTGCCGTCGACGACGGCGAGGTCGCCTTCGGGACTGGTTCCGTCCGTCGGCGAGCCCTTGAATTCGTAGACGGTGCGCTCTTTGCCCGCCGCATTGATGGCAAATACGGTGCCAAACCCGTATGCCCCGGCTCCTTCAGTCGTTCCGTAAAACTCACCGTTCAAGACCGTAAGGCGACCGAAGGGCGACGCGCCGTCGTGGCGTCCGCTGAAGCCGTAGAGCACGGCCTCCTTCCCGGCCGGCGTGATCGTGTAAATCGTTCCGGCTGAATCGCTGCCTCCAAGGGTCGTACCGAAGAGCAGGCCGTTGCTCGCGACGAGGCCGGCACGCGGCCAGAAGCCATCTGTCTGCGAGCGGTCGTTTCGAAAACTGTAGACAACGGTTTCCTTGCCGGAAGTCGTTACCTTGAACACCGTTCCGCACGTAATGCTGGCATAGCAGTAGCTCTTGCCGCCGTACTCGGTCGTGCCGTAGAGCACGTCCTTAAACGCGAGAAGATCGGAAGTCGGATACCGGCCGTCGCCGTCGCCGTACGCGCCAAAACTGTAGAGCAACTTTTCTTGGCCCGCGCTGCTCATTGCGAAGACCGTGCCGGTAATGCTGGCTCCTCCCCCGGAAGTGGTGCCGTACAGCTTTCCTTTGAATTCAATCAGTCCCGCAGCGGGGTAAGCGCCGTCGTTGGGGTAGCCGGCGAAGCGGTGGAGTATCCGTGAAGCGCCGCTAGTGGTCGTCTCAAAGACCGTGCCGCATCCGTATGCGCACCTGGAGTTCGAGGCGCCTCCGCCGGAGAGCGTCGTGCCATAGAGCTTTCCGTTAACGTCGAGCAGATCGGATTCGGGTAGCGCGCCGTCCATGCCGCCTTTAAAGCTATAGATGACCTTGTAGCTGCCGCTACCGTCACTATGGCTTGCGATCGAGTGGCTCAACGGCAGCGTGCCGGACGCTCCGCCGCAACCTGCGAGCACTACTGTAAACATGCAGCAGATGAGTGTACTGCGGCGATATCGCAAAGCGTCGTCCATCTCCGCGCCTTTCGCTCCGCGATGCCGTTGCGCCCGCCGTGCACGCAACGACAAAAAGGGATCGGTCACACCCGATCCCTTTTTGCAGCCGGAGAATTTTACACGCGGGTTCCAGGCGGCGCCGTGCCGGCATAGTCGACATCGCGTTCGACATCGTAGCTTTCCGTGTAACCAGGATCGAGCGCCCGGCGTACCTCGGCCCGATGTTCTTTTGCTTTCGGTCGGACGGCGACCAAAATGCCGCCTTCGCTTAGACCCTTTTCGTAGTCTCTGGCGCGCTTCTCGCCGATTCCGACACCGATGAGCCCACCGACAATACCACCGCTCGCTGCGCCGGCTCCGAGTCCCGCCAGCGCGGCCGCCAACGGACCGACGACCAGCGGCGCGGCCAATCCGCCGGTACCGGCGATTGCGACCACGCTGCCCGTGGCCGTAAGTCCGGCAACTATCGCGCCCAGAACGCCACCGATAGTCGCGCCGGCAGCAACGCCTTCGCTCCCTTTGGCGTTCACCACCGCCGAGAATGCCTTCTCGCGTGTTTTGTCATCCATCATCACGCTGATGTCGTCGCGACCGTACCCCAGCCCGTGCAAACGGTCCACCGCGGCGCTGGCCGGCTCGCGTTCGTAGTAGATTTCCGATTCAAACGCATCGTCTTTATCGTACATGAGTCCTCGCTTTCCGGCGCTTTCTACCCTAAGCCCTGAAAAACAAAACAGATAACTGCACTAATCGCAAACTCATCACGCAATGCATTCCAGCAACGTTTAGCTCGCGCACACCTTGGGAACTGCTCAACCAGCACATAAGGAGAGTAACGAGTGCCTGTTAAGAAAAGCGGAAAGCAGAAGGCTGCGGGCAGCAAGCGCAAAGTCAAGGTCGCTGGGGCACGAAAAACCGCGGCAAAAGCCGCCAAGAAGGTTGGCGCAGTCGCAAAGAAGGTCGGCGAGAGCGCCAAAGCCGCTGTCTCAAATCCTCGGCGAACAGTTCGAAAAGCCGCCGACAACGCGCACGCAACGGTAGGCCGAGCCCGCAGCATCGGCGACTCAGTCGTCGCGGCCGGCGAAATCATTAAAGGCACGGCGGATCTCGTAGATTCAATCGCGCAGCGCGCCAAGAAAAGCACCAAGGCCAGGAGCGTTGCGAAAAAAAAGTCGCGCTAACGTCGGCGCCGCCGTCGTATCGTTTCTAGGGAGCAGACTCCATAAGCGCGTCGCATTTTGCGGCGAAGATAAAGTCGCTCTCGGTTAACCCGCCGATCTTGTGCGTCCAGATTTCAACCTCGAGACGCCCCCAGGAAACGTGAAGATCGGGATGATGCTGCTGCTCCTCGGCCATCTCGCCGACGCGCACGGCCGCGCCCAGCGCCTGCGCAAAATCGCCGAAACGATAGGAGCGCCGCAGAATCTTCACCGTCCCATGCTTCGGATCGGGTCGCTCCACCACGCGCCAGTCCGCATCAATCTGCGCGAGCAACGGCGCGATTTGCTCGTCGGTCAACGGCGGGACGCCGCCGCGGCACGGCACGCAAGCACGCGCAGCCAGATCGCTCACAATTCACCGATCAGCTTAGCGATCTCTCCGGGCCGTTCCACGATCGCGTAATGCCCGCAATCGCCCAGTTCCACAAAGCGCGCGTTGGGCAGCAGCGCGGCGACCTTGCGCTGATACATCTCCGGGTTATCGCGTTCCGGCGCAACGACGATCGCCGGCGCCGCAATCGCCCGCGTCGCTTCGGCGAAGTCCGCATTCGACCAGGACTCGAAACTCTCCAACGCTGCATCGCGCGGCGTCTTGCCGGCCGCGGCGCAGAGACGATCGAGCACGCCCGCGTCGGGCTCCGCTGCAAACATGGCCGACAACCATTTGCGCGCCGCGGCCGGATCGCCGGCCGTCGCTCGCAAGAAGTCTGCGCCCCTGGGTGAGAAGCCGCCGCCGCCAGCGGGAACCGGTGCGATAAGAATCAACCCGCTCACAAGTTCCGGCGCATCAACGGCCAACCGCAGAGCGACCGTCGCGCCCATCGAGTGGCCCACGACAACAACCGGACCGATTCCCAGTGCTTCGATCAGCTCGCGCAGGTCGGCCGCAAACCGCTCCAAGTTGTACGGCCCGCGCGCACCCGACGACGCACCGCTCCCGCGCAAATCCACCGCCACGCTTCGCGTGCCGGATCCAAGCGCCGCAACGACGTCGTTCCAGACGGTATGATCCGCCTGCCAGCCATGAACGAACAAGAGCCGAGCCCCGCCCGACCCTTGTTCGAAGTAAGCAAACTCGCCGCCATCACCAGCGCGAAACACCTTTGTCATCCTGAGCGCAGTCGAAGGACGAAGGACGGTTAGTTTAAGCTGGTGGCTGCCGCGACAGGTCGGCCTTCGTCAAGGTCGAGGAGGTCGAACCAAGTGACGATATCCTTCCGGTCGGGCGCGACCTGCGAACGGAGATTCTCGAAGTAGGTCGCGGAGGGCGTTCCCGGTTCGGGATGCCAGTGCATGCGCTCGGCGTTGTACTTGTCGATCTCGGCTTGGCTCTTCTTGGAGAGAAACGCGCTCTGCACCCAGGCCGCGATCGCATCGTCGGTCCCAAGTTCCTTGACTTTTCGCGCGAACTCCTCACCGTTGGTGCCGAGAAATGCGAAGACTGGTTTATCGTGCGGGCAGTCGTAGTCGTACTCTCCGAGCTGCCCTTCGTTGTACGCTTTCGCCTTATCGATCACGCGCTTCAGCGAAAGGAGCCCGATAAGTTTGTCCTTTGGGCTCCGTGGTTTTTCGATCGTTAGATTCATGGTCTCCCCTCAAGTGTGGTGTATGGCTCTAATGCGCCGGAACGGCGCGAAGTTGCACTTGAGGGGCGGGCGGTTGTCAGCTTGCCTTTGCCTTCGAATCCTTCAGCAGCTTTAGCTCGATCATGTCGTTGCTGTAGACGCTCTTCATTGGGATGTGCGTCCGCACGTCGCGCACGATCGAGGGAACCTTCGCGACCGGGTCATAGACGATGCTTTGCTTGGACGTCGCCTTGAGATTCCGCCCGGTCTGTTGGTCGAGCGTCCCCGTCGCCGTAATCAGAATCAGCGGGCCGGCGTTGGCGATGGGGCCTTTCCCCTGCAGGGCGTAGTTGCACATCCACGTGCCCGACTGGCCCGCGAATCCGGAGGCTCCCGGAACGATTGCCGCCTTCACCTGATAGCTGCGCTCCCAGCTGGATTTCCCGCTCGCCGACAACCCCTTGAAAGCGTTGCGCGCCAGCAGCGGAAAGAGCGTGAGCTGTACCGCCGACAGCGCGTAGGGGGCTTGCGCGCACCGCACGTTGCCGTTCGGGTACACTTCGCACGTGTTCGTCGCCCGCGGCCGCACCGTGTTCCACCAGAAATCGCTTCCGCTCACCATCACGCCGCCGTCGGCGACCGGCGCGGAAATGTCGACGGTCAAAGTCCCAGTGCCCTGACCGGAACTCGCCGCCTTCGTATTGTAGCCAAACTGGTAAACCAGGTGGCGAACCGGCGGCGCCGGGGCTTGTCCGCTAAGCCCAACGAGTACCGCCAAGAGCAACCCAATAGTTTTCATGCTGCTGCACCTCCGATGCAAAGCCGACTATTCGGCGGCGGAACTATCCTCAACTGCCCCGCGCTAGGCCAAATGCGGCTTCGGCCGATATTCCAGGTCCTGGGGCTCAAAGCGGTGCTCGATCAGCTCGCCGTCGGGTTTCTTGTAGCGAACGACGATCGACCGGGTATCAACTTCGATCACCTCTCCCTCGATCCCGAGGTTGGTAATGAGCACTCTATCGCCATAGCGTAGTTCCATAGGGCAATGCTTCGCCTAGGGCACCTCAGACTCCATCTCTTCGCAAAGGGATGAGCAATGGGCGGCTCGAAGCGGCGACGCGTCCATCACGAAGACCGCTGGGAGGGATAGACTTTGCAAGCCGAGCTGATCAACGAGATAAGAAAACTCGACCTCGAACGTGCGGAGTTCTTGGGCGCTAATGGAGCAGAGGACCAGGAAGGCGGCGACGCGGGTGACCGCGAGGGCGGCGATGCCGGCGATCGCGAATGCGGCGACCCCTGCGCCGGCATGTACGCATTAGAAGTAAGTTCACGCTTCAATGTAGATCTGGAGGGAAGCGAGAAAGTCGATGGCTACGTAACGGCACCGTCGGTGCGCGACATTCTCGCAAAGATGTAATGGGCCGGTGGCGACTAACGTATTAGTCGTCGCGTTTTTTTCTCTCTGGTTCCTTGCGTGCGTAATAAATCAGGTGTCCGTCCCGTTCAGGCGACTGACGTCGCGGCTAGAGTTGTCGATAGTCATCCCAAGTTGGCGCTTATTCGCACCAAGGCCGCTTCGCGTGGATTACTTGATAATGGCTCGCGTGTTCTGCCCGAGCGAGGACCGATCTTGGCGTCACGTCCCGGTTTATCGTGGAAGGCCGCTCTCGTATGTACTCTGGAACCCCGAAGCGAGAATCAACAAGGTCCTAGGCGACGCAGTTCGCACGCTGTCGGGCCGTCGGCCGCTCGACGCGATCGACAACGCGCTCTATCTTTGCCTCCTGTCGCACATATCAAACGCGACGTGTTGCAACCGCTGCGAGGCCATGCAGTTCTCCATCGTATCGTATCGGGGATACGATCCCGAGTATCGCCCTAAGGTCCTTTTTGCCTCGCTCGTCCATCGCGTATGATAGAGAGGCTAGGTGATGCGCATACCGCGCTGCGCGCCTGCCTCTTCGTGGCGAGCCTAGGGCACTTCGTCTACGCGGGGCAGATATTAGCTAATCCGAGCCTCGCCCTTGATACCGGTTTGCTGCCCTGGAATATCACTCGCTGTCGCTACCGGCTCTCACCCGTTCGGCTCCTGCGACTACTGGCGCGAGTCGATATGCCGCCCCGACTCTTACCTGTCATGCTTTGTACGGTGCTGGTTGGGTCCGTTTGGCTAATGGCGGCAGCAGTATTCAACGCCAATCTCATTATGCCGCTGACGCTGTTGCTATTGAGTTGCGCCTACGTTCGGATCACCCTACCTTACGGCGCGAATGCGGCCGATGCAATGCTCGCATGTATTGTAGTTGCCGCGTTATTCGCTGAGAGCGTTCCAAGCCCGATTTCGGAAAAGGCCGTTCTCGTTTTTATTTGTGCGCAAGTAATTTTAGCCTATTCAACGGCCGGACTGATGAAATGCTCAAACTGGAAATGGTATAATGGTTCGTTCGTGCGCGAGCTGTTCAGCACGGAATCATTTGGGCTTTCCGTGGTGACTCGGGGCTTTCGGCGCTTTCCGCCCCTGGCTCCCCTGGCGGGGACCAGCATAGTAGTTGGCGAGACTTTATTTTGGACCGTCCTGCTAGTGCCCCTTCCGTTTCTGCTCGTGGCACTCGGCGTGGCGTTTATGTTTCACTGGCTCGTAGCGGCTGTAATGGGACTGAACACATTCGTATGGTCTTTCCTTGCAACATACCCAGCGATCATATTCTGCGCGACAGCGATACATGGAAGCGCTTAGGCCGCGCCCTGGCCCCCCTTCGTCGGCCGACCCCCAAGGTTTGAGGTGAACACTCGACGGCTTAGGGTGAGGGAACGGGGCGGATGACGATTGCGGTGTGAGTATCGTCGGTCCAAATGGCGCGGGCGACGTAGGGGCTCGTCAGCCAGGTGAATGCGGCGTCGATTTCGTCGCGGGTGACGCCGCGCGTGCTGGCGGCTCCCGAAAGACGGTCGTCGATGAGGGTGAGCGCAACGTCTCGCGTAAGCAGCGGAACGGAGTCGTGGTTCGACAAGCTCGCCGCGGCACTCGGGTCGCTGAGGTCTTGCGCCACCTTCTGTTGCGCCAGGCCGATCTCGACGAGCAGCGAGGCGACGACCCGCAAGCGTTTGGCGGGACCGTGGATCCGCGCCCACGCAAGATCGCCAAGCGCATCCGCTGCGTAACCAGGCGCGAAGAGCGGCCGGAGCTGCGAGCAGTCGAGCCGCAGCGTCGCCGCGCGAACGAGATCGTCGACGGTCTAGGCGGAAACGCCGTGCACCTGCAGCTCCGAAACGAACGTAACCTCGGCATCGAACGACGGAGCGACAAGCATGCAATAGTCGGCGTGGTAAGGATCGCGGAACTTGGCCGTTTCAGCCACCGCGTCAGATTGGGAGATCCTGTCGTCGCGGCTAAGCTTGCACTCGACGGTGGCGCGATAGGCGAGCGGGCCGAGCAGCGCGTCGGCTATATTGTCGGGCGCGTCGTTTCCGCCGACGTGCTTCGCGGTGAAGCCCAAGAGCGCGATGATGTCCCGGACCGCGAGTTCGAACGCAAGCGGATCCGAGCCGGCCGCAGCGCTTTGCAAGGCGGCCACTACAGCGGCGGCCGCGGGCGGCAGCGCGGCGGAAATCGCGAGCGGGGGCAGGCCGGTGGTATCGATGTCGGGCCAGTCGTCGACCGGGCGATTGAGTCGGAAGCGGCGCTCGGCATCCTCGACGATGTCCGGCTTGCGGCCGCGCCCGAGCGTGCGTTGAACGTACTGCGAAAGCGCCGTGTAGATGTGCTTGCGGGTCTGGCCGGCATCGAAGAGACCGCGGCGCTGACCTTCCGCCAGAATCTCGTCGGCGGAGCGCGGCTTGCCGTCGGCCAAGATCGCCACTGCCGCATCGAGCAGCGGGCTCGGGGGCGCCATGATCGGGCTATCCATCGCAGCCTCACCTTCGGAGAAGCGGCAGCCGCGGGCCTGCAACTACGGCACCTCAGACTCCATCTCTTCGGGTTCTTCGCGCGGTCTGAAAAGAGCTTGCGCGATTGCCGTGGGAACGACCGCGGTCAAAATCACGACCGTCACCAGCGCTGTATACTGCGCCTGAGTGATGTAGTGATGCGTCAATCCATAGAGGCTGGAAATCGTTCCGAACGTCAATCCCGTGGCCATCATCAACGTTAGGTAGTTCGCATTCGCGCTCGGATACTTAAAGGCGTAGCGCGCGAGCGGAAATACCGCAACGATCTTCGCGATCACCTTGACGAAGAAGAGCGAGCCGATGAGCGCCGCATTCGCCAGTGCAGCCCCAAACTCGATATACGTCCCAGCCTTGAGGAAATAAAACGGCGCCAAGAGCGTCATCGTCATCGTTTGCAAGCGGCGCTTCACGTCCGGATAGCTGATCATCAACCCCGCGCACGCCAGGCCGAGGAAGTACGCCGGCAGCACGCCTTCGCTCTTCGCATACGTCGCCACGGCCGCAAGCAGAAAGATCACCGCAAACAGCACCCTCAGCGCCGGTTCGCTCACGTACCGCCGCGTGCGATCGATCAGCGCCGGCAGCAGCTTCGGCACCAGCACCATCGCGGCAAGGATCGATGCAATCAGCGCAACCAGCCACAGGTTGTAGTTCGCAAAGAGCAGCCCCAGCGCCACGACCGTCCCGAGATCGGTGAAGAAGCACGCGGCCAGAATAATCTGCCCGAACTCCTTCCCCGCAAGCCCCGACTCGATCATCACGGCATACACCACCGCAACCGAGGTCGTCGACATCGCGACGCCGGCGATCTTTGAGGCGTCCGGGCTCCACCCTCCAAAAAAATACGCAAACGCCATCGCCGCCAAGAACGGCGCGCCAAACGACGCCGCCCCAAGCACCGTCGACGGGACGAGCTGCCGTCGCAGCACCACCGGATCGATCTCCGCGCCCGCAAGAAACGTCAGCAGAATGCTTCCAAACCCTGCGACGAAGTCGATCCACGCATTCGTCCGCAGCGCGATCAGGTTTCCGGCCAGCATGCCCAGGATAATCTCGACGAGCGCCGCCGGCATCTTGATCCGGATGGCGATGAAAGCGCTGACGGCCGCGAGCAGCATCCACGCCCCCGCCACCATCCACATATTGCTGCCGTCTAGGAACTGGTGCAAAAGAAAAACTCCCGTCTACGGTTAGGTCGACAGGAGCCATCAGCCGTTGTGCGGCGGTTAGGCGGGAGCTCCATCCCGCTGTTCGAAGCGAGTCTTCAGCCTTAAGGGTTTGATTCCTTGCTGAGGGTCGCGCCCAACGGCACCGCAAGACCGGTAATTTTCTTCACCTCCGAACCGCCGGCCGGATACTTCCATATGCCGACGTTCCCCTCGCCCGCATCGGGGCCGATCAGCTTCGAGCCCGCAATCCAAAACTGCACCACTTCCGTGGCGCCGCTCAGCGCCGTCGAGCCGGCCTTCGTCCCCTTCTTTCCGCTCACGTCGAACTGATACACCACGTTCGTGCTCTGGTCGCCGACCGCCACGTGCTTGCCGTCCCACTGCACGCCGCCGGGGTTTCCGATGCTCTGGTTAAGCGTGATGTTGGTTAACGTCGTGCCGCCGCTGCGCAGCTCGGCAAACGCAAACCCGCTGGCTTTCGTCAGCCCGTCGACGAACAGGTTCCCCTTATCGTCGTAACCGCAGAGCAGCATCTGTTCGATGTTCGGATCGGTGTAGTCGCCCTTCGGCTTCCCCTTGGCATGCGTGTAGATGACGACGTTCCCTTGTCCGCTCCCGCTGCTCGGGAAGTTATTCGCGACGCCGAGATTCCCGGTCGTCGGGTCGATGGAGCAGCCGAAAGGAAAGTAGCCCGGGTCGCCCAGCGTCGCGATCGGGCTCGTGCCGCCATGCGCGTATTCCACCACGTCGTCTCCGCCCGTGTTCGTGACAAACACGTTGCCGTTCTTGTCCACGCACAAGCCGCCGGGATCCTTGAACCCCGTCAGCGTTCCCACGAGCTTGTCGCCCGGGTACGAGTACACGTACACGTCGCTCGATTCCGTGTCGGAGACGTAGAGCAGATCCCCGCTCGTCGCGCGCGGATTCATCCACGATTGCCCACCCGGCGCCGCTTGAACCACCACCGGCAGCGCTCCGCCGTTCTGGCGCATCGCGCCGCACCCCGCAAGAATCGCCGCAACGGCGCAAAGGCTAAGCACGGATCGGCCAAAGTATAAACTCATCTGCCGCCTCTTCGTCGCAGCGAAACGATCATCTTTCGCCGATTCGACTCCGCGTGCAAGATGCGGCCCGGCCAGGCGTCGAAGCAGCCGTCGTGATCTTACGCCGCCGTATGATACTGCGATTCGCGCTCGCGCTGGTTTGCGGGCTCTTCGCGGTTCCCCTGGCCGCTCGCGCCTGCCCGGAGCCCAATCGGGAAGCCGGCGTGACCGTTGCCCATCAGCCGGACTATCCGCGCTCCGCAAAAGGCCTTGCTTACGTAGCGGTTCAGATCGAAGTCACCATCGATCCCTCGGGCAATCTCGTTGCGGCGCACGTCTATAAAAGCTCCGGAAATCTGGCGATCGACGACGCCGCGCTCAAAGCGGCCTCGCTGTCGAAGTATTCGCCCAAGCTCGTCAACTGCCAAGGAACGACGGGATACTACCTCTTCCGCGCGGATTTCGATCCCAACTCGGGTGCGTCGGGGCCCAACGGCTCGTATCCGGCGGTGCCCGTCGACATTCCCCGAGGCTCGGACTGGGAGAATCCCTTTTGCGGCGCCTCGGCAATCGTCGTGCCGTCGAGCAGTAATACGGTCCACCTATTTCTTTGGGCGAACGCCGATTCAAACTTCGCCGCTCGCGTAACGCTGATCGGGAACGGTGCGGCGTACAGCGTCGAGATCCCGCGCACGGCCGTTGCCGGTGGTCCGGGCGGCAAGAGCCGGCGCTACGCCTATCTGGTCTCGCTCCCGTCCCCGATCTCCGTCGATCACTACTTCGTCGACGGCGCCGGCGTCGACGGTGCGCCCGTCAGCGACTGTCCCTCTTTCGTGAAAGAAGTAACCGCCCCAACGGAGTCCGACGCCAGCCTCGTTGCCGCGCCTGCGAGTTTCACGAACGTCGAGGCCAAGCTCATACAAACCTTGCCGCCGCCGCCGTGCGGCGCGATCTATAAAGGACCCGTGATCGCCACGCCGTTCGCGCCGGTCAGCGGCTTTTACGGCTATCGCTCGCGAACCGCGCAAGTCGCAGCTTTCATCGACTCCGCCGGGCACGCCATTCGAACCGAAGTTTGGCAGTCCAGCGGCGTGCCCGGCATTGATGCTATCGCGCTGGCGTTGGTCCAGGGCTCAACCTACGAGCCTGCGCTCTTTCTCTGCACGCCGGTCGTCAGCACCGCGATATTTCCGGTCACGTACGAGGGAAGGTAGCCTCGCCTCAGCGCCTCACCAGTGAAACGCTCCCGCGGCGTGCGGCTTCACCCACACGATGAGATCCCAGATCGTCGGAAACTCGAAGATCGTCGCGATATAGTTCGCACTCGGCACCTTGCCGATCTTAACGACGGTCTCGGCCGAAGGCTTCGTCAAGCTGCCGCCCGCGGCCACGAAGTCGCTGTTCCAAATCCACTGGTCGTACATCATGCTCCCGCTCGTGGGATCCTTCACCACGTAGTGCACGTGTCCGTTGAACTCATACCAGCGCCCGGGGTCGATGCCCCATAATTGCGGTCGCGGCTCTGCGTTGGGGCGCGGAACCGAAAAATCGGCGCCCATCAGATTTCCGTCCTTGTCGTACCAGAGCTGGCTGGGATGCGTCGGGTCCGAGTTCCACTGCTGGTTCGCGTAGCTGATCGCGCCGGTGTCGTCGGCGCTGGTGTAGCGAACGTAGCCCGCCTTTAAGGCGTCGTCGACGTGCGGGAATCGCGCCAGCAGATCGGCGCGAACCGACGCCACAAACTTCGTCTCGCTCGGCGTGAGCGGCCCCATATTCTTCGCCTGCTCATCTGCCCGGGCGGCAACGGCGAACGTGCAAAAAACCGCCAGAAGGGCGGCGGTCAGCGATACCTTCATTGAATCTCCTCGCGTCGTGGCGTGCTGTAAAGTGCCAACGCGGCGGAACTTCGACGTGTGACGGCAAAAACCGTACCTCACGGCTTTTGCCAGGAGGTGTGCCATGCGTTTGCTTCTCGTTGCGGCTCTCTGCGCGCTTGCCGCCGTTCCCGCGCTCGCGCAGACGACGAACCCTCCGGGCTACACGCCGCTCGACGTGGCCCAGCAGGCCAAACTCGGCGCCCACGTGGGAACCTGGCAGTGCGTCTCGGTCCCCGGCGGCGCGCCGGTTTCGTCCACCGAAACCGAGCAGGGCAACTGGTTCGTCACCCGCCGGACCGGCGCGGCGCCCGCTACTTCCTACGAACGCTGGAGCCACACGCTCAAAGCCTATATCTTGCTCGAGATCTTCGATTCCGGTGCGAGCAACGTCTCCGAGACGACCTCGCTGGACCCCGACAACGCAACCTACACGCAGATGTGGCCGGCCCTCGACGATCAAGGGCGCAAACGCTTTGACTTCGTGGTCTCGCGCACCGGAAACGTGATCCGCTCCACGTTCCGATTCTACGACGAGAAGGGCACCATCCGCAACGGCGCCTCGACCTGCACGAAGCAGTAGCTCGCGGCGCTACTCATAATCGGGAGCACGATAGTCGTCGCCCTGCTGCAGGAAGAACTTCGTCTTCTTCGGCGCCTTGATCGGAACGAATGCCCGCGGCTTCTGTGAAAAGTCGAAGCAGTCGTAGGCCGGCGAGTTTGCGCGCGCGTCGGCCTCCGCCAACTGCTTGAGCCCGTAAAGGTCTTCGGCGAACCGCAGCACGCTGGTCGTTTCGTATTGCACGTGCGACACGTAGTCGTGCTTGGCGTACGGCGAAATCACGATAAGCGGCACGCGAAAGCCGACGCCGTCGTAGCCTTCATAGGGAGGCGGAACGTGGTCGTAGAGCCCGCCCCAATCGTCCCACTGCACGAACACGGCGGTGCTGTCCCAGAACTTGCTTTCGCCGACCGCGTTGACCAGCGCCGCCACCCACGAAGGCCCGAATCCGCCGCCGCAATCGACGTGATCGGAATCCCGGCACTCCGGCGTGATCCAAGTAAAGCTGGCCAGTTGCCCTTTCGCAACGTCGGTGATGAAGTTCTTTTGCGGCGACCGTACGTCTTGCAGCCATTTGGTCGTGAGAAAAATATGCCGGATGGCGCCGTAACTCGACCATTCGGAGCCGTCCCCGCTCGCCGGGTCGCCGTACCGGCTGGCATAAAATCGCCACGTCAGGTGTGCGTCGTCCAGCTCGTCGCCCAGCGTCTGATAGTCGAAACAGGCTTGCTCCGTCGGCCCGTTCGGATCGCGCTGCGGCGTTATCGTCGCGATCCGGTTGATCGTGCCCCCGAGGCAGCTCCAGAATCCGCCGTCGGGAAGATCCACGCTCGATGCTGCCTGCGCGGCAATAATATACTGATGGGCCACGTAGCTTTCGTCCAGTTGCGATTGGAACATCCGGTCGGCCAGCACGCCTTCGTGCGCCATCTCGAAATACGGCTTCGACTCATCGTGCGGCACGTAGACATACTCCGGGTGCCGTGGCCCGCCATACGAAAACTCTTTATTGAAGCCGTCCATGCGGCACTCCGTGCCCGGCAGTTTACCCGTTCCGTGGCACGCCGCGAACATCGCCGATGCCGAGTGATCGATGTTGTACGCGCGGCGCAGGCTTACCGGCTGCAGCGCGATCGTGTGGCCGCTCGAATCCTTGCCGCTCGAAACGGTATCGGCGCCGGGGTAGCCTTGAAAAAGATTATCGAAGCTGCGGTTCTCCTGGATGATGTAGACCACGTGCTTGATCTTCCCGGCGCCCGTGCCCGTCAGGTGCCGCAAAGCGGCCCCGTTCTGCATGTACGGCAAAGCTCCGGACGAACAGCTCGCAAGCACGGCCGCGGCGGCGCAAAAGACAAGAGGGCGCATCGAGAGTCGCATGTTCCACTCAGCCGCCCAACTTCATTTCGCCGATCTGACTGCGGCGACGGGCCGATAGCTCAGTACGAACCGACACGTCGTCGAGGTCGCAGAGGACGACCGGCTTTGCGAGCTGGGCGAAAACCTTGGATTTGTCATAAAGCGATGCAGGCATGGCGGGCGGTCGCTCCGCAATTTCACGGTCGCGTTCAGCCTGCTCAACCGCCAGGCGTTGTTCCTCCGCATCCATGTCTTCAGCGGGTGCTTCTGCCCGTTGAACGTAAGTTGCATCGACATGCGGTTTCCACGGCAGCGCTACCTCGAGGATACACGTCGTTGCGGAGTCACCGCCATAGAGCACGGCTAGCTTGCGTTCCGGATCGTCGAAGCGTCCTGAACCGTCCTGGTATCCCACGCGCCAAAATTCCGAAAGCCGATAGTACACGTGAGTGAGCGTTACTCGCTGGCGTGATTTCTTACGGCGCCTAACACATCAGCGTACCGGCCTTCGCGTAACACGTCGACGGGCATCGCAAAACCAAGTACCGGGTTTGCTCCGCGAAACCACTGCTCGGCATTCGTGGGGGTCAGCCCAAAATCAAGCAGCGCATAATAGGCCATTGCCGCATGCCGGAGTCGGTCCATGCGATCGGCCGACGGACGGTTTCGTCCCAGCGACCACCGGGTGCTGATGCCCCTATATACGCCCCTGTCTTTGCTTCAAGAATACCCTAGCCCGCCGCCGCGGTCAAGATCACGGCTGGCTACAGGCTGAACCGTAGCCGCACCTGCGCGGTGCGTGCCAGCGGATAACTCTGCGGAACGTAACCCGCGGTGCCGTACTCCCAGGGCACGACCTGCGATTGACCGTCGTTGGTCGGCACGCCGTTTCCCAGCGTGTACGAACAGCCTTTGCAATACTGCGCGCCGTACGCCTTCTCATAGTAGGGGTCGCCTCCGCCGTAGCCCGGCGGTCCGATCAAGTACGGATTGCCCTGGAACTCCGTCGGCGTCGCAGTCCCAAAGAGATTTGCGACGTCCAAGATCGCCGTCAGCCGCGGCGCCAGATCGGCCTCGACGTGCAACGACGCCAACGTCTGCGGCATAGTTCGCAGCGTGTTGGGGTCGGCGCCTTCGTTCGTGCCCAGCGTGCCGATGTACGGATTTGCCAACGCGCTGAACGGCTTTGCGGGATTGCGTAAGAAGTAGTAGTTGTAGCCCGGGTTCACGTAGTTGTCGTTGCGCACCAGCTCGGGCGCGCCGGTCTTTGGATTGGTAATCCAAACCATCGTGCCGTTGCCGTACGGATAGCCGCTTTCGTACGAGAGCAGCGGCGTCAGCCGCAGCCGGCGCCGGTCGAAATCGAACTCGTACCCGAGCGTGGCCGTCAGATCGGGAACGTAGCCGGCGGGATAGAGATGCCCCGCGAGAATCGCCGCCGGGTTGAGATCGTTGTACGCGAACTGATCGACGCTCGAGGTGAACGTCCGCCCGTAGTTCGCGTTGAGCGTAAAGCCGCCGCGCTTGGCGAAGAGTTCGATGCCGTGCGATTGCAGCAAGCCGGCATTGGTCGGCACGCCCACCGCATCCGGATTCTGCGAGGTGGCGCGAAAGTTGAACGGCAGCACGTCGATCCGGTTCTTTTCCAGCTCCGCATAGTAGGTCACGCGAATCTGCGTCGGTCCGCCGCGCTCGTAGGAGAAGCTGTAGTCGTCGGCGGTCTCCGGTGCCAGCTCGACCGGCGGTGCGGGCGACGTCGAGTCGGTGCGCTGCACCTCCAGCGGCAGCGGCGCGACCGACGTGTGATCGAACGTCGCGCGAAACGCGCTCTCGTCGGGCATCGCGTACGCCAGGCCCAAGTGCGGATCGATCGCTCCCACGCCGTACGACAGTCCCGTTCCGGTCGCCACGTGCTCGCCCATCGCGCGCAGCGTGCCGGTCGCGGTGAGCCGGTCGTCGATCGACCACGTGTCGCTCGCATAGGCGAGGTACTGGCCCAGCCGCGGATTCGACGTAACCACCTCGTCGGCCGTCGGCACGATCTGATCGAGATCGCTGACGTTCACCGAATACTGCGCGCCGGCCCGCAGGTCGTGCTTCGCTCCGGCCTGGTCGTCGAAATCGTAACCGATTCCGTCTTGTTGCTGGCTCTGCTGCGACCAGAGCGAGATCACGCCGTCGGGAAACGAGAGGTCGTCCCAAAACGGCCCGTTGGCCGTCGCGCCGGTCTGCGACCGGTACACGTACGCGCGCCCCAGCGAGTGCTTCCAGCTATGGATCCACTGCAGTTTGCCCACGAAGTACGTTCCGCGCGCGCGCGACGGCGTATCCACCTGCGCGTTCGGATCGGACGGCTCTCCCGGAAACGACGACGAGCTGGAGTTGAACGTCGCCCAGCGTTCGCCGGCGTAAGGAGTATTGTACTGGTCGTACGTCGCGATGCCCGCGAGGAACGTCGCGGAGAAGTCGTCGCTGCCGTCGGGTTGGAAGTGAACGTTCCCCGACCACGACGACTGCGCGCGGCTCTCCAGCGCCAGGCCGTACGTCCCCATCTCCGCGGGATAGAACGTCGAACCGTCGCCGTAGGGAAAATACGCGTTGGCCAGCGTCGTCGCCAGCGAGTAACGCCAGCGCAAGTCCGGCGTCGCCCAGCGTTCGCTCGCGTCGATCTCACCGAACTGCGCGCCAATGCCGTCGGCGATCTCGAGCGATCCGCGCGCCGGATACGTGCCGACCGACGGCACTTCGTTCACCACGCCGCCCAGTGCGTTTTGGCTCGCATCGGTGTACCCCCCCAGCGTTAGCGTCGTCGCCGCCACGCCGGTCGTGCCCAGTTGCGCGCCCACGATGTTCCCGCCGGGCTCGGCGATCAAGCCTTGCGGAATCGGAACGCCGTCGAAATCAAAGACGGTGTCTTGCACCTTCCCGCCGCGGACGATGGCGTTGGCGAACGAGTCGAGTTGCACGCCCGGAATCGCGGCGATCGCTCCCTGCACCGTGCCTTGCGTGTAGTTTGCCAACCCCGACGACGATTCGCTCGGCGCGGCCGCGCGCGCCGCATCGCCCGTCACCGCGAAGGTATCGCTCGTGCTTCCCACGGCGAAGGCTTCACCCTTGGCCTCGACCCTCGCGATCTCCCGAAGTTTCGGCCGCAATACGAACGCAATCTGTTCGCGTTCGGCCGGCAAAACGATCGCCACCTCATCCGCCGATTCATAACCCTTCGCGTCCGCGGTCACCGTATACGTATCCGGGTTCACTCCAAGAATGATGAAGCGCCCCGACGCGTCCGTCACCGCCGAATACCGCCCCGACGGCGCTCGTGCGGAAACCACTGCACCGGCGATCGCCGCGCCGCTGCTGCTGTGGACGCTTCCGAGAATCGCTCCCGTCGTCAGCTCCGCCGCCGCCGCGGAGTTCACGCTCAGCGCGCTCGTAACGGCGGCGACGAGCAGCGCGCGTTTCAGTACGACGGATGTTCCTGACAGTGCTCGACCAACGGATCGTCGCTGGGAAAGACGCTGAACATCGTCCCGCGCGGCACGACGATGTCCTTGCCCTTACGGAAATAGTTGAACACGCCGATCGCCGCGCCGACGCCGAACAGCGGAATCGCGCCGAGATAGCCGGGCAGGCTGTCGTTTCGCCCCGACTCGACCAGCGACTCGGTATTGTGATTGAGCACGACGTCCAAGTGGTTGCCGTTGGGCAGAATGAGGTAGCGCGGTTCGAGCACGAGCGTCCCCGGCCGCGCGTTGCGCCCCGCCGGCGACGCGACGGCAACCATGCCCTCTCCCATCGTCCTTGCGGGAATCACCACCGCCGCGCCGTTCGTCACCGCGTTGACCGTTTCGAAGCGGAAGAAATCGCCCGGCCGCGCGTCCGTTGAATCGACCGTATCCATCATTTGAACCGCGACCACCGTGCAGCGGTCGATCACCAGCGCGCGCGCCGGCGCCGCGGTCACCATGCACAGAATCGCGCTCCAGGCGGCCAGCCGTCGCAGCATCTAGGTCTTTCTCGGAATCAGATGGATCTCGCCGTTGGCATAATCGAAGCCGACGACGAACTGCTGCCAGAAGCCGGCGCCGAGATGGCCCGAGGCCGTGCCGTGCAGCGTCCACGTCGTTCCGATGTGTTGCGGTCCCGCGCGATATCCGCCGATCGTCACGTCGCCGATCTCGCCGATCAGCTCGACGCTGCTGCCGCCGATTCCGCTGACGAAACGGCGGCTCGTGACGGTAAACAGTCCTGGGTGCTTTGCATAAAAATCGTAAGCGAGGTTAACGTTCGACTCGTCTCCGGTATCCACTGCCAAGTCGACGTCGAGATTTCCCAGTCCGACGCGAACCACGGGTACCGAGTGTTGGAACGAAATCGGAACGTCGATCGCGTGCGCCGTCAGCGGCGCGCCCAACGTCACGAGGTGCGAGCCGAGGTCCATCTCGACCGCGCTCGTGCCGAAGATGTCGGCGCCGAGGACGACGTCGTAGCCGTAGCGGCGCAGATCGCTGAGCACCACGTAGTAGGCGTTGGAATAGGCCGCGTTGCCGACGCGCAGCGGGCCGGCGCGAACGACCTGCGTCGTGTAGCCGCCCAACCCGCGAACTTGATAGGTGCCGACCACCGGGGCGCCAAGCCGGCTCGCAAGCTCCGAACTCATCGAGAGCCCCGAGTTTCCGGTATCGATCATGCATCGCACCGCGATTCCGCCGACGCTGCAATCCACGATCGGCTCGATCGCCTTGGCATCGGTTGGAATCGCCGCCGGCGCGCCCTGCAGCGACGGCTCCAAGCCGTGCGGCGGATGAAAGGCCGACGAGACCGCCGCGCGGTTGTCGTACCGCTCGAAGAGCTGGCCGTCGTGCATCACTTCAAAAGGAAGCGTGAAAGCGCCGACGCGCCGGTAATCGCGGAACTCGAACGTGTCGCTCCCGCCGAACTCGCGCGCGTAGCGGACCAGGCCGGTGTTCGGATCCACGAACACGCGCATCGGAATCGAGTCGGCGTCGCCCACGACGATCGTTCGATACGCCGTGCCGTACAACGTCGTCGTTCCCGCATCGCCGAAACGGCCGCCGTGCGCGAGGAAGGACGGAGAGAGGAAAGCCAGGCTCGCAACCAGGCGCAGCGAGCGCAAGTACGGCTGCGTCTGCGGCGACTCCGGCAGCGTCGTGCCGTTGAGGTTGACCGTGAAGAGACGCTCGCCGTCGAAATACGTGCCGTCGCAGAGTTCGCCGGTGCAGTGGCGCAGCGCGACCCGCAGCCCCTCGCTCTGGGTCTCGACAACCGCCGGCTCGCCGTCGAACGTCAGCCGGGAGACGGAGACCAAGTGTGCCGACCACACCGGTCCCGCGGCAGTGCTCATCCGCTCGAGCAGCCGCACGACATCGTTTTGACTCCGGCTAGCTCCCAGCTCCGTCAGTAGGAGCGCGAAGAGCATGCCGGTCCGTGCGGCGAACCCCATGGCCGATGGACTTCGAGTTGCTCGACGGCTACCTTCTCGATGGGGTGCCGCCCAAGGGCGAGGTCGTGCGGCGGCTGCTCGAAAATCGGTCGCAAGCGCAGGCGGCCGCCGCCTTCTATGAAGGTTTGCAGCGCCTGGGAGCGCGCACGCCCGACCTCGCGCTGATCGCGCTGCGCCTGACGCTGGCCGGCGTGAAGGCCGACGACGCCGCGGTAACGCGGGCCCGCGACCTGATCGCTCGAGTCCACGCCGGCGACGCGGGCGCGCGTGGCGAGTTTCGCGCGCTGACCCGGTCCGCGCCGTAGTGAGCCTTTCGACCCGCGCACTCGTCGCCGGTTACCCCCGGCACGCGCGCGCCCTCGATCGCGTCTCCCTCGAAGTCGCCCGTGGCACGACGCTCGCCATCGTCGGACCCTCGGGAGCCGGTAAGACGACGCTGCTGCGCGTGATCGCGGGCCTGCTTCGCCCGCGCAGCGGCGACGTGCGTCTGGACGGTGCCTCAATCGCCGCTCTGCCGCCGCAGGAACGCCGCGCCGCACTCGTCTTTCAAGACGACGCGCTCTTCGAGAACATGACGGTGCGCGAGAATCTTCGCTTCGCGCTTCGCAGCAACGGCAGGCCGGGCGACGAGCGGGTTGCCGAAATCGCCGCCGCCTTGCACGTCGCGGAGCGGCTCGAACGGCGCCCGCGCCAGCTCTCCGGCGGCGAGCGGCAGCGCGCCTCGATTGCCCGCGCGCTCTTATCGGAACCCTCGATGCTGCTCCTCGACGAGCCGCTCGCGCATCTCGATCCCTCGCTGCGTCGCAGCGTCCGCGACGAAATCATCGGCGTGCGCCGGCGCTTCGCTGGTCCCGTCCTCTACGTCACCCACGATCACGTCGACGCGATGAGCGTCGGTGATCTGCTCGCCGTGCTGATCGACGGACGGCTCGAAGACGTCGGTGAACCGCAGCGCGTCTACGATGCGCCGCGCACGATTGCGGTCGCGCGTTTTCTCGGCGAGCGCCCGATGAATCTCTTCGCGCACGGAGGCGCGCTCGTCGGCATTCGCCCGGAGCGCGTCCGCCTTTCTTCCGACGGCACGCTACCCGGTCGAGTCACGCGTCGCGAAACGACCGGCGCCGACGTCTACCTCGAGGTGGAAACCGCGAGCGGAACGATCGTCGCGCGCGCACCCGCGACCGATCGTACGCAGCCCGGCGAGAACGCGACGCTCGATCTGCCGGCGCAGTGGCTGCGGCGCTTCGATCCGGCGACGGGAACGGCGGTCGCATGAGTGAGATCGCGGAAAAAGCGCGCGGCATTATCCTTACCGGCTTGACGGATATTCCCACCGCGCGCGAACACACCGGCTTTGCCGGCTACGTGCTCTTCTCGCGCAACGGCACGTCGGTTGCCGAGCTGCGCTTCTTTACCGACATGCTGCGCGCCGAATCGCTCGACGCACCGCCGATCATCGCCATCGATCAAGAAGGCGGCGCCGTCGCTCGTCTGCAGGATGGCGTCGAGCCGATTCCGCCGATGATGGCCCTGGGCGCCGCCGACGATCTCGAGTTGACGCAGCGTGCCGGCGAACAAACCGCCTTCGATCTGCGCCGCGCCGGCTGTACGCTCGACTTCGCGCCGGTGCTCGACCTCGCGCTCGATCCGGGCAACACGGTGATCGGCACGCGCTCTTTCGGCGACGATCCGCAAAAGGTCGCGGCGCTCGGCGCCGCTTTCGCCGCGGGCCTGACGCGCGGCGGCATCACGCCGTGCTACAAACACTTCCCCGGTCACGGCGCAACCTCAGTTGATTCGCATCACGCGCTGCCGGTTCTCGATGCAACCGAGGCAACGTTGCTCGCGCGCGATCTAATTCCGTTCGCTGCCGTAGCCCCCGAGGCGAGCGTATTCATGAGCGCGCACGTGCTCGTCCCCGAACTCGATCCGCAGCGCCCGGCAACGCTCTCGCGTCGCATTGCGACCGATCTGCTGCGCTCGCAACTCAGCTTCAAAGGCGTGCTCGTCACCGACTGCCTCGAAATGGATGCGCTGGCCGACGGCCCGGTCGAATCCGCCGTCGAGGCCTTAATCGCCGGCGCCGACCTTTTACTCTTCAGCCACCACCTCGAACTGGCAATCGCCGCCGCGGCCGCCATCGAGACGGCCGTCGCGCAAGGTCGCGTTCCACTTGAGCGTTTAGAAGAAGCGCACCGGCGCGTTATGCGCCTGCGCGAAGCCGCAACTCCGCCATTGCCGCTGGACCAGTTTCCACCGCATCCCAACGTCGGCCGCGAAATCGGACGCCGCGCGGTCACGCTGCTGCGCGGCATTCCGGAAGCCAATCCCATCGCCTCGATCGTGGTCTCGTTCGGTGCCGACGCGTCATCGTTGCAGCGCGAAGCGCCGGCGCTCACCGCCCTCACCGCGCCCCTCGATCCAACGCCGGCCGACACCGACCGCATTCTCACGTCCCTCGCGCAAAGCGGCCGCCGCTCAATCGTCCTCACCCGCCGCGCCCACCTGCATCCCGCCCAAGCCGCAACAATCGCCACAATCCTACAACGCTACCCCGACGCCGTAGTCGTATCGCTCATGGAGCCCTTCGATCTCCCACTCTTGCGCACCGCGCGCCACCTCCTCGCCGCCTACGGCGACGACCCCCCCTCAATCGCCGGCCTAGCCGACATCCTCTTCACCCCCACCACCCCCACCGGCCACCTCCCAGTATCAATGTCGTGCTGCTAATGTCATGCAGATAAGTGTCACGCTGATTTTGTCATGCTGAGCGCAGTCGAAGGGCGAAAAGGGTGACCACCTTCCCACGCGTACAAGAAGTCCTCGAATCAGCCCGCAGCATCGAGTACACCGGCGCCGTCGCGCGCATCGAGCATCGCGGTAAACCCGTCTTCGAACGCGCCTACGGCATGACCCGCGACGATGCAATGGCCAAGCCCGTCTACTGCGATACCCGCTTCGATCTCGCATCGCTCACCAAGCTTTTCGTCGCAACGCTCGCTTTGCAACTCGTAGCCGACGGCACCCTCACCCTCGACGAACCGCTATCGCAAACGCTCCCGGAGTGGAAAAACACTAACCGCGCAACCATCACGCTGCGCATGCTGCTCGCGCATAACTCCGGAATGAACTCCGGTGCCGACTATCGCGCGATTCTCGACGAAAACGTCGAACGCTTCGCGCTAAACTCCGAGCCGCTTGCGCGACCAGGCGAGCGCGTGATCTACAGCGACCTCGGCTTCATCGTTCTCGGCGTCGCAAGCGAGCGCGCCGCCGGCCTCTCGCTCAACGCGCTGGCCCGCCGCACGTTCGGCGGCTCACTCGGTTTTCGCCCGCGCCTTTCGGAGCGCGCGGCAATCCCCGCGACGGAAGAAGATGCCTGGCGCGGTCGCGTCGCCGGATTCGTTCACGACGAAAAGTCGTACCTAATGGGCGGAGTCGCCGGCCACGCGGGACTCTTCGGAACGGCGGCCGACGTGGCGGCGCTGACGGAGTCGTATCTCGCCCCGCTCTCCCGCGGACGCCCCGCCACCCTCCCCACAAACCTCATCCGCGAGGCAACCCAAGAGCAGGCCGCCGACGCCGTTCTCCGCCGAGGTCTAGGTTGGGCGCTCAAAACCACCAACGACAACTCGTGCGGTCGCTGGCTCGATCGCGCGTCATTCGGTCACACGGGATTCGTTGGAACCTGCGTCTGGGCCGACCCGGTGCGCGACCTGCAAGGCGTTCTCCTCACCAACGCCGTCTACTTCGGCCGCGACGCCGCGCCCGTTCCCGGCCCCGGCTTACGCGTGCGCTTCTACGAAGCGATGGTCGAGGATTTAAAACTCTGATGCTCGCGTGCGGCCTGATGAGCGGCACCTCTCTCGACGGCATCGACGCCGCCCTCGTCCAAATTCTCCCCCGCGCACAAACCTACGATCTCGAACTCGTGCGCTTCGAAACACTCCCCTTCACCCGCGCGCTCCACGACGAACTCCTCGCGGCATTGCCGCCCAACGCCGGCAGCGTCGCCGCCGTCGCGCAACTGCACCGCTCCTTAGGCGCGTCCTTCGCCCAAGCGGCAAAAACCGTAATCGGATCTCACAAGATCGACTTCGTGGCATCGCACGGTCAAACGCTCTGGCACGACGGTCGCGCGCACGTCACCCTTCAAGCCGGCGACGCATTCCTAATCCGCGAGGCAACCGGCACCACCGTCTGTTACGACTTTCGCAGCGCCGACTGCGCGGCCGGCGGCCACGGCGCCCCGCTCGTGGCGCGCGTCGACGCACTCCTCCTCGGCGATGCCCATGAAGATCGCGTTGCTCTCAACCTCGGCGGAATTGCAAACGTCACGCTCCTGCGAAAAGCCTCGTCCCCCGAAGAAGCCGTCGCCTTCGACACCGGCCCCGGCACGATGCTGCTCGATGCCTTCGTCGCCGAACGCACCGCCGGGCTGCAGCACTTCGACGCCGGCGGCGACCTGGCGCGCCGCGGGCGCGTCGACGAATCGCTCCTCGCCGAAATGCTCGCCGACGAGTTCTTCGCGGCTCCGATTCCCAAAACGACCGGTCGCGAACGCTTCGGCAAACACTTCCTCGCGCAACACGCGCGCCTGAAAGAACTCCCACTCGAAGACGGCGCCGCGACCCTCTGCGAGCTGAGCGCCGCATCGATCGCGTGCGCGATTCGCGACGCCGGCCTGCAACCCGCGCGCGTCATCGCCGCCGGCGGTGGCGCCCGCAATCGCACGTTGATCGCGCGGTTGGCGGAACGGCTGGCGCCCGCATCCGTCGAACTCTCCGACGCGATGGGGCTGCCGGTGGAAGCCAAGGAGGCGATGGCCTTTGTGGTGCTCGGTTATGAAACGCTGCGCGAGCGCGCCGGCAACGTTCCCGCGGCAACCGGCGCGGCGCGTCCCGTTGTGCTCGGCGCGATCGCGCCCCAGAACCTGCGCGCGCTGCTCGACCGAATAGACCGCGAATGCACGCTCTCTTCGTAGGCGTCGACGCGGGCGGCAGCCATACGATCGCGGCCCTGGCTCGCGGCGACGAGCTGCTTCGAACGATCGCCGGCCCCGCCGCGAATCCCAACCTCATCGGCATCGGTGCCGCCGCTGAGACGCTGGAACGCTGCATCGCGCGCGTCCTCGAAGGCGAAAGCCCGGCGGCAATTGCCGTCGGCGTCGCCGGCGCCGGCGACGAAAGCATCGCGGCGCACTTGCGCGCAGCGTTGACCCGCAGCTTTCCCAACGCGCGCATCGTGCTCTGCCACGACGCGCGCATCGCGCTGCGAGCCGCGTTACCCGAAGGCGACGGGCTCGTCCTAATCGCCGGAACCGGCTCGATCGCGTACGCGGAAATCGGCGACGAAACGTCTCGCGCTGGAGGCTACGGCTATCTGCTGGGAGATAAGGGATCGGGGTATGCCGTCGGCGCCGCTGCCCTGCGTCATTTGTTGACCGAAACCGAACTAGGCTCCGGCGAAAACGCGATGCTCGCCGAGCTGGCCGCGCACCTCGGCGCGAACGATCGCCCGCGTATCCTCGCGCGCATCTACCAAAGCGCGACGCCGGTCGCCGATATCGCCGCGTGCGCGCCGCTGGTGCTGCGCCACGCCGCCCGCGGCGAGCAGCTTTCGGTCGGCATCGTAGAGCATGCCGCCCAAAGCCTTTTCGAACTGATCGCGCGCATAACGCTCCGCCATCCGAAGCCCGCGCTGCCGGTTGTTTTTTCCGGAGGGCTGCTGCGTCAAGGCAACGCGCTCACGCAGCAACTCGAGCAGCGCATCGCCGGCGCCTCACTCGACGTGCGCGTTCTCGCCGCGCGAGTCGAACCATGCATCGGCGCGCTCCACGAAGCCCGCCGCCTAATGGCGACATCGTGATGAGTCGCCTGCCACCAACCGAAGCGGAAAACCCGCAGAGCGCCGGGCTCGATCTGCTGGCCACTCTGGCCCTCGTCGAACTGCTGATCGCCGACCAGCGCTCCGCCGTCGACGCGGTGCTCGCGCAGACGCACCCGATCGCGCAGGCCGTCGACGAGATCGCGCGCCGGCTCGGCCGCGGCGGACGGCTCCACTATGTCGGCGCCGGCAGCAGCGGACGGATCGCAACGCTCGATGCCTCCGAGATGCCGCCGACCTTTGGAACGCCGCCCGAGATGGTGCGCGCCCACATCGCCGGCGGCACGCCCGCGCTAGTCCAAGCGGTGGAAGGCGCCGAAGACGACGCGACGGCCGGCAGCGATGCGATGCTCGAGTTCGTCCGTCCCGAAGACGCGGTGCTCGGCATCTCGGCGAGCGGAACGGCGGCCTTTGTCGTTGCCGCGATCGCTCGCGCCAAAACGCTCGGCGCCTACACGATTGCGCTCACCGCCGACGCCGAATCGCCGCTGGCGCGCGCGGCGGCGCTGGCGATCGTTCCGCGGACCGGCGCCGAAGTGCTCGCCGGATCCACGCGTTTGAAAGCCGGAACCGCGCAAAAACTCGTACTCAACGCAATCTCCACCGCGGTCATGGTGCGCTTGGGCAAGATCTACGACAATTTGATGGTCGATGTCGTCGCAAACAACCGCAAGCTCCGCGGCCGCGCGCTGCGCCTGGTCGCGCGTCTCGCGCAAGTGAACGACGAGCGAGCCGAAGCACTGCTCGCGGCCGCCGGCGGAAGCGTGAAGCTCGCCGTGGTAATGCAGCGTCGCGACCTCACCGCGCCGCAAGCGCGAGCGCTGCTGGAACAAAACGACGGCATGCTGCGAGAACTTCTCTGACGCAACTCGCCGCGCTGCTGCTGGCAGCCATCGCCTTCGTGCCGATGGACGATCGCCCCGTGACCGCCGAGTTGCCCGTGATGCTCGGACGAATCGCCGGCATCCAGGTCGAGGCGCCGCCGCAACCATTGATCGGCCGCTTTCTCGATCCCGGACATTCCGACGATTTAATTGCCTGGCTGAATCACGAAGCCGCTAAACCGCAGACTCACGCCTTCGTCGTCTCCACCGACATGCTCGCCTACGGCGGTCTCACCGCCTCGCGCGTTCCCGGCGCCACCTACGCCGACGCCGTCTTTCGCCTGCGCGCGCTCGCGCGGTTGCGCCTCGAATCTCCCAGCGCGTGGATCGGCGCCTTCGGCACGGTCATGCGCCTTGCTCCAACCGGCATTCCCGCCGGCACGCCATTCTTCGCCGCCTATCCCATCTGGCCGTACCTGCAGCAATATGCCAACCTGCACGATCCACCGTTGCCCAACGAAACGGCAAGTGCCGAACACCTCCAGGCGCTCATCGGTGAGCCGGCCCTCAACGCATATCTCGCGACGCGCGCGCGCGATCTCGCCGTCGATCGGCTGCTCTTGCAAATGACCGCCAAGGGCGTCATCGATCGGCTGGTGCTCGGCCAAGACGACGCCGGCCCGGTCGGTCTCCACGTGCGCGAAGTCGCGCTCTTGCAGTCGGAGCTGGCCGGCGCAAACCTCTCGAACCGCGCGTCGATCGAACCCGGCGCCGACGAACTCGGCATGGCGCTCGTCGCGCATGCGATCGCGCGAGCCGCAACGTGGACGCCGCGCATTAGCGTGCGCTACTCGACGCCCGCGGGCGCTCTCTACCAAGACCCGATCGAGTACGCGCCGATCTCGGCCGCGATCGACGCACTAATCGGCGTCTGCGGCGGCGTCCGCGACGACTCGGCGAGCGAGATCGTCCTCTACGTTCGCGTCCCCGGCACGACGTCGTCCGAAGACGACGCGCTGATGGCTTCGATGGCAAACGACGTCGATCAGGGCCGCTCGGTAGCCCTCGCCGATCTCTCCTACCTTACCTCGTACCACGATCAAGCGGCGTTTGCACAACGCCTGCTGGGATCGGGCTTAGCATCGCGACTCGACGCCTACGCATCCTGGAACACGAACGCCAACACCGCCGGCACCGCGCTCGCCGAAGCGATCGCCGCCGGCGCCGGCCGCCGCCTGCACAGCTATAATGCGTTAGCCCATCGCACGTTCACGTTCGTGCGCTTCGTCGACGACTACGCGTTCCACGACGAAGTTCGGCCGCAGCTCAACGCAACGCTCGCCGCCGAGGGAATCACCGACCACACGCTTCTTCCCCCCGCCGCCGCCGCCGCGATCGCGCAGCTCGATCGCTCCCTGCTCTGGAACGACGCCGTCGTCATTCTCTCGCAGCTCGATCCTAGCTACCATATTGCCGCCATCTCGATTGCCCTCCCATGGAACCGAACCTTCGAAACCTCCATCACCGCAGGAATCGCCCCCACCCTCTCCCCCTGACCGCACTCTAAGGACGCGTCACCCGCCCCTTGTCATCCTGAGCGGAGTCATGTCATCCTGAGCGCAGTCATGTCATCCTGAGCGCAGTCGAAGGACGAAGGGCAATACCAGGTTTACCTAATTAACCCAAGTTATCATTTCCAACTCACACTCTGACTCTCACTCACTCACACGCTGGCCCAATGCGCACGCCCGCAACGATGGTTACCCCCCACCGTTGCCGAAGAGTGCGACAATTCTCGGCGTGTATGGAGGAGCTAACGTTGAAAAAACTGGCGCCAAATCTTTCGGCTTTTGTAATTGCCGCTATTCTCGCTGCATGCAGCGGCGGCGCGACTTCGAGTTCTATGGGAGCACGCGGCGGCGGGTTGATGCCCGCGACGTCCAGCGGCTCTCCAATCAAGCATATCGTGCTTATCGTTCAAGAGAATCGCACGTTCAACGATTTGTTCGCGACGTTTCCCGGCGCTACGGGAACGACCACGGGCAAAGAAGACGTCAACGGCCTTACCAAGTCGATTACCCTAAAAGAGACGACGCTCTCGGACACGACGAATCTCAAACATTCGTATCGCGGGTTCTTGACGGCCTACGACGGCGGCAAGATGAACGGCTTCAACCTCGTCGAGTTCCCGGCGACCGGCCGGCACGAAAACGCGGCGCCGTACCAATACGTCAATCCATCCGATATCACTCCGTATTGGACGCTGGCCGAAACCTATTCGCTCGCCAATCACATGTTCACGACCCAGGGGAGCGAGAGCTTTCCGGCCCATCAAGATCTCATTCGCGGCGGCACCGCAATCAACGGGACCGAGAGCCTGATCGACAACCTGCCGTACTCCAATCAGTCCTGGGGCTGCGATTCGCCTCCGGGAAGTAAGACGACGCTTCTCACAACCAGGCTCGTACTGAAGGCCGACGGCGGCCCGTTCCCCTGCACCGATGATTTCCCATCGTCGGGCGTCGGTTACGTAACGCTGCGCGACCTGTTCGACGGCGCGTCGCCGGCGATCACATGGAAATATTACACGCCGGCGCTCGGCGATCCGGGCGGCATCTGGAGCGCCTTCGACCTCATCTATCCGGTTCGCCACGGGCCGGAATGGACGAACAACGTCATCTCGCCTGAAACGACCATCCTAACGGACATCTCGAACGGCAACTTGGCGCAAATGTCCTGGGTGATCCCCGACAACGCGGATTCCGATCATCCGGGCAGCGGCACCGACAACGGACCTTCGTGGGTAGCCAGCGTCGTCAACGCGATCGGCCAAAGCCAGTACTGGGACTCGACGGCAATCATCATCACGTGGGATGATTGGGGCGGTTTCTACGATCCGGTTGTGCCGCTTTGCACGTCGGGATCGGCCTGCCGCGACAATCAGGGCGGCCCCGGACTCCGCGTTCCGTTGATGGTCGTCTCGCCATACTCGACGGTCGGAGGCGGAAGTAAGGGCGGCTATATTTCCAACGAGGTCTACTCGTTCGGCAGCATCATCCGCTACGTCGAGGATACGTTCAACCTCGACCGCCTCGGAACGACCGACGAAACGACCAACAGCCTCGGGCCGGAAAACGGGAGTCAAACCGGCGATATGTTCGACTTCAATCAGTCTCCGCGGCAGTACCAATCGATCGGCTCGAAGTACTCGCGGGCGTTCTTCCTCCATCATAAACCTTCGAATCGACCCGTCGACTCGGAGTAAGCCGAAGAGGCTATCTTGAGGAGGCTCGCGCGGACGCTTTGGCTTGCCTCCGCCGTCGTGGCCGCCGCCTGCAACGGCGGCGGCCCTTCGGTTTCGTCGGCCACCCGCCCAAACGTGCTGCCCGAATCGAACTCCACGAGCGGCTCGCCGATCAAACACGTCGTGCTCCTCGTTCAAGAGAACCGCTCGTTTAACAATCTCTTCGCGACCTTTCCCGGCGCCACCGGAACGACCGTCGGAAAAGAACTCGTAAACGGCCGAACGAAGCGCATCAAACTCGCCGAGAAGCCGCTCGAAGACAGCCGGGACCTCATTCACGAGTACTCCGGATTCTTGACGGCCTACAACGGCGGCAAGATGAACGGCTTCAACCTGATTCGGCGAGGTGCGAAAAGGCCGGCCGAAGGTGTGGCGCCCTATGAGTACGTCCAGCCGTCCGACCTCGTACCCTATTGGACGCTCGCCTCAACCTACGCGCTCGCCAACGCAATGTTCGCGACCCAGGGGAGCGAGAGTTTCCCGGCCCATCAAGACCTCATTCGCGGCGGCACGTTCATCGATTCTACCCACAGCCTCATCGACGACGTTCCGAATATCGATGAGAAGTGGGGATGCGATTCGCCTAACGGCAGCAAGACGTCGCTCATCACGACGCAGCTCAAGTTGGAAGCGCGCGCCGGACCATTTCCCTGCAGCGATGACTTCCCGTCGTCGGGAAGCAACTATTTGACGCTGCGCGACAGCTTTGACGGCGCGTCGCCCGCCATCTCGTGGAAGTACTACACGCCGGCGCTGGGCGATCCGGGCGGGATCTGGAGCGCCTTCGACGTCATCTATCCGGTCCGCCACGGTCCGGAGTGGACGGCGAACGTCATCTCGCCGCCGTCAAACGTTCTCACCGACATCTCCGACGGCAAGCTGTCCCAGATGTCCTGGGTCATTCCCGACGGCGTCGATTCCGACCATCCGGGCGCCGGCGCCGACTACGGCCCGTCGTGGGTAGCCTCCGTCGTCAACGCAATCGGCGAAAGCCAATATTGGAGTTCGACGGCAATCATCGTGGTCTGGGACGATTGGGGCGGTTTCTACGATCCCGTCGTGCCGCTTTGCGCCTCGGGATTGCGCTGCCGCGACGATCAGGGCGGCCCCGGGCTTCGCGTGCCGCTGCTCGTGATCTCGCCCTACACGAGCTTGAACCAATCGAGCCAGCCTGGCTATATCTCCAACGAGGTCTACTCGTTCGGCAGCATCGTCCGCTTCATCGAAGACACGTTCGCCCTCAAACGTCTCGGAACGACCGACGAAACGACCAACAGCATCGGGCCGGAAAGCGGGAGTCAAGGCGGCGACATGCTGAACTTCAATCAGCCGCCGCGCCAGTTCCAGTCGATCGGCTCGAAGTATTCCCGGTCGTTCTTTCTGCATCAGAAACCTTCGAGAATACCCCCGGATACCCAATAGCGGCGCTGACGCGTTAACGAACCCGCAACGCCGCATTAGAAATTCCACGAATAGCAGAAGTCGGCGCCGCGGCGGACCGAATCCAAGGTAAAAGGCCGACTTCTCTAAAGGGCGTTCCATTGAACAAGCGACTCTTCGTGCTCCTCACCTGCGCGGCCGCTTCGAGTTTTGCAGCGTGCAGCGATACCAACCCCAGTGCGCCGGAAGTCTTGCAGCAGCTTCCGGCCTCCACCCGGCAAACGTCGTGGATGTCGCGCGAAGCCACCAGCGAAAATCTGCTGTACGTTTCGGACATCGGCACCAACGAAGTCGACGTCTATCCCTATCCCAGCGGGCAGCTCGTAGGGAAGCTGAGCGGCTTTGGATCCGTTGCGGGTCTATGCGTCGACAAAGCCGGCGACGTTTTCGTCGTCGACGAGGCCGGCCCGGTGCAAGTCTTCGCGCACGGCGGCACGAGCCCGATCAGAAAACTGACGACGTCGGGCGCTCCCTACGGTTGCGCCGTCGATCCCACCACCGGTAACCTGGCCGTCACCAATCTCTCGTCATACCTATACGGCACGATCGCGATCTACCCCAAAGCCAACGGCAATCCCAAGGAGTACGCGGATTCCATCGTCGATTCAACCTTCTTTTGCGGCTACGACACCCACGGCAATCTCTTCGTCGACGGCTGGAACCGATCGGCCGACCCAATCCTCCTAAAGCTCGCGAAAAACGGCAAACAGTTCGGGACGCCGTACAATCTCAACGCGAACGACAAGAATCCCACCGGCGTCCAATGGGACGGCAAATACGTCGCCGTCGGCAACCGCGGCTCCGGCGTCGTCTACCGCATTGACGGCTCAACGGGAAAAACCGCGCAAACCATCACGCTCAAAAACGGAACCAACGTCGAACAGTTCTGGCTCGACGGCTCCACCCTAATCGGCCCCAACTTCCAAGTCAGCGGAGCCGTAGCCTACTGGCACTACCCCGCCGGCGGCACCGCCACCAAAACCCTAACCTCCTTCTCCGAACCCTTCGGAACAACCCTAAGCCCCGCCAAAAAGTAGCGTCGCCTCCCCCCTTGTCATGCTGAGCGCAGTCGAAGCACGAAGGATGAGCAAGCAATCACTCAGCACGACAAACGGAAAAACGGAAAATCAGGACCCCTCGACATACGAGCGATCCAACCCCCCAATCTCCAAACACCCCAGCAGCCGCAGCGTCCGAATGACGCCGCTGCGCAAAATCTCGATCGCCTTCCCAACACCCGCGCCCCCCGCCGCCCCCAAGCCGTAGGCGTAAGCGCGCCCCACGAGTACCGCGCGAGCGCCAAGGCAGATCGCTTTAACCACGTCGCTCCCGCGACGAACGCCGCCGTCGAGGTAAACCTCCGCGCCGCCGCCGACCGCGTCGACGACGCCGGGTAGCGCCACCAGCGTCGGCGCGACGCAATCAAGTTGCCGCCCACCATGATTGGAAACGACGATCGCATCGGCTCCCGCATCGAGCGCGCGACGCGCATCCTCCGCGTCGAGCACGCCTTTAACCACCAGCGCCCCCTGCCACGCATCACGAATCCAAGCCATATCGCGCCACGTCACCGTCGAACGCTCGAGCGCGGCCCCCACGTCCTCGTACGCCATCGCCCCCTCACCCGGAATCACGACGTTGGGAAACTTCATCATTCCGCCGTCGCGCAGAAAGTCGATCAGCCACGCCGGGCGCGCGAGAAGTTGCGCCACGTGCGGCAGCATCTTCCAAGGATCTCCGCTGACGAGTTCCCGCCCGCCGTTGCGCAGATCGCGTTCGCGCTGTCCGGCGACCGCCGTGTCGATCGTCACCACCAGCGCGGAGAACCCCGCAGCGCGCGCTCGCGCGATCGCCGCCGTCGCGGCTTCACGCCCGCCGATGAGGTAAAGCTGATACCACGCCGGCCCGCTCGTCGCCGCGCGAACCTCTTCGAGCCGGCAGCCGGAAAGCGTCGATAGAACGTATCCCGTCCCCGCGGCGCCGGCCTGTGCCGCCGCCACGCATTCGCCGCGCGGAAAAAACATGCGGCTGCTGCCGATCGGCGCGAGCAAAAAGGGCAGCTGAATCTCAGTTCCAAGCACCGTCGTCCGCAGATCGCAGGGACCCATCGCCGCGGCGTTGCACGGCCGAAACCGCACCCTATCAAACACCGCGCTGTTCTCACGCAGTGTAACCTCACCGTCGGCGCCGCCGTCAATATAATCGAACACAACCCGCGGAAGCCGCCGTCGCGCGCGCCGCCGCAAATCCTCGATCGTAAAGACGCCCCTCACGTCGGTACGCTCGAAAGAAAGCGGTTCACGGCCTCGCAAAATGCGTCTGGACGATCGACCATCGGCAAGTGCCCGCATGCGTCGATCCGACTCTCCACCGCGCCGGGAATCGCTTGCAGCAACTCCTGCGACAGCGGTTGCGGCAACAGCCGATCGTCACTGCACCAAATAACGTGCGCCGGCAACCGCAGGCGCGGCAGTCGCTCGAGCGTATCGGTCCCTAGGCTCAGCTCCCACTGCCGAACCAGCGCCTCGCGCGGCGCAAGCGCTCCAAGCGCCATGGCGGCGTCGGTCTTTTCCCAAATATTCGCCTGGCGCAGCGTCGCCGCCCCGGCCCCAACCCAAAGCAGCGACGCCAACAGCGTGCGATCGTCGCGAACGCCGCGCGCGAGCGCGCCCATAAGCTCGATGCAGTTGCGCGCATAGCGGTCCGTTCGCGCCCACGAGCAGACCAGCGTTAACGACCGGCACCGCGCCGGCAACGCCAAAGCCAGCTCTTGCGCGACGACGCCGCCCATCGAATGCCCGACAACGTGCGCGGTTTGCGCGCCCACGCCATCGAGCACCGCGGCGGCGTCAGCCACGAGATCGTGAAATGCATACGGCTCCGAAACGATCGAGCTGCGGCCGGAATCCCGGTTATCGAAGGCAATCGTTCGCCACGATTGCGCCAACGCCGGACGCGCCAAACTCCAAAGGGCGCGCTCCGACGCCGTTCCGGCGATCAGCAGGAGGTTGGGACCGTCTCCTTCGACGTCAAAGGCCAGTTCGACGTCGCCGTTACGCGCCGTACCCATCGAGCACTTGACGTTTGCCTCACGGAAACGATACCCTGTCCCCGCATCATGGACATTGGGTTTGTCGCCACGGCGTTTGCTACCGCGTTCACGATCATCGATCCGATTGGCATGATTCCGATGACGCTGGGAGCGACGGCGCGCGACCTTCCGGCACGCCGCAATCAGATCGTCGATCAAGCCGTGATCGTTGGGGCTGCGGTCATTCTCTTTATGGGGCTCGTCGGGCGTCTGCTTCTCGGTTATCTCGGGATCACGCTGCCGGCCTTCACGATTGCCGGCGGCGTGTTGCTCTTTTTGATTGCGATCGACATGCTCTTCGCGCGCCCAACCGGCGCGAAGCGCACCGAGGCCGAAGAACGCGAGGCGGCCGAAACGGAAAATCCCGCGGTCTTCCCGCTCGCCGTACCGATGATTGCCGGCCCGGGCACAATCGCGACGGTGCTGCTGCTGGTCAACTTGGCGCGTGGCGACCGTCTCGATTACCTCATCATCGCCGTCGCCTATGCCGTTGCGCTGTTCGTGACGTGGCTCTGCATGCGAGGCTCGTCGTTCTTGATTCGCGTGATCGGGACGACGGGAATCCACGTAGTCAGCCGGCTTCTCGGCATAATCCTCGCGGCGCTCGCCGTGCAGTTCGTCCTCAACGGTCTCGCGCTCACGCCATTGCTACGGCGATGAGAGCCCGGGGTCGTTGAGCCACTCTTCGTAAACCGCTTTCTCTTGCGGCGGCAGTAGCGCGTCGGCAGGCAGCTTGAACCCGGCACGCGGGAACGGGAATGGAATCCGGTGCGGAGGCAGCATGAACGGATCGGCTCCCGGATCGAAGCAGAACGGCCAGACGATCTCGCCGTCCTCCTCCGAGCCGTCTGGATTCGTGAACTCGTAGCGGGCGTAATAGCAGTGGAGCCCATTGTCGCGCCAGTGTCGCGTCGGCGTGATGATTCCGTTGCCCCGCGGGTCGCCGCGCAACGCCGACGGGACCGTGAACGCATAGTCCTTGGTTGCCGATTCCTGCGAACCGGGATCGATGGTCGGAATTGCGCGCGGGTCGTTCGCTTTGTTGAGCTGCGCGACTTCTTGGGCGAATCCGGCTTGGTCGCGCTCGATCTTCGACGATATCGTCGAGGAGTGCCGTGGCAGCAAAGGGGCGCGAATCGGGACGATCTTCGCCAGTTCTCTCAAGGGAGCGTGCGCGGGCGCCGCTTCGCGCGGCACGACGACGCGCGCCGGATGTCGTGGCGCGGCCGGGGCAGGCGTCGCAGGCGGCGGCTTCTGGATCGTAACCGTCGTCGTCGCGGTAACGGTCTCTTTCGCGCCGCGTTGTACGAAGGTGTAGGCCACGGCCCAAAACAGCAGCGACAAGAGAACGGCATGCACGGCGACCGAGGCAAGCGCCGACCATAACAGCGCCCGGCGGCGCCGTTGGTACCTTCCTGAGATCAAGCGGTCGTTCGAGTTCCTACTTTAGCGTGTGGGTTGGCAGAGTTCGATAAGTACGCCGTCGGTCGCCTTCGGGTGCAAAAAGGCGATTAGATTTCCGTGAGCCCCCTTACGCGCGTGCTCGTCAATCAACCGGACGCCCTTCGCTTTGAGCTCCGCGAGCGCAGCCTCGATGTCGTCGACGCGATAGGCCGTATGATGCAGCTTCGTCGCAGCGTCCCCCCGGAAGCGAGCGATCGGCGAGCCCTCGTCAAGCGGCCGGAGCAACTCGACAAACGAACCCCCCGCCTCCAACCCCACCGCCTCAACCCCCTGATCCGCAACAACCTCGCGATAAGCTTCCTTAAAACCCAACGTCTCCGTATACAGCCTCAGCGTCGCCTCAATATCCCTGACGACAATCGCAACATGATCAATGTCCATTACTCACCCCTGTCATGCTGACCGCAGTCGAAGCACGAAGGACGAAGCACGAAGCAAGAAGCAAGAAGCACAAAGCACGAAGCAGCATCACGCAACAACCTCCCGAGCGCGATACGTCCCAAAAACATCGCGCAGCACGTTGCATATCTCGCCTAGCGTCGCCCCGGCATCGACGGCCTCGATGAACGGCGGCATCAAGTTCTCCGCCCCCGAAGCGGCGCCGCGAATCGCCGCGAGCGTTCGCGTAACGGCCTCCGAATCGCGCGACGCGCGCAACGCCGCAAGCCCCTCGACTTGCTCGCGCTCGGCGCGCTCGTCAACGTGCTGCAGAGCAATCGGCGCCCCGGCCTCCGCTTCGGCGAACCGATTGACGCCGACGACGACCTGCTCGCCCCGTTCGATCGCCTGCTGCGCGGCATAGGCCGAGTCGGCGATGCGCGCCTGCATCCAGCCGCTTTCGATTGCGGCGATGCTTCCGCCCATCGCGTCGACTTCCCCGATCAATCCCGCCGCGCGCTCGATCAACTCGTTGGTGAGCGTTTCGAGATAGTACGACCCCGCCATCGGGTCGACGACGTCGGCCACGCCCGACTCGTACGCGATAATCTGCTGCGTGCGCAAGGCAACGCGCGCGCTCTCCGCAGTCGGCAGCGCCAGCGCCTCGTCTTTCCCATTGGTGTGCAGCGACTGCGTGCCGCCCAGCACCGCCGCCAACGCTTGCAGCGCCACGCGGACGACGTTGTTATCGGGCTCCTGCGCCGTAAGCGTTGAGCCCCCCGTCTGCGCATGAAACCGTAACGCCTGCGAGCGCGGATCCCGGCACCCGAACTCATCGCGGGTAATTCGCGCCCAAAGATAACGCGCCGCCCTAAACTTCGCAATCTCTTCGAAGAAATCGTTGTGAGCGTTCCAAAAGAACGAGATGCGCGGCGCGACGTCGTCCAGCGCGATTCCAGCCTCGCGCGCCGCCTGCAGATAGGCCTTGCCGTTAGCCAGCGTAAACGCAATCTCTTCAACCGCCGTAGAACCAGCCTCGCGGATGTGATAACCCGAAACAGAGATGGCGTTCCAAAGCGGCACCTCGCGCGCGCAAAATGCCATCACGTCGGTGACCAATCGCATGGATGGCTTGGGCGGGTAGATGTAAGTCCCGCGCGCGACATACTCCTTGAGCACGTCGTTTTGCACGGTCCCCCCGAGTTTGGAAAACGGAATCCCCCGCCGGCGCGCGACCGCGAGATGGAACGCAAGCAAAATAGCCGCGGGCGCATTGATCGTCATCGAGACCGTCACGCGGTCGAGCGGCACGCCGTCGAGCAGTGTCTCCATATCCGCGATCGAATCGATCGCGACGCCGACCTTCCCGACCTCCCCACGCGCCACGGGCGCGTCGGAATCGTATCCCAACTGCGTCGGCAGATCGAAGGCGACCGAGAGCCCCGTCTGCCCGCGCTCCAGCAGATAGCGATAGCGCGCGTTCGACTCGGCCGCCGTCCCAAACCCGGCATACTGGCGCATCGTCCAAAGCCGCCCGCGATACATGTCCTTGCGAATCCCGCGCCCGTACGCGAAGCTGCCGGGCTCTCCGAGATCGTGCGGCATCCCTTCGACCGCGTCGTAGACGGGCTGAATCGGGATCCCGGAATCGTTGAGGTCGCGGGCCATCACGCCCTAACTACGCCGGAACGTTGACATTCCTTTCGCCCGCGGTCTCGCCGCTCTGATTTTTGGTGCCAGCGGCGTCCGCCGCTGACGTTCGATCGAAAAGCCCTGCGCATCCCCTGCTTCGCGCTAGCTTAACGTCATAATCGCGGTGCCGCTCTCTACCGTTGCTCCCGGCGCAACGTGTACCGCACTCACCGCGCCGCTCTTATGCGCTCGCACTTCGTTCATCATCTTCATCGCCTCGATTATGGCCACGACTTGCCCCTCGCGCACCGCATCGCCTTTCGCGACCGCGAGTTCGACGACTAATCCGTGCATCGGCGAATGCACGTCGTTGCCGTCGGCGGAGTTCGCGCGCTTGCGCATCGTGCGGAGACGCGGAGCGGTGCGGCGCGTCTCGACCTGCGAAATCGGCGCCGGCAAGCGCGCTCCCCCGACGACGGCGGCTGGTCGCAACGCCGCGGCGAACGGCTCGAGCGTCGCCGTGCCGTACGAGGCGTCGGCCACCTCCGGATCGTCGCAGAGCGCGCGCAGCAGCCGCAGCGTCGTCGGAACGCCTTCAATTAAGTATTCGTCGAGGGCGCGACGCATTCTCGCGAGCGCGTTTTCGCGGGTCGGCGCCCAGACGATGAGTTTGGCGATAAGCGAATCGTAGTCCGATGGTATGGTCCAACCGGCGTAAGCCGCTGAGTCGACGCGAACGCCAAGCCCGCCGGGCTCGCGATAGGCGGTAATCGTACCCGGGGCGGGCTGGAAATTTTGCAACGGATCCTCGGCGTTGACGCGTGCCTCGATCGAGCATCCGCGAAAGACGATCTCGTCTTGCGAATAGCCCAGCGGCTCGCCCGCCGCCACGCGAATCTGCTCGCGGATGAGGTCGATGCCCGAAATCATCTCGCTCACCGTGTGCTCCACTTGAATCCGCGTGTTCATCTCCAAAAAGTAAAAGGCGTCGCCGCTCACCAGACATTCGATCGTTCCCACCGAGTCGTAGCCGATCGCGGCGGCGGCGCGCACGCCCGCCTCGCGCAGAGCGCGGCGAACGCGCTGGGGGATTTGCGCGGGCGTCTCCTCCCAGAGCTTTTGATGGCGGCGCTGCAGCGAGCAGTCGCGCTCGCCGACGTGCACCACGTTGCCGTGCTTATCGGCAAGCACTTGCAGCTCGACGTGCTTCGGGTTTTCGAGATAGCGCTCGGCATAGATCGTGTCGTCTTTGAAATAAGCTTTGGCCTCGCGGCGCGCCGTTTCAAAGGCAGATTCCACGTCGGCGAGTGTCGCTGCAACCTTCAGGCCTTTACCACCGCCTCCAGCGGCGGCTTTGAACGCGACCGGCAAGCCGTACTCCTCCGCCGCGGCGCGTGCGCCGGCAACGTCGACGATCGCGTCGTAGCCTCCCGGCACCGAAGGAACTTCCGCCTCGCGCATCGCCTGACGTGCCCGCAGCTTGTCGCCCATCGAATCGATCGCGTCGGCGTGCGGCCCGATCCACGTCAAGCCCGCCGCAACCACGCTGCGCGCAAACGCCGCGTTCTCGGCGAGAAAGCCGTAGCCCGGATGCACCGCCTCGGCGCCGGCCGCGCGCGCGCACTCGATCAGTCGCTCGCCGTTCAAATAACTCTGCGAAGGCGGCGCCGGACCGATCTCGTACGCTTCGTCGGCCAGCGCGACGTGCAGCGCGGCGCGATCGGCCTCCGAATACACCGCGACGGTCGCAATCCCCATCTCGCGCGCCGTGCGAATGACGCGAACCGCAATCTCCCCGCGATTCGCAATCAATATCTTAGAAAACAACGCTCACGGCTTCTGACCTTTGTCATCCTGAGCGGAGTCGAAGGATGGCGGGTACATCCCCATGGCGTGGTAGCCGGCATCGACGAAGTGCACGTCGGCGGTAACGGCGGACGAAAGGTCCGAAGCGAGGTAGACGGCGACGTTTCCAACGTCCTCGGGCGTCACGTTCCGGCGCAGCGGCGCGACCTTCGGCACGACGTCGAGGATACGCGAAAAACCTCCGACTTGCCGCGAGCTGGCTGTTTTGATCGGCCCGGCCGAGATCGCGTTCACGCGAATCCCGCGATCTCCGAGATCGAACGCGAGATAGCGGACCGTCGCCTCGAGCGCCGCCTTCGCAATGCCCATCAGGTTATAGTTCGGCACGATTTTGGTCGCCCCAAGATAGGTCATCGCCATGATCGAGGCGCCGTCCACGAACGAGTCGCGCAGTTCGCTTACCAGCGCGATCAGCGAATAGGCCGAGACGTCGAGCGCCAGCGCGTAGCCGGCTCGCGATGTCTCGAAAACCTTTCCGGCGAGATCCTCTTTGTTGGCAAAGGCGATGCAGTGAACCAGCACGTCGAGCGGTCCGAATTTATCGGCAAGCTCGTCGCGCATCGCCGTGAGCGAGGCGCCGTTACTCACGTCGCACTCAATTACCGGGCCCTCGCCGAGTTCGGCCGCCAGCTTCTCGACCTCGTCGCGCACGCGTTCGCCCTGATACGTCAGCGCGATGGAAGCCCCGTGCTCGTGCAGCTTTCGCGCGATGCCGGTCGCGATCGACCACCGGTTTGCCACGCCGGTCACCAGCGCGCGCTTTCCATTCAATAGTTTCACCCGGCCTACATACCCTCTCCGTGCTCGAATTCCCGGCTATCCCTACGATGGCGGATTGCAAACGCAGCGCCGTTGCGGTAGCCTGCCATACGTGAGCCTCGAGAAACGGCTGCTCCTCAACTCGCTGCTCTCAGTGCTGGCGACCGGGCTGCTGATCTTTCTTCCCGCGGGGACGTTGTTTTATTGGCAGGCGTGGGTCTTCCTCGCCGTCGTTAGCGCCTGCGGCTGGCTGACCTTCGCGTACTTCTGGCGCAAGGACCGCAGCCTGCTCGAGCGCCGCATGCGCGTCGCCGAGAAAGAGCCGGCGCAAAAGATCATCGTCACCCTCCTGTATTCGCTCATCGCCACGACCGTCGTCATTGCGGCGCGCGATTACCGGCTGCACTGGTCGGCCGACGTACCGCTGCTGGTGGTGCTCGGCAACCTGCTCGTCGTCGCCGGATCGTACGTGTACTTTCTCGTCTTTCGCGCGAACAGCTTCGCCGGGTCGACGATCCGAATCGCGCCGGGTCAGCGCGTGATTTCAACCGGACCCTACGCCGTCGTGCGCCACCCTCTGTACGTCGGTCTGTTAATTTTTGTTACCGGCATACCGCTGGCGCTGGGCTCGTACTGGGGACTGCTGCTCGTCGCGCCCGTGCTAGCCCTGATCGTCTGGCGTTTGCTCCACGAGGAAGCCTTTCTCGTCGAAAACCTGCCGGGCTACGCGCAATACTGCGCCGCGGTTCGCTGGCGCCTAATACCCGGCTTGTTCTAACGTACACGGCGAGGAGGCAGAAGCCCCGCCCGTCGAAGGTATCGGCCGGTGCTATTCAAGACGTGGCTTTATGCCCTCGCCGTTTTTGTCATTGGTGCGACGCTGCCGGCCCGTGCCACGGATTGGCCGCTCTTTGACTTCGACTCGGCGCGCAGCGGATTCAACCCGATGGAAAGAACGCTGACCGTGCGCAACGTTCATCGCTTGCGCGTGCATTGGCAGACGGCGCTCGGCGCCGTAGCCGACTCCGCGCCCATCCTGTTGGATCACGTGGGTACCGGCCGCACGAACGGCCCGATGCTCTTCGAAACGACGACGACCGGAATTACTCTGGGCATCGGGGCGATGACGGGCCGTATTCTCTGGAAGTTCGAAAGCCACGGCACGACGCTGACAAACTCGACGCCCGCAGCCGATCCGTCCGGGCTCTACATCTACGCCGCCGGCGCCGACGGAAAAGTCTATAAACTCTCCGCCGCGACGGGACGCCAAGCGCCCTCGCCGGGCTTTCCCGCGCGAATCACGCACCTTCCGCTCACCGAAAAGAACTCGTCGGCGCTCAACGTCGCCAACGGCTACTTGTACGCCGTCACGGCCGGCCATTATGACACGCCGCCCTACGACGGGCACGTCGTGGCCGTGCGGCTGAGCGACGGGCAGACGACAATCTTCAACACGCTGTGCAGCAGCTATCGCAAACTCGTGCGCGCCCTGACCTGCTCGCAGCAGCGTTCGGGAATTTGGGGGCGCGGCGGCGCGGTGGTTGATCCCGATGCCTCGATGGACCGGCGCATCTACGTGACGACCGGCAACGGCGACTTCGACGCAAACTCCGGCGGCGACGATTATGGCGATTCCGTCGTTGCGCTGCAGCCCGATCTCTCGGACGTGCTCGGGAGCTACACGCCCACCAACTATCAGCAGCTCGACGCCGGCGATACCGACCTCGGCAGCTCGTCACCCGCAATCCTGCCCGATCAGCCCAACAGCCAGACGCCGTATCTTTTGGTGCAGGGCGGAAAGGACGGCGTTCTTCGGCTCCTCAACCGTCAGGCGCTTCCGGGCGTCGGCAACGAGCTGCAGGAACTAGACCTGCCCGGCGGCCTCTTCTCAACGCCGGCGGTCTGGGCGGATTCCGGAGGCAGCGCCTGGATTTTTATGGGATTCACCAACGTCGTCGAAGCCTATCGGCTGGAGACCGGCGCTGCGGGCGTGAGCAAACTCGTCAGCGCCTGGCAAGACATTGGCGGCGAAAGCTATGGAGACGGCTCGTCGCCCGTCGTGGCCAACGGCATCGTCTTCGTGGCCTTCGATCACGCGATCTTGGCGGTCGATGCCCGGAACGGCCGGCTGCTATGGAACAGCGCGGCGTACGGCGCGCCGGACTCGATCGGCGCGATCCACTGGGAGAGCCCGATCGTGGTGAACGGTTGGCTCTACTGCTCCGACCAGCGCGGCGTTCTGACTGGCTTTTCGCTACAGGCGGCCACGAGTGCCGTTCGGAACTAGGGAGCCGATGCTTCGCCTTCGATATACCGGACGGTGACGAATCCCTAGACGCACGGCGATTCCCACGGGAAGCGTGACGCTGCTCTTCTCGGATATCGAAGGCAGCACGGCGCGCTGGGAGCAGAATCGCGAAGCGATGGGGGCTGCGCTAGCGCGTCACGACAGGCTCCTCCGGGCGGCGCTGGAGGCCCACGGCGCATATATTTTCAAAACGATGGGCGACGCTTTCTGCGCTGCTTTCGCAACCGCTTCCGATGCGCTCGCCGCGGCACTGGAGTCGCAGCGCGCGCTCGCCGCCGAGGATTTCGCGGCCGTCGCCGGCATCCGCGTGCGCATGGCGCTGCATGCCGGTCAAACCGAAGAACGCGACGACGATTACTTTGGGCCGGCCGTCAATCGTGTCGCGCGGTTGCTGGCAATTGGTCACGGCGGGCAGGTGTTAATCTCCGGCGCTTGCGCTGAAATGCTCGAAGGAAGGATGGCCCCCGGGTGCACGCTGCGCGACTTAGGCGTCCACCGGCTCAAAGATATCGACCGCCCCGAACACGTCTACCAACTCGTTGCCGCCGGGCTGGAGGATGAGTTCTCACAACTCCGCTCGCTCGAGCACCTCTCGAACAATCTTCCTGCGCCCCTCAATGCGCTCGTCGGCCGGGAGCAAGTTGTCGGCGAGGTTTGCGCATTGCTCGAGAGCCGGCGCATCGTCACGCTCGTCGGCGCCGGAGGTTCCGGAAAAACGCGCTGCGCGATCTCCGTCGGCCAACGGCTGCTCGACCAATGCGACGACGGCGTGTGGCTTGTCGAACTGGCGTCGCTCTCGGAACCGTCGCTCGTTATCGCGACCGTTGCGCGACACTTCGGAATCGCCGAATCTCCGAGCCGCCCGCTGCTCGACATGCTGCTCTCGTACCTAAAGCGCAAGCGGCTCTTGCTCGTGCTCGACAACTGCGAGCACCTGATCGACGAGACGCGCGCTCTCGCGCGCTCACTGCTGCACGCGGCGCCGCAAGTGCGAATCCTGGCAACCAGCCGCGAAGCGCTCAACCTAGCGGGCGAGCAAATCTATCGCATTCCGTCGCTCTCGCCTGCGGCGGCCGCGCAGTTATTCGTCGAACGCGCTTCAGCGGTCAATCCGCGATTCGAAGCCACCGCCGAGAACGCGCCGCAAATTGAAGAGATCTGCGCGCGGCTCGATGGGATTCCGCTGGCAATCGAACTTGCTGCGGCGCGCGTAAAGGTGCTTTCCCCGCAGCGGCTGCTTCAAATGCTCGACGAGCGCTTCCGCCTGCTGACGGGCGGCGATCGCAGCGCGTTGCCGCGCCACCAGACGATGCGCGCGCTGATCGACTGGAGCTACGACCTGCTCGATGAACGGGAACAATCGCTCTTTCGCAAGCTCTCCGTCTTCGCCGGCGGCTTTCGCTTCGAAGACGCGGCTACGGCATTCCACGACGGCGTCACCGACGACATTGCGATTCTCGACGTCCTCTCATCGTTGGTTGACAAGTCATTGGTGCAGGCCGAGCCCGACGAACGTTATCGCATGCTTGAGTCGACGCGCGAATACGCGCGTGAGCGGCTCGTTGCTCTCGGCGAAGAGCAAGCCGCGTCGCGCGCTCACGCGGCGGCCTTCCTGACGCTCGCACAAGATTTTGACGACATGTGGGAGACGACGGCGGACCGCGCATGGAGCGAGCGTGGCGAGCGTGAGTTGGAAAACTTCCGCGCGGCCCTCGCGTGGTCGTTCGGAAGCGCCGGCGACGTGGCGCTCGGCCAGCGCTTGGCCAGCACGTTTGTGAGCATGTGGGGTTCTTTCGGAGAGGCCGAAGCGGATCGCTGGGTGGAGCGCGGAATTGCATTGGTCGACGAACGGACGCCGCCATCGCTGATCGCGAACCTCGAGCTCGCCCACGCTCGACTGGTCGTAGGCTTTGCCGAAGCAGGGGCTGGCCGCGCCGCGGCAGAGCGGGCGCTGGAACGATATCGAGCGCTCGGGGATGCGGTTCGGGCCGGGCACGCGCAGCGAATCGTCGGCTTTGCGCTCGTCGTCGAGGGCAACGTTGCCGGCGGGTCCGCCATCCTCGAGGAGGCGTTACGCACGGCAAAGAGCGCGAAGGCACATCGTCTCGCCATTCTCGCGCTGTTGGGAGTCGCGCTCGCGCGCGAGGTTGCGGGTGACGGCGACCGGGCTCGGCAGCTCTACGCCGAGGCGCTCGACATCGCCGAAGTTCTCGGCGCGGAACGCCAAGGGGCCGGTATCCGTTGCAATCTGGCCGAAACGCTCTTCCGCTGCGGTGACGTTGCGGAGGCGCTGGAACTCGTCGAAGTCGCCTGCGACACGTACCGCACGCTCGGCCTTCCCACATGCAAAGCCGTCATCAACGTCGCGGCGTATGCGATCGCGCTCGATCGTTTCGATGAAGCGCGGGAGGCTGCGAGAGCCGCTTTGACGGACGCGCTCGATCTGCAGTACCGGGTGGTCGCCGTGCTCGCGCTGCAGCACCTGGCCGCCATCGCCGCTCTAGAACCAAACGCGGGGACCGATGGAGCTGCGGCGCGAGTTCGCGCGGCCCGCATTTTGGGTTTCGTCGACGCGCGGCTGGCGGCGTTAAACGTAGCCCGCGACTTCACGGAGCGGCAAGAGTACGATAGGCTCTCGGCGCGCCTGCGCGAAGAACTCGATGAAGATGCCGCGCGCAAACACGGCGAAGAAGGGAGAGCGTGGAATGAGGACCGCGCCGTTGCCGAAGCCATGGCGGTCTAGCGGCGGAAGAACGCCTTACAGAGGAATGTTGCCGTGCTTGCGCCGCGGCGTCTCGACGCGCTTGTCGCGCAGCATCTCCAACGCATCGGCTATCGCGCCGCGCGTCTTTCGAGCCTCGATAATGTCGTCAACGTAACCGCGCGCGGCGGCAATGTACGGATGCGCGAAGCGGTCGTTGTACTCGCCGATCAGCTCCGCCATCTTCGCCTCTTTGTCGTCGGCTGCCGCGATCTCGCGGCGGAAGATCGTCTTGACGGCGCTCTCCGCGCCCATCACCGCGATCTCCGCCGTCGGCCATGCGAGATTGACGTCGGCGCGAATGTGCTTGCTCGCCATCACGTCGTAGGCGCCGCCGTAGGCCTTGCGCGTGATCACGGTAATTTTGGGAACCGTCGCCTCCGCGAACGCGTAGAGCAGCTTGGCACCGTGCAGGATGATTCCGCCGTACTCCTGATCCGTGCCCGGAAGAAAGCCGGGGACGTCGACAAACGTAATCAACGGTATATTGAAGGCATCGCAGAAACGCACGAAGCGCGCGGCCTTCACCGACGAATGCGTGTCGAGCACGCCGGCCAGCACGTTGGGTTGATTGCCGACAATGCCCACGGCTCGGCCGTTGATGCGCCCGAAGCCGCAAATAACGTTCGGCGCGTAGAGCGCCTGGATCTCCAAGAAGTCTCCATAATCCACGACGCCGTGGACAACCTCGCGCATGTCGTACGGCTTATTCGGCGAGTCGGGGACGAGATCGTCGAGCTGCGCGACCATTCGGTGCGGGTCGTCGTCGCACCCATACTCCGGCGGAGCCTCGGCGTTGTTCTGCGGCAGAAACGAAAAGAGATCGCGCGTCAGCTCGAAAAGGTTCGCTTCGTCCTCGGCTACCAGGTGCGCGACGCCGCTGCGCGTCGCGTGCGTCATCGCACCGCCTAGCTCCTCAAACGTTACTTCCTCGCCGGTGACCGTCTTGATGATCTCCGGACCCGTGATGAACATCTGCGAGATCTTTTCCGTCATGATGATGAAGTCGGTGATTGCAGGTGAGTAGACGGCCCCGCCGGCGCACGGCCCCGCAATCAGACTTATCTGCGGAACGACGCCGCTGGCCGCAACGTTGCGCCAAAAGATTTCGGCGTAACCACCCAAAGAGACGACGCCTTCTTGAATGCGCGCTCCGCCCGAGTCGTTGATCCCGACCATCGGCGAGCCGGTGCGAATCGCCAAATCCATCATCTTGCAAATCTTCTCGGCGTAAGCTTCGCCCAGCGACCCGCCCAGCACCGAAAAATCCTGCGAAAAGAGAAAGACCTGGCGCCCGTCGATCGTCGCGCGCCCTGTGATCACGCCGTCGCCCAAAAACTCCTTTTCGTCGAGCCCAAACGCATTGGCACGATGGACGACAAACCGATCGAACTCGGTAAACGAGCCTTCATCCACCAGCGCCTCAACGCGCTCGCGCGCCGAGAGCTTCCCCCGCGCATGCTGTCGCGCGAGCGCCTCGGCTCCAGCCGGAATCGTCGACTCCGCCCGCTTAGCCTCCAACTCCTCATATTTCTCCGCACGACTCTTCACGCCGCCCCCTTTGCACGCACCCTCCCCTTTGTCATCCTGAGCGCAGTCGAAGGGCGACTGAGCGATCACGCCCGCAGGCACCAAGGTATATCATTCGAGAATAGTGGCCCGATGCTCCGCGTTTGCTGCTGCATGCTCGCCCTCGCCGTGACCGGCGCGATCCCTGCGGGTTTTCCGTCGCCGCCGCCGATACCGCCGCAGCGCGCCGTCGCGGAATCGAAGTACGGGACCTCGGTTACCGACCCGTACCGCTACTTCGAAAACATGTCCGACCCCGTCGTGGTGCAGTTCTTCAAGGAGCAGAACGACTACACGCGCGCGGTGCTCGCCCACCTCGGCGAACCCCGCGAACGGCTCTTCGACCGCATCAAAGAGCTGGATAACGCCGGCGTTATCGTCACCGGCGTAACCCGCGACGGTCCGTACTATTTTTACGAGAAGCTCAACCCCGGCGACAACGGGCCCAAGCTCTACGTGCGCAACGTGGACGGCAGCGGGGAGCGCGTCCTGATCGATCCGCAGAGCTTGGCAACGCCGGGCAAACATTACACGGTCAATTATTTCCTGCCGTCGCTCGACGGACGGCACGTCGCGTACGGCATCTCCGAGGGCGGCTCG